>LQAH01000061.1_pt1 | contig 47147 bp, 72 predicted proteins | sample 1535791 | NCBI WGS metagenome assembly LQAH01 (sample SAMN04331585, study PRJNA305678) | bioreactor metagenome | isolation source: bioreactor_4 inoculated with Wadden Sea sediment 2nd replicate of a... | place: Germany:Bremen
ACCAGCCGAACTGCTGCTCAGCCTGGGGCCCGGTTTTACAACACGCCAATGCTGCGATTGGCCCGGTTCAAGTTTAAAATCAGCGGCTGTAATTACATATACTACAGTTTTAAGCTTTGATTATATAATTCTTCTTATAATGATATTTATGCTTGTCTGGCTCAGTTCCCAGATGAAGGAAAGCAGAATAATGGAAGATCTGGTAATATCTCTAAAAAGCAGGCTTTCGGGAAAAATTCTTTTTATTGCAGTTCCTGCAGTTATAGGCCTTATTCCCATGCCCGGAGGAGCATTATTTTCAGCCCCTCTTGTAGATAACTGCGATACAGAGAAAAGCATGCAGAATGAACTAAAATCTCAGATTAATTACTGGTTCCGGCATATCTGGGAATACTGGCTTCCTCTTTATGCAGGTGTTATCCTTGCCGTTCAGATTACAGGACTCGAAATATGGCAGATAGCTGCTGTTAATTTTCCTATAACTGTATTCTCAATAATAGGAGGATATCTGTTTCTTTTAAGAAAACTTAAAATTCCTTCAGAAGAAAAGATAAATAAGGAAAAGCTTCCTGTACTTACTCATTTAATGCCGATAATTCTAATTGTTGTATCTTATATTCTTATAAGTATTATATTTCCCGGAATAAAGAATTTTTCAAAGTATCTTCCAATGGAATAAGCATTCTTGTATCAATGATTATTACCCAAGTCAGAAGACCATCTCACGGAAAAATGGATAAAAATAATTCTTTCCAGAAAAATCCTGGATATGGTTCTTATTGTAGGAGTTATCAGAATATACAGTACATTTATAGAATCACAGCTGCCTGACGGATCCTTTCTTATAGAAATGCTTAGGAATGAACTTGCAGTTTCAGGTGTACCGCCTCTTGTACTTATCATGCTGCTTCCTTTAATAAGCGGTTTTGCAACAGGTATTGCAATCGGTTTTGTCGGGGCAAGTTTCCCTATTGTAGTAAGCATAATAGGCCCGGATCCTTCACTGCCTCTTCTTCTTTCAACTGTATCAATAGCCTACGCTTCCGGACACATAGGGCAGCTTTTATCTCCTGTTCATGTTTGTAATATTGTAACTAACAGGTATTTCAAGACAGATATGATAAAAACGACATATAAGCTTCTGCCGATTTGCATGTTTATTCTCGCCGGAGCGTTTTTTCATCATTTTTTGTAAATTTGATTTTTTAATATAATTTTTCCCTTACTTCATTTTTCTCAAAATATTCCATGAAACTGAAGGAAGGCGTGTTTTATATAAATTCTTTTATGCAGAATGTGTTTTTTAATAACAAGTGTAATATAATTTAAACACAGATAATTACATGGACGCAAATTCCGGATTCTAATATTTTTACTGTTTCTTTTCATCAGTTTTTACCAGCTATTTATTACTAACAGCAGCACATCAGTTATCTATTAAAACTCTTAAAGGCGGAGGATAAAATGACAGGTATTCTTGTTGCAGCAGCTGTAACTGCTTCAATGCTTCTTGCAGTATCTTTAGTAGTTTTAAAAGCCCGTAAATGGAATAAATAATTGCTGAAGATAAATTAACAGCCTAAAATCCGTATTTTCAGTATAGTTCCCTTCCAATTTCAATGTTAAAAGTAAAAATGACTGTTTAACAGTTAATTAACAGCATTTTAGCCCCATATTAAAACTAATATCTTAAGCTATGTTTAGTGTTAGTTAATTGTTAAGGGGACAATATGTTAGTTATGAATATTTTAGTAGTTCTTGCTATAGGAGCAGCGATTGTTCTTGCTTTTATTGAAGATGAAAGGGAAGCACATCATAGAAGTGAATGGTAAATAAAAGAACAATTAAATTGAAAAGGGTAAATATCCCTGAACCTGTTTAAAATTACCCCGGTTCATATACCGGGGTAATTTTAAGGCTTTTTAATAATCAGTGTATCTGTAAAACAGTCAAGATGAACTTCACTGTCATGTGTTACAAACAGAATTGTACATTCTCTGTCTTTTCCTATTACTTCACAAAGCTTTAGAATTCTGTCTCTGTTAAAACTGTCCAGCCCCTGGCAGGGTTCATCAAGTATTAAAAGTTCAGGATCTTTGATCATTGCTCTTGCAATAAGCGCCAGCCTCATTTCACCGAATGAAAGGTCTGTAAACAGGCTGCTTTTTTTAGAATAAAGCCCTGTTATTTGCAGCCATTTCCTCCCTTTTTCGATATCACTTTCATTAATATCTGCATAAAGACCCACTGAATCATACAGTCCTGATATAACAGCATCAAGGACTGTACATCTTACCCTGTATTTAAACTGAAAGTCGCCCGATACAAAGCCGATCTTTTTTAATATCCCATATACTTTCTCCGCTGCCCCTTCTTTTACCGAACAGGAGATATTATTGGAATAACTCTGGGATTATCCCGTTAACAAGACTTAAAAGTGTTGATTTACCTGCACCGTTAACTCCGCATATTTTCCACTTCTCCCCTTTTTTAACCTTCCAGTTTATCTTATCAATCACCTTGCGGCCGCTGTAGCTTACTGATGTATCAATCATTTCAATAAGAATTTTATCGCTGAAATTTTCACAATCCAGCTGTTTTTCCTTTAACAGACTGCTTCTTTCATTTAAATAAACACTTTCAGCTGTCTTCAGCTTATCTGAGGATTCAGCAGCTTCGGCATGCTCTTTTCTGTAAAGCTCGATACCTTTTCTGATTTCACCTGAATATTTGATACTGCCTTCTGATAAAAGAATCATTCGGCCTGCTTCAGGAGAAAAGTCTTCAATCCTGCCGCTTATTAAAACAAGACGGCATCCTGTTTTAATAAGTTCATTTATTACTTCTTTTAAATGCTTCCGGGAAGATGCATCAAGACCATCGAAAGGATCATCTATTACAAGCAGATCAGGATTTTTCAAAAGGGCGGAAAGAAGGAGAACTTTCCTGAATTCCCCTGTAGAAAGAAAACGGAGCCCCCTGTCCATGAGAGGACTCATATTAAAAAGCGATATTATTTTTTGCGCGTAATCATTATCCTGAAAATTATTAAGCTCCAGAAAATCTTTGACTCTTGTCCCCTCATCTACAGCACCATGCATAAGACGAGTCTCATCTTTCCTTTTTTCAGCTGTTAGTACTTTATCCTGAAGTTCAAATGATGTATAACCGGTAACAGCAGTTCCACTAATTTCACCCTTCCATGGTTTTAAAATCCCGCCGATAACCTTGCCAAGGATAGATTTTCCTGATCCGTTTCCACCTGTAATTATCCAGCAGGAGGCTTCTGAAAATCTGCTGAAATATTTTCAAGGACTGCTTTCTGCCCCATCTTTACCGTAATATTATCAAGTTTAATCATCTAGAAGTCTCCTGATTCCCTTTTCATTCTTACCAGATCAGAAAAAGCTTTTACAAAAGGATTATTCTGCTTCCTCGTATTAAGACATATTCCAACCAGATACGGTTCAAGAACCGGTTCTATATCAATAATTCTGATGCTGTCCTTTAACGGACTTTTATCGATAACAAGCTCGGGGACAAGCCCGATTCCGCATCCCAGGCTAACCATTGCTAAAATCGCTTCATTCCCTGAAACCTGAGCATATATCTCCGGCTTTACCCCTTTATCTGCAAACCAGGCATCAGAGCGCTTACGTGCAACCCCTTTTTCAGGAAGAATAAAGGGGGTGTTTTCAAGATCTATATTGCGGCTTTCTTTTTTAAGAAACCATGTCTCGGCAGAAGGCGCAACAAAAACAAGAGGAGTAACTGTGACAGGAACAAAAATAATATTTTCAGGCAGTTTCTCAGGCATCATTGTAATTGAAATATCAACTTCATTATCAACAGCCTTCTGCATTGTACTTGCAGCATCTCCTGTCTGCAGTTTTATATGAATATCAGGATAAAGAGATCTGAAATCATCAATTATGGGAGGAAGAATACTGTAGCAGGCCGTAACAGTACAAAAGAGGGAAATCTCTCCCTTTAGATTTTTTTCATTAATAACTGCATTGTGCTGAAACTCCTTCAGCTTCTCAAGAATATCGGCCGCATAATCTTTAAAAAGCTCCCCGGCAGGAGTAAGAGCAACCGATCTGTTGCTCCTTTCCAGAAGATTATATCCCAGATCTGATTCCAGCCGTTTTATACTTCTTGTAAAAGCAGAGGGACTTAAATTACACTTCCTGCTTGATTTTCCAAAGTGCAGAGTTTCTGATATACTTAAAAAAATGTTTAAGCTGCATTATATCCATTTAACGCTCCATACCATTGCATATTTTACAACATTATAATTTATTTAAACCGTTTAACACAATACAAAAGTGTGATATATTATTTGACATACAATATATCAGGAGTGATAAAAACTTATTTTTATCATTAATAAGAGACTTTCCAGTGGAATGTGCTCGCAAACAAGAGACTTTCCTATGAAAGTGCTCGAAAAAAAGAGACTTTTCTATGAAAAAGTGCTCGAAAAAAAGAGACTTCCCTATGAAAGTGCTCAATTACTGGTTAAATAGTGATTAAGGAGAAAAATTATGAATTTATTTTAATTCTTTGCCATTCAGATTGCAGATTGAAGAACTTGGACAATGCAGGTTTATGAATAAAGATGAGTTCAACGGTGTCGAAAAACTTAAAGGTAAAAAAATAGTTATTGTAGGATGCGGAGCCCAGGGTTTAAACCAGGGTTTAAACTTACGGGACAGCGGACTTGATGTATCATACACATTAAGAAAAAACTCTATCGAAACAAAGAGACAGTCCTGGAAAAATGCTACTGAAAACGGTTTTAAAGTAGGTACATATGAGGAGCTTATTCCTACAGCAGATCTTGTATTAAACCTTACTCCTGACAAGCAGCATACACCTGTAGTAAATGAGATTATGCCTTTAATGAAGAAAGGCGCTGCTCTTTCATATTCACACGGATTCAACATTGTTGAAGAGGGAATGCAGATCAGAGATGACCTTACTGTTGTTATGGTTGCACCTAAATCTCCGGGAACTGAAGTAAGAGAAGAATACAAAAGAGGATTCGGAGTTCCGACACTTATTGCTGTACATAGAGAAAATGATCCTAACGGCGACGGCCTTGAAATTGCAAAAGCATATGCTGCAGGAACAGGCGGAGACAAAGCAGGAGTTCTGCAGTCTTCATTTGTAGCAGAAGTAAAATCAGACCTTATGGGCGAGCAGACAATTCTCTGCGGTATGCTTCAGGTTGGTTCACTTCTCTGCTTTGACAAAATGGTAGAAAAAGGAATTGATCCTTCATACGCTGCAAAACTTGTTCAGTACGGATGGGAAACAGTTACAGAAGCTCTCAAACACGGCGGTGTTACAAACATGCTTGACAGACTTTCAAATCCTGCAAAAATTGCAGCTTTTGATCTCTCTGAAGAACTTAAAAAATTAATGGGCGATCTTTTCAAGAAACACATGGATGATATTTTAAGCGGTGCTTTCTCATCAGGCATGATGGATGACTGGGCTGCAAATGATAAAGACTTACTCACATGGAGAGAGGAAACAAATACAACAGCATTTGAAAAACAGGCAGTTACAGAGAAGGAAATAACTGAGCAGGAATTCTTTGACAACGGCATCCTCATGGTAGCATTTGTTAAAGCCGGTGTTGAACTTGCTTTCGATACAATGGTATCTGCAGGTATCAAACCTGAATCTGCTTACTATGAGTCACTTCATGAAACACCTTTAATTGCTAATACAATTGCAAGAAAGAAACTCTATGAAATGAATGTTGTAATTTCAGATACTGCAGAATACGGCTGCTATCTTTTTACAAGCAGATGTATGCCTCTACTTAAGGATTTCATGAAATCAATAGATACAGATGTAATCGGAAAAGGCATGGAAACATCAGACAACGGTGTTGATAATGTAAGACTTATCGAAGTAAATGATGCACTTAGAAACACAGGAGTTGAAACTATCGGTAAGACATTAAGAGGCTACATGACAGCTATGAAGGCTATTATATAGTATCAAGTTAAAGTAAGTATTTAATTCCCGAATCGGAAATTATCTATAGTTTAAAAAAGGAGCATTTCAATTAAAAATGCTCCTTTTTTTATACAAAGAGTTAATAGACAAAACTATAGATGCACTTGATATTTAATATATTTAAAAATATACAACAGTCAAATCTTTATATTTTACATCTGAGAACTTAAGTTTTCATCAAATAATAATTCTAATTCTTCTGCAAAAAGCGGCTGATTATAAAAAGAATCCCTGAAGATAGCGGCATCCAAGAGCAGTAAGCTTTTCAACCTGATCAGAATTTTCAACACCTTCAGCAATTACATTGAGATTAAAACTCCCTGAAATTGAGAGTATAGCCTTAACAAGGGCAGAATCATTTTCATCATTAATTATATCCTGAATAAATGAACGGTCTATTTTAATAATATCCAGCGCTAGATTCTTTAGATATGTGAGAGAGGAATATCCAGTCCCGAAATCATCGAGAGCAAAAGAAATATTATATTTCCTTAATTCAGATACAGCCTCTACAGCTTTTGTAAAATTCTCTATCAAGACGTTTTCAGTTATCTCAAGTACAATCATATCCGGAGAGATCTTATATTTTTCAATATTGCTCAATACTGTATTAGAAAAATTATCCTGTTTCAGCTGATTAACACTGATGTTTATTGAAACATATTTTAAAGGATTACTGTATTTTTTATTCCAGCTTTCAAGCTTTTTACAAACCTCTTCTATGATCCACTCCCCCAGGGGGAGTATCAAACCGGTTTCTTCTGCAAGAGGTATGAAGTCGGCAGGAGAAACTGTTCCAAGTTCAGGATGAAACCAGCGTATCAATGCTTCAGCACCTGTATAGATCTTTTCCCGTGTATCATAAATAGGTTGAAATTTAAGAACAAACTCCCTGTTTTCTATCGCCAGTCTAAGACTGTTTTCAAGCTGCAGTCTTTTTTTCAATGGCAGTATTCATTTTTTTGTTGAAAAAATGAGTACAGCTTCTTCCATCCTTTTTAGCTTCATACATTGCAGTATCTGCATTTTTCAGAAGATCATCCGAACTGTTCTCATCTTCCGAAAAGAGAGTTATACCAATACTCGTAGATGTAAACAATGTTTTTTCAACCATGTTAAACGGTTCAAGAAAGTTTTTATGAATTTTATCAGCACTATACTTGCAGACAATACTGCGTCTTCTGATTCCATCTGTAAGCGGGGAAGGAGAATAACAAACTCATCACCGCCTATCCTTGAGACAGTATCTTCAGCCCTGACAATGGTTTTTAATCTTTCAGCTGTTTTTTTCAGTATTTTATCACCAACATGATGTCCAAGGGTGTCATTGATTACTTTAAAATTATCAAGATCAAGAAAAAGAAGAGCACCTTTAGATCCGATTCTTCTGCTTTGAGATAAGGCCTGTTCAATTCTGTCTTTCAGCAGCATACGGTTAGGAAGACCTGTCAATGAATCATGATAGGCAAGATGTCGTACTTTTTCCTCGATTAGCTGATATTCAGTTCGATCCTGAAGTATTCCAACCGCTCCTGTTAAGACACCTTCAATGTTATAAACAGGAGAACACTTCATTGAAATCCAGATCCTGTTATTTGACAGTGTAGTTTGATATTCCCCTTCATAATAGCCTGTTTTACCAAGAACAGCATCATGAATAGACTTAAGAACTCTTTTATCCTTTATATTATTCATATCATAGCTAATCATCTTATCCTGCGATGTTTCCAGAATTGAACAAAACTCTTCATTGCAGTCATATATAACAAAATCACTATTATAATAAAAAATCCCTACTGGAGCATGATTAAATATTGTACGGAATTTCTTTTCACCTGCTGCAAGGTCTTCCATCGTTCTTTTATTTTTCCAGGCATAATTAATATTTTCATAAATTGTTCTATTGATTTTGTATCCTATTCCAAGAACAAGAAAGTAATAAACAAGAATCAAGCCTGAAGATATATAATAAAATTCAGAATGAAACAAACATAATCTAATAATATAAGGAAAAAGAAGAATAGACAGAAAAACTATTATCTGCCTAAAATCACTGGCAAGTGTTGATACTCCTCCAGTTGCTATACCAAGCATGCAAACAAGTATCAGCATGTTAGAGGAATTATTATCTGTTAGGAGTATAAAACCGGAGAATCCCCATACAACAGCAGTAAAAAGCATCATAACAAAGAACAGAAAAATAAAAAGTGAGAATACGTTTTATTTTTATTATATATTACAGAGACCAGATACCTTAATAATGCAGTAACAGAAACTATACCAGCCCATAGATACAAAGGTAACCTGTCTACTCTATCACGTACAAAATAAAACAATAAATTAAAGCAACTGCAAAATAAGCCATGCTCCCTAACGGGATCATTTTTGAAAGATATTTCAGTTTTTCCTGAAGCAAAGCTGTATTATCCGGAGTTTCTAATTGAATTATATTTTTAGTTTTTTTTACCCTTGAATGCATTATTTATTATAATGTATAAACAGCAAACAAAAAGCTAATTTTTAGCTTAAGAGTAATTATTTAATATTAAACGATAGAGTTTTTTTAACTTGTAATGATTAACAGAACTTAATCCTGTTTCACTCTTAGTTGTAATCTCTGCGAACCTTAATAAGATTTTTACTCAGAAATGTTGCTTAATTCAGTTTTCTTAAGAATCCTCCTGCTGTAGAAATATGTTATAAGCGCTGCAGACCAGTTAACAAAAGCAAGTCCCCAGAAAACACCTCCGGCCCCATTCCCATCCTGTCGCAGAGAATCCAGAAGACCAGAAAAGGAGCAGCTATCTGTCTGTAGAGAGCAGCCCATAATATAAATACCGGTTTCTTAAGTCCCTGAAGCATTGACCCGGAACTGAAAAGGAGAATATAACAGTAATATGTTATAAGAACAATTTTTAAGTACAGAACAGCTGTTTCTGTAACAACGGGATCTTCTGTAAAGAATGATACTAAAAAGCGCCCCGGAGGAAGTATTATACTGAGCATAACAACCATTACTACAAAGCCGAAAAACAGAGCTGTACGGAATGCCTTGTGAACCCTGTCAAATTTGCAGGCACCTGCATTCTGTCCTGTTATTGCAAGGAGAGCAGTATTAATTCCTATTGTCGGAAGTAGTGCAATCTGCTCAATCCTTAATCCTATTCCGTATGCAGCGACAGCTTTGCCTCCCCGTAACGGTTAAGAAAGAAATTTATCACAAACATGCCTGCAGCTATAGACATCATATTTACAGAGGCTGGAACACTTTGGGAAATTATCTCTTTGAGTATATGTTTTTAGGTATAAAACACTGGCCTGTACATCCTTTATATCCATCCAGTTAACAGTAATAAAGAAAAGATAAACAGTTGCTCCTGCCTGTATAAGTACTGTTGAAAGAGCAATACCTGCTATGCCCATTTCCGGAAAAGGTCCCCAGCCGTACAGAAACATTGGGTCCAGAATAATATTTATAAAAAACCCGGCTATAAGAACATTTCTGTAACTGTAAGTATTTCCTTTAGCATTTAAAAAGCTGTTAAGAACATTGTTAATCAGAAAAAAGGTATACCTGCTATTATTACATACATATATGAAAGAGCATGTTCCATCACATTCCCGGAAGCACCCATAATTTTCAGCATGAAGTAAACAAGTTTTTCACCTGAGAAAAGTAGAAGAACTGCGACAACGGCAGAAAAAAGAAGAGACTGAATAAAATAAGTTACAGACTTCGAACTGTTTCCGCTGCCGATTGCGTTGGAAATGAGAGCAACTGATGCAGTTCCTATTCCGCTTCCTACAGCAAGTATAATAAAAATGCCGGAAAGGAGAGAGAAAGTCCGGCAAGAGCTTCAGTTGAAATCTGACCTCCGAAATATGTATCTGTAATATTATATAATGTGTTGAAAATAAAACCGATACTTGCCGGAAGGCTCATTCGCAGAAAATGACTTGAAACCGCCCCCTGCGTTAAATCTGTCTCTTTATTCATATGCTTTAAACCTCATATCCTGTCTTCAAGATACTACTTTGCCTATATTAAGTAAAACTAATATGTATTATTTATACGAAATCATCTGTAATTATTTATTCCTGATCATTATTTATTGATTTTATATCAAGATAATAATTTTATAAGTAAAACTATTACCTTATTCATACATCTACTTTTAACAAATGATATGCAGGTACTTCATATGGATGTGCTTTTTTCAGCACAGCAATTATATGATCCTTCAGATTATCAGCTAATGCAATTTCAACCCGGTATTCCGGAACTCTGGAAGGTACTCCTTTTTTACCGGAGTAGGGATTTGCAGAACTTCCGGGAAGAAACTGCCCCTCACCTTTTATCTGCCAGCAGCATTCAGAATAGCTTCCAATACTGCCGGCACCTGCTTCAAAGAGAGCTTTTTTAGTTAATTCAAGAGCTTCTTCAGGAACATAATAAACAAGAACATACATTTTAAATCTCCCTTCATTATATATCTTTAACGATCTGACTTTATATCTTTTAAAAAAGAAAAATCCTCCTTATCCAGGAAGGAAGGACAACATTTTCTACCGGAATATTGTATTCATCTGCGATAATTTCTTTTACACGGCTTCTGCAGTATGCCCCCTGGCAAATTCCCATTCCGGCTCTGGTTCTTCTTTTTAACACCATCTGTCGAATAAACTTTTATACCTCTTCGAAGAGAATCTCTTATTATCCCCTCTCTTACCTGCTCGCATCGGCAGATCATCTTTTCAGGAGATGAAGGAAGTTCAGTAAGTTTTGAAACTTCGATCATTGGAAGCTCTTCCCTTTTGCTTATAACAGCTTTTCTGCAGGGATTAAAATCAGATTTAAGTTTCAGCTTAAGCCCGCAATTTGTTAGCAGTTTTCTATACGAAGAGCTATTGCAGGAGATGATGTAAGACCGGGAGATTCAATACCTGCCGCATTTATAAAATTTATCCCGCCTTCAGGAATCTCAACAATAAAATCACCACTGCTGCCGACAGCTCTTAAACCTGCAAAACTTCTTATAATTTTCTTAAGATCAAATCCCGGATAGGAAAGTCCGGCTTTTTCAATAATCTGTTTAAGAGATTCTGCATCTGTAACAGTATCTTCCCTGCTTTCAATATCAAGTGCATCAGGGCCTATCATCAGATTATTATGATAAGTAGGAGTTACAAGTATTCCTTTTCCCATTTTTGAAGGTACCTGAAAAAGGACTGATTTAAGTCCCCTTCCTGAAAATCTGTCAAAAATCAGATACTGCCCTTTTCGGGGACTAATTGAGAAATAATCAAATCCTGCTTTTTTTGAAATAATATCACTGAAAAGACCTGCCGCATTAATTACATAATCTGCAGTAAAATCCTGCGTTTTTATATCTGTATCAAGAGCTGTATTTGTTTTATTAATTCTGTTTATTGTTTTCAGCCGAAACCCGATACCTGCCGTCATCCAGTTTGATAATTGAAATAACTCTTGAATTAAAATAGAAATCTGCACCATTTGCAATACTGTTTTCAGCCAAAGCTATTGCAAATTCATAGGGAGAGGCAACCCCTGCAGACGGGGCAAAAAGTCCGTACTTAACATCCTTATTTATTCCGGGATCAATAGATAATATCTGCTTATTATCAAGAAGCTTAAGATCAGGAACATTATTCTTTTTTCCATTCTCATAAAGATTTCTTAAAACATCCAGATCATCATTAAATCCCAATACAAGAGATCCGCACCTTCTGAACCCAAATTCAGTTCGCTGTCAAGCTGGTCATAAAGAGAATTCCCCTGCACACAGAGCTTTGCTTTAAGTGATCCGTACTTTGCAGCATAACCGGCATGTACTATACCGCTGTTTGCTTTGTAGTCCCTTCAGAAACATCACCCTCTTTTTCGACTACAGTTATATCAATATCATAGCGGGAGAGCTGTCTTGCAGCTGCACATCCGACAATTCCAGCTCCGATTATAAGAACATGTTTTCTTTTACCCATATTATTATGATACATTAAAATAGCGATAAAACATAAATAAATATATAAATCTCTGAATTCTGAACTGAATTTTCAATCAGCAAGCACTAGCAAAGCAGGTGGTTTGGAAGTCGCATTCCCTTAGGGGGTTTACGGTGCGCAAAGCCGCACTATAAGAAATTATATTATATACCCGAATCAGGAACCACCACCACAGGAGTGGGCTTTTGCTTTAGTAAAGCCAGGAAGATATAGAAAAACTGTTAAATAAAAAATCCCCCATTCGGCGGCAGCGCGGGGGATTTCTGCTGAAAACACAGTTAATTTATTTTTAAATATCAGATGCAAAAACTAAAAAACATTACTCTTTAATCTCAACACTTACATTTTCAAGAGCCCTCTGCATTATACTGTCTTCAACTTTACCTTCCTTGGAAATATAAACAGAATACAGCCTTTTTGCGCTGTTTTCAGAATCAATTATACTTCCGATATTTGTCTGTCCGTCTTCATTAAATGGGGTGCTGTTAAACGGGTGATTCAGTGACTGTACATTTTTTCCAGTTTGTATGATATTTCTCAAGAAGAGAGTCATCAGGCTGAAGATTTTTTATAAAGAACTATATAATTTGTTCTTTTTCATTTTCAGAAACAACCATTTTACGGATATCCCAAACTACGCTGCTGTTCTCTTCAAAAACATCATAATCTATCATTATATTAGTATCTTCATCAAACTCAAATAAAGTATTCTGAGCAGAAAATTCATAACTTGATGATTTAACTTTCAAGTCGGATTCATTCTGAAGAATTTCAACTGACTTAAAATTATCTGAAATATCTTTCATAGCAAGGAACTCTTTCCATTCCCTGTATTTTCCAAAAAAAGGTAACATCGATAAAATCAAGAGTTTTTATCATATCGTAGTTCATTGAATCAAGCCAGCATGTTTTATTTGTATCAAAAAGAATAATACAGCCTTCCGGTGTAGGAAGAGTAAAAAGAGCTATGTATTCATCTGAATACTCAATAAGCCATCTTGCGTAATTCCAGTTTCTGCCGTAACGGTCTGTTACAGCATATGATTTTTCAGCTTTTCCAAGTGAAGTAATTCGTATATCCTGATTTGCAATTTTTCTTGGGAATATTTATTCCTTCAAGAATAAGATCCATGATTAATTCCGGATTTGCATTTAATTCTGAAATGGATAGATTTTCAGGTTTTTCAAGGTTCATAAGATATGTTTTATTAAGAACCTGTCCGTATATAAGAACGCCCTTATCATGCAGAATAGACTGACTGGTCTTTAAAGAGGATATTTTCCATTTAAGATCTGATTTATCTTTAAATACAACCTGTGGCATTCTTCCTGCGGCATTTTCATGAAGAGCTTTTTTTGAGGATAATCCTTCCGGAAATATTTCTTCATGTTTCTCTTTAAAAAGCTGATCCATTTTTAATGTTGAGTATTTTTCATATTCATTTGAATAGTATTTTTTTATCTCTTTGTAATTTCCAGGCAGTTTTACAGTCCGGTCGAAATCCTCTATCTCTGTTTTTTCAGGAAAGAGATCAAATTTAAATCTCATTCTCTGATGAAAAAAACCTTTATCAGCTTCATCCTTTTCTATTTCAGCGACAGGAAGTGAATAAGCAATATTATCTTTTTTCATTGATACTATAGCAATAACTCTTCCGTCTTCATTAAGAAGAGGTCCGCCGCTGTTTCCTGAATTAACGTCTGATGAACTTTTAAGAAAATCCCATTTACCGTTTTCTGCTTCAGGAATTGTTCCGATAAGATTACCTTCCCTCAGGATTATTCCTTCTCCATAGGCATTACCGGCGGAAAAAACTATGCTATTCATTACATATTCATTTTCAAGACTGAACCATTTATCAAATTCTTTATCAACTGCTGTAAATTTTACATAGTCTTTAGCCTGATTAAATGCTTTTATTTCATCAATTTCATAAACATTATTGTCTTTATCTCTTATAAAATAATCTTTGAGAATCAGAGAGGATCTGTTAAGTTCAATAACATGAAATGCTGTAAGAAGTTCTGTTTTTGATACGGCAAATGCAGTTCCTATAGAATAATATTCATCATTTCTGATATTAAACGGAACCAGCTCCCATGGCAGTTCCTTTTCATAGGATAATGAATCTTTATCAGATTTTTTTACAACTATTTCAAAACAGGCATCAGAGACAAGTACATTGAGATCTGTTTCCCCGCCTCCTTCAGGAACTGATGCGCAGCTGCTCAACATTATCAGCGCTGCTGCTGACAATATTAAAATACATAAAATTGTTTTTCTCATTTAAAATCCTCTTGTATTAAACTAATAATTTTTACTCGACTTTTTTACAACAGATACAATATTCAAAGTTAATACCTAAATATCTTCAGAATTGTACTGACCTCTGCCGGCTAAAAAGAATAACATTAAAACCAAGGCTCTTCAACATAACTTTTATAATTCACTTCCATATTTAAAAACTATATATATTTTATTTAAGATTCTTTTAACTGTTCAAATATTTTTTATTGTTTTATCATTATATAATGCGGAGGAAAATATGAATAAGGCTGTAATTTATATGACAAGAAGTATTCCTGGAGAGGCTGTATCTGTTCTGCAGCAGAACTTTCATCTTAAAATAAATCCGGAAGACAGGCCGGTCACAAGAGAGGAACTTCTTAATAATTTAAAAGGATGCAGCGGTGTAATATGTCAGATGACTGACAAAATTGACAGGAAGGTTCTTGAAACTGCTTATAAATACGGAGTAAAGGGATTTGCCAATTATGCGGTAGGCTTTGACAACATAGATGTAAAAACTGCATCAGAACTGAGAATTCCTGTATCAAATACACCAGATGTATTAACTGATGCGACAGCTGAAATGGCATGGGCTCTTTTATTTGCTGCAGCCAGAAAAACCTCGGAAATTGACAGATATATAAGAAACGGCAAATGGGAAAAATACAGTCCGTTCATGTTTCTTGGCGGCGGCATAAGCGGTAAAACTCTTGGAATAATAGGAGCAGGACGTATAGGGACTGCAGCTGCTTTAAAATCAAGAGGTTTTAATATGAAAATTCTCTATACAGCACGCAGACAGAACAGTATCCTTGATGATATCCCGGGAAGCGAAAAAGTCAGCCTTGATGAACTTCTTAAGAGATCTGATTTTGTATCACTGCATGTTCCTGCAAAAGAGGAAACATACAGAATGATAGGAGAAAGGGAGCTTTCTCTTATGAAGAAATCAGCATATCTTATAAATACTGCAAGAGGAGCAGTAGTAGATGAGAAAGCTCTTATAAATGCACTTAAACAGGGAGTTATTGCTGGTGCAGGACTTGATGTATATGAAAAAGAACCGGGGCTTTCAAAAGAGTTTTTAGAAATTGATAATGTTTCACTAAGCCCACATATAGGTTCTGCAACTTATGAAGCAAGAAATAATATGGGGCTAAAAGCGGCAGGAAATATTACAGCCATGATCAGAGGAGAAAAAGCTCCTGACTGTCTTAATCCGGAAATTTACAAATAAGCAGTCTTTTTACGATTCATCGGGAAGAACCGGAACATTTGTTTTAATACAGATTTCTGACATAATTATGACTTTATTCACTTACTTTTTTGTAATATTTATACATTTATACTGCTGTTATGATTATCAGCTGTTTATACATGTTGAATAATAGAAAGCAGTTTAAAAGGATTAAATTCCTTTTTAATATATTAAAAATAAATAGAGGGAAATTTGGATAAACAGAAAAAGAAGAATACGGTTTCTGAAAAAGAAATAATGAGAAACCGGAAAACAGAGCGTCTTGGAAAAGAAAAAATTCATATTCTATTATTAAAATTCTCAATTCCGGCAATAGCAGGAATGGTAATTCAGGCAGTATACAATATTGTCGACAGGATTTTTGTTGGAAGATATGTCGGATCTGAAGGGCTCTCCGCACTTACAACAGTATTTCCTCTTATGCTTATATTTATGGCAATTGCTCTCCTTCTTGGAATCGGAGGATCTTCCTTTTTTCCATAACACTTGGAGAAAGGAAAGAGAAGAAAGCAGAAAAAATACTTGGAAATACATTTTCCCTTGTTCTGATTCTTGTTTCAATTTTTGCAGTCACATCATTTGTTTTTCTTGATCCAATACTTAAAATTCTTGGTGCGAGCAGCAGAATACTTCCGCTTGCAGAGGATTACCTTGTCATTATTCTATGCGGTTCTGTTATAAACGGAACCGCTTTTACAATGAACAGCTTTATAAGAAGCGAAGGATCTCCCCGAACAGCAATGCTCACAATGTTTATAGGGGGAATTTCCAACATTATTTTTGACTATATACTGATTGCTGTATTCGGAATGGGTGTAAAGGGAGCTGCTATTGCAACTGTTGCAGCGCAGACAATAAGCGCAGTATGGGTTTTAAGCTACTTCTTCGGAAAAAGAGCCCACATAAAACTCCATCGCAAAAACCTTAAAATTGAAAGAGGAATTGTCCAGCGCATCTTTACGCTTGGTTCCCCCATGTTTGTAATGCATATAGCTGCAAGTTTTATTAACGGTATTTTAAATAATCAGCTTCAGAGATACGGAGGAGATACAGCGCTTTCTGTAATGGGAATTGTGTTTTCAGTAATGACTGTTCTTACAATGCCTATATTCGGAATTAATCAGGGGCAATGCCAATAACCGGATATAATTATGGTGCAAAAAATACGAAAGAGTTATCCGCACAGCATTTCTTGCAGCAGCGGCAGCAACTGTATTAATGACTTCAGGATTTATTCTTATAAAAATATTCCCTCACTGGCTGATAAAGCTGTTCGGAAAACAGAATACAGAACTTCTTGCTCCGGGTGTTGATGCTTTAAATATATTTTTCCTTATGACGCCGATTATAGGGTTCCAGATTGTAATATCCGGCTTTTTTCAGGCTACCGGAAAACCGGGAAAAGCTCTTTTAATGAGCCTCTCACGGCAGGTTATTTTTCTTATACCCTTTGTAATAATATTTCCCCTCTTTTTCGGTCTAAACGGGGTATGGGCGGCAGCTCCTGCTTCAGACTTTATTGCATCAATAATAGCAGTATCTGTTTTTTATGCATGATATAAGAGGTCTTAAAAGACAGAAGGGAAAAACTGAAACTTAATGCAGGGATGCTGATATTATTCAGTATCAGCTATTTCATCAGAAAGCATACTGCCGGTAACAGTATCTGGGAGAGATCTGGATGCGTTTGCTCCGAGTTTTTAAGATTCTCCGACATCCTTACAAGATTGCCTCTCCCGGTAGAAAGCTTGTTAAAAGCCTTATTATAGCTTTCTGTGAATTATCAATTCCTTTGCCGACATCTTCCAGATCAGATACAAAACCTGCAAATTTATCATAGAGCTGCCCTGCCCTGTTTGCAATTTCACGTGCATTTCTGTTCTGGTATTCATATTTCCAGATGTTTTCAATTGTCCGCAGTGATGCAAGAAGTGTGGATGGACTTACCAGAACTATGTTTTTATCAAATGCAGAGGAAAAGAGAGAGCTGTCAAGCTGAACTGCAGCAGAAAAAGCTCCTTCAAACAGGAATAAACATAAATACAAAATCGAGAGAGTTAATTCCCAGAAGTTTATGATAGTCTTTTTCTGAAAGTCCTTTAATATGAGACTTGATTGAAACTGAAAGCTCTCTTCCTGCAGCTGATTTCTCATCTTCAGATTCAGCTGTAATATAACGCTCATAGGAAACAAGGGATACTTTTGAATCAATAACAACATCTCTTTTGTCAGGAAGATGAACAACAACATCCGGCTGATATCTCCTGCCGTCTTCCGACTTCAGACTTTCCTGAATTTCAAATTCCCGCCCTTTCTGCAGTCCGGATTTTTCAAGCACTGTTTCAAGTATCATCTCCCCCCAGACACCTTGAGTTTTAACCTCTCCTTTAAGTGCTTTTGTCAGATTCCCGGCTTCTTCATTTATCTGCTGATTCAGCCTGGTAAGATTTTCAATTTCTTTTTTTAAGAGATGTTCTTTCCCGGATCTCATCCTCACGGCTTGAATCAAATTTTTTACTGAAAGAATCAATCTGCTCCCTGAAAGGTTTGAGCATCTGCTCCAGCGAGGATGCAGTCTGAGAACTGAAAACTTTGCTCTTGCTGTCAAGAATATCGCCGGCAAGTGCTTTAAACCGTGCAGAAAGCTCCTCCCTGGCACTGTTTAAAAGTTCAGCTTTTTCAGAAAACTGCTTACGTTCCTTATCAAGGGTTGCGGCAAGTACAGATCTGTTTTCTCTTTCTTTAGATAGAGCCTCTGAAAGCATATCAATACGCCTGTTTTTTTCAAGCACTTCAGTTTTTAGTTCATCGGTCTGTTTTGATAGTTCCCGTCCTTTGCAGCACAAGCGCTGTGCTCATTTGTAATCCTGTTTTTTTCTTCTGCAGCAGCAGCAAGTTTTTTATTTAATTCATTCTTTTCCCGGCTGAACTCAGACAGTCTTGTTTCATAGCTGCTGAGTCTTTCCTTAAGTGCCCGGACATCACCGCCGGCAGCTGAGTAGCCTGAATCAAAGGATTTTGAACTCTGCCCTTTCATAATAAGAAACGCAAGTAAAAATCCTGCAATTACTCCGCCCAAAAGACCTGCTGTAATATAAAATCCCATTTCCATCTGCTGCCTCCGCATATGCTTTATGTTGATAATATTCTTATTACTTCCGGTTTACAAGCTGTTTATTAATTTCAAACAGCCGGAAATAAAATAGTTTTTCTCTTATCAATCAACAAGCATCAAAGCAGGCGGTTGGAAGACCAGCTCTCACAGGAAGTTATATAATTTGTTTTTACAACAGCGACAGAGACTTTCTTTAAATGCTCGAAAGTAAATACAGTGACTTGCGGTGCGGCAGAAATGCACTCAAAAAAAACGCATATATACCCGAATCAGGAACCACCGCCATGGGAGGCGGCTTTTGCTTCAGTAAAGTAATTGTAATTTCTTTAATACCTGTGAAAATTATCAGATGATAATTTTTAAGAATTATTGTCGAAGAGAAAAATATTTGATCCATCAGCGACAGGCTTTTTATCAATTTTATCCATATATTTTTCTTCATCAAGATAAACAAGACTTGTACTTTTGATAATCCTGCTTACAAGGACTTTTCCTGTTTCAGGGAAAAAATATATTTTTCGACCGTAATCCTCGCCTATATCACGGGCTACTACCGGTATATTTTCAGCAGCAAGATATTCAAAAACAAATTCAGTATTTTTAAAACCGATATGATACCTGCTTGTAGGATCAGTATTAAGAACATTGCCGCCGCCGAATACTTTAGCAGTAAGTTTATTTCTGCTAAGCCCCTCTTTCATTAAACCGTTGATAAGAAGCTCCATAGCATGTACTCCGTATCTTCCCTGATACTCTTTTCAGGAAAGACTTCAGAGGTTGACGGAAGCATAAAATGATTCATTCCGCCTATTTTCTGACGGTCTGAATATAATACAACTGAAACGCAGGAACCGAGAATTGTATATATGGCATCTTCAGAGCTGATATAATATTCACCGGGATGGATATGCATAATTTCTCTGTTAAATTTCGAGTTGTAAATTTTTTCATATTTTTATATTTCAACTACAGTAAATAATTCGCCGAAGATTTATCCAGAAATGTTCTGCAGACAGAGGACTGCAGAATATATTTCCGAAAAAAAATCCCGGAAAATAAACGGATTGAATATGCTTTAGCAGAATTTTTTAATCGGCTGTATATCTGATCTAAAAAATGCTCAAATATACAGACAGCTGACAGTTGAACACTGAACATCAGTCCAGAACTTTTTTTACTGTATTTAGCAGTCCTTCATTTGTAAACGGCTTTACAATCCAGCCGGTTGCTCCTGCTGCTTTGCCCTTATCAAGCATATCATTACTGCTTTCTGTAGTAAGAACAAGGATAGGTACATATTTTGTTATATCCTGGCCTCTTAATTTCTCAATAAGTTCGATCCCGTTCATATTAGGCATATTGATATCTGTTATGACAAGATCAATACTGGCTGAAGAGGATTTAACAAAACCATCAGCTCCGTCTACACCTTCAATTACATTAAAATTATTTTCTTTGAGAAGATAACTAAGGCTCATTCTCACTACTGAAGAATCATCAACTATCAGTATAGTTTTCATATCCAACCACCCCTGTTAATTATTATACTTTATTCAGAACAAAGTTATACTGCTTTCCGATGCATTTTGTTCTGAATTATCCTCATTAAGGATTTTTTCCTTATGACGGAAAATTGTAAATTTATTTAATAAACTTTCTATTTCACTGCTCCCTGTAAGAACAGACAGTTTATCTTTATCAATCATGTTATATGAACGGTTTACATCATCCAGGATTACGAGAATATTTTTTCTCATAGTTTCGAGCGAAATCCTTGATTCTGTAATAAGCTCAATACTGTTTTCTATATTGCTGAATACAGCATCAAAAGTGCTGTTTAGAAATATCAGCTCATTTAAAAGATTTCTAAAAATAACTCCTGACTGATCGGTAAGATCAGTCAGCTTGTTAACATCACTTTTAAAATTCACAGTAAAAATTATTTTCATTTATAATAACTTTTAATTCTGAATCTATTGCCTTATTCATTATGTGAAAATTATTATAAATATCTTCAATATTTTTTGCAGCGACTGAAATAGTTCCAACTTCTTTTGATATATCATTTATTGATGTTTCAACATTTTTGATAACAGGCTGTCTTGCTATTTCAATTCTTGCAAGAACAATTGTATTATTAAACAGTGAAATCGGATCATTAAAAGCAGCAATATACTCATGAAGCTTGGCAAAAGACTTAAGAAGCTCATTTTTATATTTTATGATATCTGTCTGAAAACTGCAGATACTTTCACTTTCTGAAACAATCCCGTCAAAAGTATTAGAAATATTATAAAGACTTTTTATAAGAGTAGTTCTGTCTGTATCCCTGTTAAACTGTTCCCGGGAAACAGGTTCTTTTTTCCTCCAGAGCAGTTAGAAGGTTTATCATTTTGCCTGTATTTTCCCTTAGTATTTTTTCATCAGACTTTAGCTGATCAATTATTTCGTCAAGAACAAAAACACAGAGATCATACAGTTTCTTATTCAGATATATTTTTTCATCAGAATTTCTTTCCTTATTTACATTATCAAGCTCTTTAAGAGAAAGAAGCATATGATCCATCGACTGCCGGATTATATCCTGATTCTGAAGTCCTTCAAAAACAGCGTTAACTGCAGGTTTCATCTGCTGCGCTTCATTAAACACAGTTTCTATAAAATCAACAGCAAAAAGAACAGAATCTCTTAACGCTTTAAAATCTTTAGCCAGCGTGCCTTCAATACCTTCCGATATTTTTTCTGAAGAACCATAACTTCTTCCGACTCCATTTTAAGCCGGTCAAACTGTTCCGAAACAACAGATCGCTGTTCATTAAGATTTGCAGCAAGGCTGAAAGCAGTTTTGGCATTTTTCTGAAATCCGTCAGTTATACAGGTAAAACCTCCGCCCTGGTTTCCTGCCTGTATTGCAACAACCATTGCATTTAGTGCAAGAAGCTCCATCTGTTCTGCAGCTTCAATAATATTTTTTACAGGTTTGTGCATATTATCAAGAACTTCAAAACTGTCAAAAATCCTGGACATAACAGTAAGAAACTGATTTGTATATTCCTTATGACTGCTCTGAGCATGAGTAACTTTTTCCTCAAGCTGTATTATTACACTGCTGAGACTGTCCTCTGATGCATTTTTAAGATTATTCCGGAATTCCACAACTACTGTTTCTGTTTTCAGAAAGAGTGCTGTCAACTTCATTTTTCAAATTTTTTAAAGAATCCCCTATTTTGTAGTACGATTCACCGAGCAGATTCTGTATATCAACAAGAGATTCTGAAATATTCATTACCTGACAAGCTCCAGTACTTTAGGAGCTATTGAAAGAAGAGGAAGAATTGAATCTACACAGCCTCTTTTAACAGCCTCTTTAGGCATTCCGTAAACGACACAAGTTTTTTCATCCTGTGCAATTGTATATGCCCCGTTATCTTTCATTTCCTTCATTCCTCTTGCACCGTCATCACCCATTCCGGTCATAATAACACCTATTACATTTTTTCCGCCGTATCTGGCAGCCGACCGGAAGAGAACATCGACACTGGGCCTGTGCCGGCTTACCAGCGGCCCTGTTCTTACTTCAATATAATATTCAGTTCCTGAAGTTTTCAAAAGCATATGCTCGTCTCCTGGCGCAACATAAACTTCCCCCTTTTTAAGCTTCATTCCATTTTCAGCTTCCTGTACATGAGCTTTGGAAAGTCTGTTAAGCCGGTCGGCAAACGCTTTTGTAAAATGCTTGGGCATATGCTGAACAATCAGTATTGGCGGCATGTTTTCCGGAATCATAACAAGAAAATCCTTTAATGCTTCTGTTCCTCCGGTTGATGCTCCAACAACAATAACTTTTTCTGTTGTTTTAAGATTTCCGGGCTTTCCTGCCGGAAGAATGACATCTGCAGTAAGTTTGGGAGTTACAGGTATTGATTTTACTGCTGCCCTTTTTCTAACTTTCGCATTGACAGCTGCTCTTACAATATCCTGAAGTTTTGTTTTGGATTCTTCAATAAATTCCTTAGTCCCGATTCTTGGTTTTTCAATTATTTCAATAGCTCCATGATCAAGAGCTTTAATAGCATTAGACGAATTATGCTGCGAATGACTTGAACAGATAATAACAGGAAGAGGCTTTTCAGCCATTATCTTTTTAAGATAAGTAAGACCATCCATCTGAGGCATCTGCAGATCCAGAATAATTACTTCAGGTTTGAAACTGTCGAATTTTTTTCTGCAAAAAGAGGATTAGCTGCTGCAAGCGTTTCAAATCCGTCCTTTCCGGTAGAACAGTCTGCATTGTCTGTCTGACAAGCGCTGAATCATCAACAATCATTACTCTAATTTTTCCATATATCCCTCAATTTTAACTGTCAGATGCTTATTAACTTATTACTTTACACTAAAATTATCCTGTAATTCTTATATTCTGTAAAGGAATTACAGGATCTTCACTAATAATACCAGCCTCAATTAACTAAAGCCTTTATTAGTTACGGTTTTCTGAAAACCGCAGGAGCGCATGATTTAATATCAAAAATTCATTCCTGCCATTGATTCCGAATGTCCGAGGAAAAGATATCCGCCCGGTACAATTTTTTTAAGAAGATTTTCAATAATATATTTCTGCTTATCCCTCTCGAAATATATCAGTACATTTCTACAGAATATAATATCAAAAGGCCCCGGAACATTATAATTTCGGCTCATAAGATTAAATGTCCCTAGTTTGATTCTGTTTTTTATAAACGGTTTAACCCTGTATTTTGAATTATCCGAATTTGCAGGGTCAAAATATCTTTTCTTGAATCCTTCAAAAGGAATAGTATCAACATTGGCTTCTGTATATACCGCCTCTTTGGCAATTGTAAGAACTTTTGTGGAAATATCTGTACCGACAACTGTATAGTTAAGTCTGTAATTATGCATTCGTATAAATTCTTCAATTTCCATTGCAATGGTATAAAGCTCCTCACCTGAAGAGCTTGCGCATGACCATATTTTTTAATTCGTTTTTTTCCCCGTCTTTGATAGTCAGGAAGAATTACCTCTCTGATATAATTTAAAGTGACCGATCTCTCTGAAAAAATCAGTCTTGTTTGTCGAAATACTGTTGCAGAAATCAACCATCTCTTTCCTGGCATTACTGTCGCCCCTTCTAAGATATTCACAGTAGTCAGTAAATGAATTAAGATTCAAGATTCTTAATCTTTTTGTGAGACGGGTTTCCATAAGCTGTTTTTTTTTCAGGGGGCATTTTTATACCCATAGTCTTTTGAACAAGCCCTGAGAGATATGTAAAACTTTTTTCGTCTATAGTCATTGATGCTCCACCCTTTAAAACAGGCTATATAGTCCGGGTCAGACTGTTAACATTAAGGATCAGAGCGATTCTTCCGTCTCCCATAATTGTTGCTCCTGAAAAAAGTTTTAGCATTGCTGAATACTTTTCCCAGATTTTTAATTACAGTCTGGTAATCTCCGATAACTTCATCAACGACTAGTCCGAACTTACTGTTTTCTGTATTAATTATTACTATCTGCTCTCGTTCGGGAAGTTCTGTTTTATAATTAAGCATTCCTCTTAAACCGAGATAGGGAATAAACATATCTCTGTAGTGAATTATATTTTTATTGCCTTCTTTTTTCTCTTCTGCATCAGTTCTGTCAATACAGGCTTCAATACTTGAAAGAGGGAGAATATAATGATCATCATCAACTTTAACAAGAAGTCCGTCAATAATCGCAAGAGTAAGCGGAAGAGATATCACAAGCTTTGTAGATTTCCCGTCATCAGAACTAAGAACAACATTCCCCTGGAGGTTATCAATTTCCTTCTTTACAACATCCATTCCGACTCCGCGGCCTGATACTTTGGAAACAGATTCTGCTGTGGAAAATCCGCTTTGAAAAACAAGACTGTAAAGCTTTTCATCTGTTAGAGTTTCCTCTGAAGAAACAAGACCTCTTTCAACAGCTTTCTGACGGATAACTTCCCTGCTTATTCCTTTACCGTCATCTTCAATTGTTATATTAACATGTCCGCCTGAATGTTCAGCAGACAGTTTTATTGTACCGGTTTCATCTTTACCGGAAGCAATTCTTGTTTCAGGCTTTTCTATACCGTGATCAATACTGTTTCTTATTATATGAACAAGAGGCTCTTTAAGTTTATCAAGTACTGTTTTATCAAGCTCAGTTTCCTCTCCGACTGTAACAAGTTTTATTTTCTTACCTAATTCTGCAGAAAGATCTCTGACAAGACGTCTGAAAACTCCGAAGGTCTGTCCTACAGGAATCATTCTTACACCCAGAACAGAGTCTCTAAGCTCTTCTGTCAGCCGCTGAAGAGATTCGGCAATATTGGTAAGCTCATAATTATTTGTGTCAAGTGTATACTGATTAAGCTGCGCCTGAAGAGTTACAAGTTCTCCTACAAGGTTTACAAAATCATCAAGCTTGTCTGTACTTATTTTTATGTTCTGTTTGGCGGCCTGTTTACTGTGAATCTTTTTAAGGTGTTCCTGCTCTAGAAGCGCTGCTTCAACCTCATCCCTTGATACAATATTTTTCTCAACAAGTTCGTCACCGATTTTCTTTTTGTTCTCAAGAACATTATTTACGATATCAGGACTTACAGAGCCCTGTCGATAAGGATTTCACCTATTTTGCGACATCACCGCTGTCATCAAGAAGATCATGAGCTGCCTCTTCAATTGATATTTCACAGTCTGTTTCTACAAACATGAAAACATCTTTGATTTCCTGATAAGTTTTTTCGGTTGTCAGAAAAAGATTCCAGCCGATATAGCATTTATCATTTTTCATTTCACTCAAAGCTGGAAGCATTGCATCATCAACATCTATTGTCAGGGTTCCAAGTTCCTGAAGCTCCTTTATTATAAGAAGAGGATTTGAGCCTTTTTTAAAGATTATCTTCATCAGGATAAAATCTTATCTGATATGTTTTTTCCAGTTCAGAAACTTTTCTTTTCCGCCTTTTTTGTTATAGGCCTGCTGCTCTTTTCTGAAACTCCGAGTCTTTCTTCAATATTCCTGATTTTTCATCTACTGCAGGATCTGAGTCATCGAGAAGAGAAAGGATAATATCTCTTGATTCAAGAGCAAGATTTGCGGTTTCAGAGGTAAAAGACATATCCCCGTTTCTGATTTATCAAAACATCTTCAACCATATGTGCAAATTTATATATTTTATCCTCACCGACCATTCCGGCTGATCCTTTAATAGTATGCATTACTCTAAATACAGCATCCAGATTGGATTTATCATCAGGATTATTTTCCAGGTCAAGGAGAAGTCCTTCCAGTTCGGACAGGAGTTCTTCTGTTTCATCTATAAACGTCTGTTTTATCTGATCAGCTATTTCCAATTTCAGCTCCTTTCGGTCCCAGGAAAGGGAACAGAATATCAGAAAAATTCTTATTTCCCAGAAATCCGTAATCTATAAGCTTTTTTGCAAGTGTATCATTCAAAGGTCCCTTAAACTCAATATGCATATCATTAAGCAGACATTCCTTATAAAAAGAAAGGAGAATCTGAAGAGATGACAGATCTGCATTATCAACCTTTGCAAGATCCACTGTAATTCTGGAGTATTCCTTATCCAGGACAGCTTTCAGTTTTTCCAGCAGTTTGAATTGTTATTTATACGGAGTTCTCCGGGCAGCGCAAGAAGCGCCCCTTTTCCGCTGTTAGCTTTCGATGTCATTTTTTGTCATCCTTTGAAACGTCACTGCTCTTAGGCAGAAGAATAAGTTCCTCTGTACTTAAGACCTTATTTATATCAAGAATAATCAGAAAATTTTCATTATGCTGGCACATGCCCTGAATAAAATCAGATTTTAGATTAAGTCCTATACTTGGAGCAGGTTCTATCTGCGAGGAAGCAATATCTATTACCTCCTGAACAGAATCTACAAATGCCCCAATAAGCATTACTTCATTATCTTTTGCATTGATTTCAAGTATAATTATACTTGTATCGATTGTCTGTTCTTCCTCTTTAATTCCAAATTTCTTCCTTAAATCAATCACAGGAACGACACTTCCTCGGAGATTAAGAACTCCTTTCATAAAATCAGGCATTCCCGGCACACGGGTAATCGGAACAATTTCCAAAACCTCTCTTACATTAAGAACTGAAACAGCGTAATTTTCACTGTGAAGACTAAAAGTAAGGTATTGTGACATCTCGTTATTCAGCATATTATACATCTCCATTCTGTAAATTTATAATTTTACATAGTTCGTAAAAAACTGCGGATCGGTTATCCGGCAGTTCCGGGCATGGTTATGCGGTAAAACAGGCATAACATTTTCTCTACATCAATATATGTGAAGTAAAGTCCTTAATAACAATATAATTTATTTTGCCTGCTCAATTCCAGTTTTTTTATTTTTTTTATTTTTTTTATTCCCAATTGATACCGGGAAAACTGAACCGAAAACAGGACCAAGTTCCATCAGAAATTCTGTTTTAAATATAATTTATTAAGGGTATTGCTTATTACTACACATTTGTTTAGTATTATTATATGAATACTTTACCTCTCCATAAACTTAAAATAAAAAGACAAAACGCTGTATATATAAAACTCTATGAAGACAGGATAAAATGCGGATTTCCAAGTCCTGCAGAAGGATATGCTGAGAGGGAAATTGACTTTAACCGCTATATAATAGATCATCCTGCCTCCTCCTACTGCTTTTATGTAAAGGGAGATTCTATGGAGGGGCTTCATATTACAGAGGGAGACCTTATAGTTGTAGACAGAAGCCTGCCTCTTGTATCGGGGAAAGTCATAATATGCTGCCTGGACAGAGAATTTACGCTTAAAAGATTTCTCATAAAAAACGGCATTGCCCGGCTGTGTCCGGCAAATCCGCACTACAGAGAAATACAGCTGACAGAAGAATCGGATTTTGAATACTGGGGCACGGCAATAACTCTGGTACGGAAACTGTGATAAAGCATGATAAGGAGGCAGTGCGCTCTGCGGCAGAAACAGATATAAACAGGACAGCAGCAGAAAAACCGGAAAAATCCGAAGGACCTGCTGTAGAAAGCGGTAAAACATACAGATGAATGACAACTTAATTGCACTTGTAGACTGTAACAGTTTTTATGCCTCATGTGAAAAATATTCAGACCGATCTTAAAGACAGCCCGGTCATTGTTCTGTCAAATAATGACGGATGCATTGTCGCAGCATCAGGAGAGGCGAAGGAAGCTGGAATTAAAAGGGCACAGCCTCTGTTTGAACAGAAAAAAGCAATAAAAGAAAAAAAGATAAAAAGTTTTCTCATCAAACTATACGCTGTATGCAGATATTTCGAAAAGAATCATGGAGATTCTTAAGGAAATATGTCTTTATGTTGAAATATATTCCATTGATGAAGCATTTATAACACTTCCCTCAAGACTTATAGGAAGCGAAATTACAGAATTCGCCATGAATATAAGAAAAAGATAAAACAATGCACAGGAGTATGGGTTTCGGTAGGTATCGGAAAAACAAAAAACACTTGCAAAAATAGCAAACAGGGCGGCAAAAAAAAAAGACACTGCATTTTAATCATATAAGCATAGACTGTACTCCGGTAGAGAATAGTAAAGCGCTCAAAACTGAAGAATATCCCGAAGGAGTCTACATACTGGACAGCAGTAATACAGATAAAGTGCTGAAAGCAACAGCTGTTGAAGATATATGGATGATAGGACGGCAGTATGCATTTATGCTTCATGAAAATTCCATACATACAGCTTTTGACCTAAAAAATGCCGACAGCTGGTGGATAAGAAAAAATGACTGTAAACGGCTACAGAACACAATGCGAACTTAAAGGCTCTCCATCGTTTGCTCCTGAGGATATGGGCGCCCGCGTAAGGGAATAGTAGCATCCAAACAGTTCGGGAAAGCAGTAACAAAACTTGAAGAGTTAAGAGAAGCTGTTGCAGAATATGCAGCAGAAGCTGCGGAAAAACTGCACAGACAGGATTCATCAGCATCGTCATTTACAGTATTTCTTGAGACAAACAGACATAAAGAACAGGATAAGCAGTATAAAGCTGCATGGACAGAAAAAACACCCAGCCCTGTCGATTATATTCCGTCAATAACTTCAGCTGCGGAAAAAGCCCTTTCGGTTATATACAAAGAAGGATACCGCTACAGAAAAACCGGCATAATAATTACAGATATCTGCAGCAACAAAACAAAACAAATAGAACTGTTTGAAGAAAAAAACAAAGCTCATGAAAAGAAGCTTACGACAGCGGTAAGAGAGCTGAATCTTAAATACGGACGCAATACAGTTTCATCGCTTTCTGCAGGATGCCGAAAGAAAGAAAAAACATGGTATATGAGAAGGGAAATGCTTTCTCCCTGCTACACAACAAAAATAAAAGATTTCCCTGTAGTATATGCAAAGTAGCAGTCTCTCTTATATAAATAATCTTTAAGTTATAAGTTCTCCCCGGGATCCTGACTTACAGCCTGATAATAAAAAGCAGAATTTATGTTTTATTAAATAAAGACATTTATATTGTTTTATACGATAATATTATCAGGATGAAAAACAATTTCCCTGTAAAAATTATTTTAGTATTTATTCTGCTTTTTTCAGCTCTGATAAAAACAGAAGCTGAGACGAAAACATTTGTCTTCAGTGAATTTTATCCATATGAATATATGGATAAAGATAAAGCAAAAGGAATAAATATCTATCTTATAACACAGGTCTGCAAACAAATGGGGATTAGTCCTGTTTTCTATGAATTACCATGGAAAAGAGCTCTTCGCAATGTACAGACCGGAGATGCTGATGCTGTTTTTTCACTCTTCAAAACTGATGAAAGAGAAAATATTTTTATTTTTCAAAAACCAGCCTGAATACAGTTAAAATGTCTCTGTTTACAAACAGAAGCAGTACACTGGCAGTAAAATCAATAGAAGATTTGAAAGGGCTGAAAATAGGTGTTTACAGGGGAAGTTCTTACGGAAGAGTTTTTGACAATTTCCGGAGCTGCATAAAAAGATCCGGCAAACAGCAACAAACAGATTATTGAAAAACAAGTTAGAAACAGAACAGATATTTTTATTATGGATGAAAATGTAGCTGATTACTGGATAAAGAAACTTAATTATACAGAGATAATCAAACCATTGGATTTTACTCTTATAACTCAGGATACTTATATTGCCTTCAGTAAATCCTCAGATATTGATACAGATAAGTTTTCATCAATTATGGAAGAAGAGAAAAGAAAAATCCGCCGCTCAAAATAGAATCCCGATTAAATGCAGCAGCATCACAACAATTGGAATTGCAGTAATTTATATGTCAAAACTGCTGAGAACAGAGATATTTATCATTTAAACACTTAATACCGATAATTCCGGTATGAATAGAAAACTTATTTTTATATTAATCATATTAATTTCTCTATCAGCCTGCAGCGCTTCTTCAGGTGGAAGTTCATCCGCTTCAAATTCAGAATTATTAAATTTAGAGCCTGAAGCAGGTGCACTTGTACATAATGAAGATCAGGGTCTTGTGGCAGGTATCAATCTTAATGAAAACATTGAAAATGAGGAATCAATAACATCAAACGGCGATATCGGCTGGATAGAAGGACTTGACGGGAAAGCGCTTTTACTGGATGAAGACGGGGAATTTATCTCTCTTCCGGACAGCGAAGTACTTGATCTGCTTGGAGGAGGCTCGGTATCTGTATGGTATATCCTGTTAACATATAAATTTTGCAGGGATTCTGCATAAAGGAATAGAAACTGATTTTCAGATGAAGCATGGTCGCTTCAATACTGGTCAGCCTATAAACCATCCATGATTCTTTATAATGAAGCAGGAGTAAAAAACAGATTACATCTGATTCTTCACTGGAATTAAATACATGGCATCATCTTACAGCATCATGGGGATTGACAGCAGCGACGGCGTAGACAAGTTAAATTCCATGTTGACGGGGAAAAAAAGGGAGAGCTTGATATTTCATCATTTCTTCCGCTGAGAAATTCTCCGGGAGAACTTATTATAGGATCCCAGCTTCCTGAATCCCACAGCGGGACCTACGGATATATTACTTTCAGGGGAGCAATTGATAATATACTTATATATAACCGTCTGCTAACAGAAGAGGAAATTACCGATATCTATAATGAATATTCCGGTCTTTAATATATACGGATACTGTTATTTCCACCTTATATTACGCAGGAGCTTTAAGATCATCTATTATATATCAGCATTCATAAAGAATGCTGATTGACATTAAGTATCAATAATACTATATACAGGCAGATGAACAGTTTCTCATATTATATAAAAAAGAATATTCCTTTTCTCTTTTATTATTGACTATGAAAACAAAAACCGTCATTTTATTCCGCTTGAAAAAAGCTGCAGAGAACAGGATTTTCTATAGTATCAAATGGAAAATCAAATTACAGAAAAACAGAGAAAAAACCGGAAAAAGTAAAATTCAGAAAATTCCCTGTTTCATACATAGATTATTATAAAGCTTTCAAAAATGTTCACAGAAATTTATCAGACGGCTATTCATATCTTGCAAATCTGACATTCCGAACACCTGTTGAAATAAACTTAAATCTGAAACAGATTTTTGAACTAAGCAGAGCAAAATTCAAGCTTTATTACAAGGACTCATTTGTTGTATTCTCTCCTGAAGCTTTTATCAGAATAAAGAACAGAAGAATATATACATATCCAATGAAAGGGACAATTGATGCATCTGTAGATAATGCTGAAGAAGTTATTCTTTCTGATAAAAAAGAAACTGCAGAACATATTACAATTGTAGACTTACTTAGAAATGATTTAAATATGGTTTCAGAAAATGTAAAAGTTGAAAAATTCAGATATATTGACAGATTAAAGACTAATTTCAAGGAGCTGCTGCAGGTAAGTTCTGTAATAACAGGAGAACTGGATAAAGGGTATCCTGATAATCTTGATGATATTTTTGAAAAACTGCTTCCGGCAGGCTCAATAACAGGAGCCCCAAAAAGAAAACTGTTGAAATTATTGAAAGAAGCTGAAAATTACAGCAGAGGTTATTACACCGGGGTATTCGGTTATTATGATTCAGGAATTCTTGAAAAGTGCAGTTATGATCAGATTCATTGAAAAGAATAACGGGAACTATTATTTCAAAAGCGGAGGAGGGATTACAATATACAGTGATCCTGAAAAAGAAATATCAGGAGCTGATTGATAAAATTTTATGTACCGGTTTTATTGAAACAATAAAAATAAAAAACAACAGGATAGTTAATTCTGAATTTCACGATGAAAGATATTTAAAAACATTTTAAAGTTTTTTCCTGAGGCATCTCCTGAAGATCTTATTAAAACTGTTCAGGAGGAATTCGATACATTAAATCAGAAACACATCTCAGCATCCCGAAGAATAATATCTGATAATTCAAAAGATTAAATCTTCTGTACTGGAAAACGAAAAGACATTACTTAGCAAAAACATTTTAGTGCAGAATAAAATTGCTGAAATGCAGAGTTGTATATTCTGAAAAGATAAAGTCCGTTGAATTTAATTCCATATAAGATTAAAAAAATATCTAGCCTGAAAACAATTATATGCAATGAAATTGACTATTCATACAAATATTCAGACAGGAACGATATTAACAGACTATATCATTTAAAGGAAAACTGTGATGATATTCTAATTATAAAAAACGGATGTATAACTGACACTTCCTATGCGAATACAGTGTTTTATACAGATGGCAAATATTATACCCCTGATACACCAATTCTAAACGGAACGAAAAGAAAAAGAAACTTTTTAAGCAGAAATATTATTATCAGCAAACGAATTACAATTAAGGATATAAAAAACTTTGAATACATTACTTTGATTAATGCAATGCTGGATCTTAATGATATAATAATAAAAACTGGAAATATCTATTAATTTTTATTCAAGAGATAATAAATATATGAGCTGTAGATCGACCCGAAAACTGCTCCGAAAAACAGCCCGTATCCTGTTCCGCCTGCAAGAGATGAAATTAAAGGTCCGGATACACCCTGACCTGAATCAAAATTAAAATCAATAGATCCGGTATAATATGAAGTTATGAAAAGCGGTGTAAGAGATGCTGTCAGAATTGCAGCTCCGGATAAAGAACTGTAAAACATTCCCTTAAACAGAAAAATCAGATATGGATCATTATAATTATTATTCATTTTTCCGACAGCCATTGAGAGACCATGCAGCCGGTATATATGCCTGAAACCAATGAAGGAACAGAGGATAATATATCAGTATATAAAGGAGTACCTGTATCAACATCGCCTGTTGCACTCCAGATAATATGTGCAGTACCGGTAAGCATCCCGGAAGAAATACAAAGCAAATCAGTTGTTACTTTAACTTTATGTTCAGCATCTTTTAATACTTCATTTTCATATGTATCACAGTACAGAGGGAACTGAATAACTGATACTAAAAAAATACAGAATATTGCAGCAGATCCTTTACAGGCTTTAAGAAATGACAACTGACTCATATAAGAAATTTTAGATTACCGGGACATGAATATCAACATATTACTTATAAGTATTCTTACCTGAAAAATTTCAGAATTAATATTCAGCCTGTTTTAAGGATAACTTGTACTTAACTTACAACACTAATTGATGCATAATATAATTTCTAAACAGATTATCATAGCATAATATATTTAATAATATTAGAAACGGAGCAGACAGTGCTTAGAAAAAATTTTACAGAACAGCAACTTTACTTATTATATTACTTCTCATAATTTCAGGGACAGCTTTTTCCGCAGAATAAAGAAAAGAAAATAGGACTTGTTTTAAGCGGAGGCGGAGCACTCGGTGTTGCACATATAGGTGTGCTTAAAATGATAGAAAAATACAATATACCAATTGATTATATTACAGGAACAAGTATGGGGCTATTATAGGAGCTCTTTATGCTTCCGGTTATACAGCAACAGAAATTGAAGATATTGTAAAATCAGTAAACTGGATTCCTTTGCTGAGTGATAAAAAGAAAGAAAATACAATTGATATTAATGACAGAGAGCTTTTTGAAAAAAACATTCTATCACTCCATTTTGAAAAAGGGAAATTAAAGCTTCCTGAAGGCGCTGTTTACGGGCAGAAGGTCTATAACCTTATTTCACTGTTAACATGGCATGTAAGGGAAATTGATGATTTTTCAAAACTTCCGATTCCCTTTAAATGTGTTGCTACAGATATACAGTCGGGAGAGGCTGTCGTTCTGGAAAGCGGAAATCTTGCAGATGCTGTCAGAGCAAGTATGTCGATTCCATCAGTTTTCTCACCTGTTGAAATTGACAACAGACTTCTCGTTGACGGCGGCGTTATCAGAAATATTCCGGTTTCCGATATAAAAAGAATGGGAGCTGATATTGCTATTGTATCTGATGTTGGAACTCCCATGTACTCAAAAGAGGAGCTTAAATCACTTTTCACTGTTTTTGACCAGCTGATGAAGCTGACTTTCAGCACCTCAAATGAATATGAATTAAGTCTTGCAGACAGAATAATAAGCTACAATCTAAAAGGCTACAGCATTGCAAGTTTTCTTGAAAGCAATGAAATAATGCAGATTGGAGATGAAGCGGCACGTGGACATGAGGATTATTTCAAAAAGCTCTCATCAGAATTAAACATAAAGCGCACAACTTTAAAGCCTGAAGAAAAACAGTTTACTGCTGAAGAAATTGAAATAAGCGGAAATATCAGAACAGATGAAAAATATATACTGAAAAATCTGGGAATTAAGAAAAATGAAGTAATTACAAAAGAAAAACTGATTAAATCAGTTTCCTCATTATACGGAACAGGAGATTTTAATTTAATAAGATACCGTGCAAAAATAATACTCTTTATCTGAACCTGAACGAAGCTCCTTCAGGATTAAATTCTTTCGGATTAAACTACAACAATTATGACGGAGCAAGTCTGATGTTTAATATTAAAGATAAAGGATTTCTTACTGATTGATTCTACAGTGAGAGTCAAACTTAAACTCAGTGAAAATTATCTTGCAGGAATCAAATATACCCTGCCTGTACTTTTTAATTTAATTGATTTCAACATTTGAAGGAAAATACTATAGAAAAGATTTTTATTTTATATAATGACAGCGGTGATAAAGAACTTCAGATTTTATCTGACTTTTTATTCAGCTTTCTGCTTTCATTTGAATTATAATTATTTCAAAAGCTTCAAACCGGAATTGCAGCTGACTACAATATTATAACTTTCAAAGATGAGATTTCTCCGGATGATATAAATGAGAATATTACTTATTTAATACAGGTTTATATATTAAGCTTGATACGCTTAATAAACCTGTATACCGACAGGGTATGTATATCTACACAAGGGGAGAATATGTAATAGTTGATGATTTTTTGCAGAAGTTCCTCTAACTGACGGAGAAGATGTGGAAGATTATTTTCAGGTCAAATTACAGTCAGAATTCTATTTCCCTCTAACTGATTTCATGACTTTCAATACATCAGTACTGGGAGGATTTTCAGAATTCGGTAACAGGGAAAGCGCCGGATATTTTACAGGCGGATTTACAGAAGATATTGATAAAAACTTTATAAGTTTTAAAGGGCTTTTCCCCGGAGACATTATAAGCAGGAATATAATTTCTGCTGATGCTGAAATACATTTTACCCTTAACCGTATTTTTATTATTTCACCCTTTTACAGCCGTTTATTTTATAATTTCCCGGACAGTATAAAAACAGTAAACAGCTTCGGATCATCTCTTGCCGTTATTTCGCCTATAGGGCCTATTGAAATCGCAGCGGCACAAGCTGACAGCAAAGATCTTCCGGTTATATATTTAAATGCAGGTTTTAATTTCTGATTTTATTTATTGCTAATGAGCAGAGCAGGAAGTAAAATATAATTAGTACTATATAAAAAACTATTTTTATAATCAACTAGAAGTACAGCGGAGCAGCAATTTTTGAAAATGATAGATAAAGGTTATAAAAATGTTTTATTTTTATTTCTCACTTATTTTTTTTTATAATCGGGTCTCTTCTTTCAGGTATTATTTTTTATTTATATCATAATGAAACAAACGATTTATTAAAAGTTATACAGACAGAGGAAATATTTCATATTGAACTTCACAGAGAAGCATTAAAGAGAAGTTTTAATTCAGTTATATCAGATCTGGCTTTTCTAAAAGAGCAGAATGAACTGAAAGAAGTAATACAGGGAAAGACAAGCAGTAAAATTAAAACAGCGCAGGAGTATATTAATTTTGCTGAAAAAAAGGAATTTATGATCAGATAAGATATATTGATGAAAACGGGATGGAAATAATAAGGATAAACTACAACAGCGGCACTCCCGGTAAAGTTGATGAAAGAAATCTTCAAAATAAAAAAAAACAGGTATTATTTCAAAGATACAGTTTCCCTTCCCGTGAATAATTTTTATCTCACTCTCGATCTGAATATTGAAAACGGTAAATTGAAACCCCTTTTAAGCCTATGATCAGATTTGCCACACCTGTCACAGATATACACGGAAATAAAAAAGGGATAATTATTCTGAATTATCTTGCAGAGAAAATGATAAACAGTCTTGCTGAAAAAACAGAGATGTCTCGAGGCGAGAAAATGATTTTAAACTCAGACGGCTTCTGGCTTCACTGCAGAACAGAAGAAAATGAATGGGGATTTATGCTGGAAGACAGAAACAGTAAAAATTTCCAGCTTTTTATCCTGATGAATGGAAGAAAATCAGTGAATCTGAAAAGTCTCAATTTCAGACTGAAAACGGATTATTTACAGCTGAAACTTTTTATCCGGGCACAGATTATGAAACACCATGGATAAACAAAAAATAGACTCATCATCAGAAAAAAGATACAGGACACTGGCAATTACTGGAAAATTGTATCATTCATTAGCCGCAGCAATATGGACTCTGAAACAAATTATATTATGTATAAGTTTTTTCTCTCGGTGTACTGCTGTTTGTATTTTCCTCATTTCCGGCATGGTTAATTGCTCAAAGTTTAATAAAACGGAAAACTGAAAAAAGTAAAACTTTTCCGTTCTGCAAATCATGACAAACTCACAGATCTTCCGAACAGAGCTTTTCTCTATGATAATCTGCACAGAATGATTACTGAAAGAAAGAAAACACACAATTCTTTTGTTCTTATGTTTCTTGATCTGGACGGCTTCAAGGAAGTTAATGACAATCTCGGCCATGATGCCGGTGATCAGGTTCTTATCCAGGCAGCAGAAAGATTCAGAGAATCTGTCAGGGAATCAGATTTTATCTCCCGTCCCGGAGGGGATGAATTCATTATAGTACTGCCCTATTTAAGCGATAAAATTTCAGCTTCAGATATTGCAGAAAAAGTTGCAATTAAAATCATCAACTCTATTAACAGACCGTTTATCATAAAAAATACTCAGGTCAGTATCGGCATAAGTATAGGTATGGCCATTTATCCGGAACATGGTGATGAGATTAAGACACTTATTAATAATGCAGATTCAGCTTTATACAAAGTTAAAAAATCAGGGAAAACGGATTCAGAATGTTTTCATAATTCTGATATTCTTTTTCCGGTATTTTATACAGTGCTGTTTTTTAAAAAATAGATATAATACACAGTTTTAACTCTTAATGAAAATTTGAGGACTTACTATGATAATACCTGTGCGTTAATATAAAAAGAATAAAACACTCTATACATAATAATAACTTATTTAATTCATAATATTTTCTAATTATATTGACAATAGTTTTTTATCCATGATAATCAGAAGAATGAAGATAAATGTCGATCTTGAGAATGATTCATCCGGAAAAGTCTTTATATATTATGCGGTCCCTGCAGTTCTGGTTATTCTTGCCCACTCATCTGCCGCAGTAATCGATGGAATATTTATTGGCAGATATATAGGGCAGTAGAACTTGCTGCAGTAAACCTTTTAAACCGGTATTTAATGTAATATGGGCATTGGGGATAATGGCTGCAACCGGAAGCTCTACAATAGCCGCTACACTCATGGGAAGAAGAAATTTCAGGAAGCTGATTTCTGTTTCTCACTTACCCTGTTCTTTGTTACAGTCATTGCGCTTCTTTTTGCATCCTGCGGATTAATTTTCAGGGGACATATTGCAGACCTGATGGGAGCAGATGCAGCAGTCCGCCCGCCCCTTCTTGAATATATGACAGTTATTCTTCTGTTTTCTCCTGCATATATTATTGTATTTCTTTTTGATGCGTTTATAAGGTGTGCAGGAAAACCGGCATACTCAATAATATCTGCATTAAGCGGCGCTGCTGTAAATCTATGTCTTAATTACTTCTTAATAATTGTATTTTCAATGGGTATAAAAGGAGCAGCTCTTGCAACTGCAGCAGCGCAGCTTACAACATTCACTCTGCTTGTCTGTTTTCTGCATTCTAAAACACACTTTAAAATAACACTGCCCTCTATTGATTTTAAAGTGCTGGGGAGAATTTTTTATAACGGACTTTCAGAATTTTCAAATGAATTATCTGCAGGATTTACAGCATTTATTTTCAATCTGCTCATTATTTCACGAATCGGAAACAATGGAGTAGCAGCATTCGGAGTTCTCGGATATGCTAATATTATTTCATCAATGTTTTTTTTCGGAGTCTCCCAGGCTATCCAGCCGCTTGTAAGCTATAATTTCGGAGCACAAAGAAAGAAAAACATATACCGTTTTTTAAAAAGAGCAAATACTGACTAATTTAACAATTGGAGTAATAATTTTTCTTTATCCTGTTTTTTAAGGGAGATACAATAGCTGCTGTTTTCTTAAAAGACAACAGGGAAGTAATTAAGCTTACAGTTTCAATTGCAAAACTCTACAGTTTTACATTTATCATAAGCGGAATAAACAAGGTTTTATCAATGTTTTTACAGCAATCCACAGGCCCGGCAGCGCACTCATAACTGTATTTTCAAGACGCCTAATATCATTTCTAATAGCTCTTGCAGTCCTGCCGCCTCTCCTGGGAAACAGCGGTCTGTGGCTGTCATTTCTTTTTGCGGAAATAATAACTCTAATCATCTGTATAATTCTTCTTAAAGTAAACAGAATCAGAGAGTTTTAATATATCAATTTTATGGACAGTATTCAGTGATTTATCTCTGCTCTTGCAGCAGGGTATGGCATTTCAATAATTCCCAAATCAGCTGTATACGGGACTGTTGATATTTTAAATGAAAAAATGCCGTCTCTTCCGGATACAATCGTATATTTTTACAGGAATACAGCAAATCCTTATCAGCGTACAAAATTAACATTTTCAAAGAGAAAGCTAAACTGATAAGGCCCGGACAACAGAATAAAAAACAGACACGTTATTATGAAACGTTAATAGTGAAAACAGGTATAACAAATCTAAGATATTTACCCGCCATGCAAATATTCTTAGCATTAATAATCAGCAGTCTTTCACAATATCTTTTTGCTGTATGTATATTTCGGCCTTCCGACAGAGCCGTATTCAATATCAGAATTAATAACTCCTATATCAACAAGATAGTCAAGATACTTTCTTAATGCAACTTTACTCATCTTCAAATTATCTGAAATATCATTTATATTAAATATTCCGTTCTGTTCATCTATGTAGGATATTATTTTTTTTCAGTGTAGCTGAATGAACACCTTTAGGAAGATCTGCTTTGATATTTTTATGTGAATTATGAAGCATATTATCAATATCTATTTGAGATATTCTATCTTTGCTATTAATAATATCAAATCTTTTTTTAAATGCTTCCATGGTAGACCGGAAGCGCTCATAATCATACGGCTTTACGATATAATCAACTGCACCATATTTTAAAGCTGACTGCAGTGTTGCAGGATCATTCAGTCCGGTTATAAAAATCACATCCGGATTATTCTGCATAAATCTGAGTTTTTTTATAAAACCAATACCGTCGAGTCTCGGCATATTAATATCAGCAACTATAAGATTCACAGATGATTTTTCCAGGAAAGACAATGCAGATAAACCGTTATCACACTTCCCCACGACAGAGAATCCCCTTATATCACTGATATAATCTCCTGTTATTTCTCTTACCATGGGGTCATCTTCAACTATAAGAACTTTTATCATTATTGTGCTCCCGAACTTGTGTTTTCATATATTTTATGTACTCTATATAGTATCGGCTAATTTTTTTCACAGTTATACAAGAATATTTTATTGTGAGAGTATTCCGGTAATTTTAATTATTATATTGCAAATACTGTTTTTAAGAAGAGATATAAATCTCCATAAAAATAGTTCGTGAATAATTATCATTATAATGAAAAATATAACAAAGTGTGTTTTTAAATATTCCTGATTTTATCAGACAGAATATCCAGATCAAAAGGTTTTAGAACTGCATCGTCAAAATTATAACTTTCAGGATCCGACATGACGGGACTGTCTGTATAACCGCTGACAGCAATAAGTTTTAATTCAGGATAAATCTGCTTAATTTTATCAGCAACCTCATAACCTTTAAAATCTCCGGGCAGAGTCTGATCAATTATACAGGCTTTTAGTTCTGATACTTTAAAACTATCATCTTCAATAATTTCAAATAATTCCCTGCTTGTAGTAACAGCAGTCACAGAATATCCGAAACTTTCAAGAATTTCTGTCAGTATATCAAGAATATAATCCTGATCATCAAGGACAATTATTCTGCGCCCTGTTTCCTGAGAGTTATCAGAATAATTATTTAACAGGGAAGGAGAATCGATTGAAGAAGGCAGATAAAGTTTAACAAGACATCCTTTGCCTGAGACGGAATCAACAGTAAGCAGACCATCATGGTTTTTAACTATTGAAAAAAACTGTTGTAAGCCCAAGTCCCCGGCAGCCCTCTTTTGTAGAGAAAAAAGGATCAAAAATTCTCTTTAAATTCTCAGGAGGAATACCGTCACCGGAATCAGAAATATTTATGATTATATAAGAATCGCCCTTTAATTCATCCGGAATAGTATCAGCATTTTCTGCCCTGATTTTAATTACTCCACCATCCGGCATTGCCTGAACAGAATTTATTAAAATACTACTGAGACACTGTGCAATCTGATTAATATCACAAATACACTTGTTCAGTTTTTCATCAATTATTAATTCAGATAAAACATTTGAACCGCTTAATACAAATTTAAACATTTCTGCTCTATTGTTTCCCGGAGATCCGACAGCTTCAGACGCGGCTGTCCCCCTTTAGAGAAAGTAAGAAGCTGCTGAGTTAATGATGCAGCCTTATCGGAAACATTCAGAATTTTAGTAAGATAAGCATCAGCTTTTTCAAAGTTTTCATTTCCTAACTGTTTCTTCGCAAGTTCAAGATAACCGAAAATACCGCCAAAATAATTGTTAAAATCATGAGCTATACCCCCTGCAAGGGAGCCCAATGCTTCCAGTTTCTGATTTATTATATGCAGATTCTTTTAAGATTTTTTTCTCGGTGACATCGCGGAAGACTATAATCACACCATGAATTATCCCGTCATGATCTTTAATAGGTGCTGCACTGTCTTCTATAATATATTTACAACCGGATTTGGAAATAAGGCTGGTATGATTTGCAAGCTCTATAATCTCTCCTGTTTCAATAACAGTTTCTGCAGGATTATCACATTTTTCACCGGTAAACTCATTTATTATATTAAAAACTTCTTCAAAAGGTCTCCCTGAAGCCTCATCCATTGTCCAGCCTGTTAAATCTGCTGAAATATTATTAATAAAAGTCACATTACAGTTAATATCAACAGCAATAACTCCATCTCCGATACTTCTGAGTGTTGTCTTTAAATATTCCTGCTCGCTGTTAAGTTCCTTATATAAGGTTTTTATTGTTTTTCTCTGCATTTTGATTTATATTTATACAATCTAAAAATAATTATAATTACTGCAGTTAATAATGCTATTACAGACAAAAGAATTATAAATAAGAGAACAGCCTGCTTAGAAAATATTCTGCTTTTATTAATAAGAACTGAATCATCGGGCAGTAAATCCGGATTTATATCATATTTTTGAAGTACTTTATTATCAAATAAATATCTGTTTCTATTTACTAATGATACTTTGTAATCCTGTATTTTTTTTTCCTTCAATCAGATCCGAAATAAGCTGAGCAGATAATTCTCCATAGTACTCGTGATCAACAACTTTTCCCCCGACTAATCCCTGTCCGATACCATGTCCCCACAGATGAAAAACAGGAGAACCGCTTTTTTCTACCAATTTTTTTAACACTTTGAGAAAAACTTAAGATTTTATTATTTTTATCAACAAATGCGGATAGAAGTAAAATCGGCTGATTTATATTAAAGCCTGCTATTTTTGAATACAATTCATCAAAGCTCATTTCAGATAAAGAAAATAATGTAATATCTAAAGCTGCGCCGCTATCATTTATTGTTTTTATCCTCTCATAGTCGCTTGAGCCGCTTGATGTTGCATCATACAGAATATATAAATCCTCTGCAGCCGGCAGTACTTTTTTAACAGCATCAAGAGTCTCTTTATAAGATATCTCTTCTATAAATCCTGTTATGAACTTATTATTCTGACTGTATGCAAGTTCAGTATTATTAACACCAAAAAAAACAACTGGTGTTTCAGGAAAAAGCATATCTTCATATTCAAGTATAAATTTTAAAGCATTATCATCAGCAGATATAATGTAGTCAAACGGTTCACTATTTTCTACTTTAAACTTTAAAGATTCATATATACCAGCTTTAACTTTTTCATAGGAGAATCTTTTTGAATCAAGAAATTCTATATGGAGATCTACATCTTTTTGATTCTTTTTAAATGAGTTAAGAAGACCATTATACTGTTTTTGAAATGTAGGGAAAGAAGAGTCATAGGAAACCAGAAATAAAACGCTTTGCTTATCCCTGCTGTATGCAGAAACAGTGAGTAAAAATAATATAATAATAAAACAGAACTTTCTCATAACAAATCCAAATAAATAATAAATTATATTCAGTAAAATAATTCCTGTTAACTGGAACTTTTACTCATAATCATTATTGATAATAAGCTATTTTTTCCTATATTTTTACTTTCTTTATTTTTTTTATTTATTTTTAATTTCTTAATTCAGGACGAAATACAGTTTTGTCTTATAGTTTAATTATTCAAAAAAATTATTTTCGGAGGTAAACGTGTTATTAAGAAATAAAATTTTATCAGGGTTCAGTGCAGGAGCATTGATCTGCTTAACAGTCGGACTTATAGCCATAGTTATGAGCAATGCATCAAATAATGCGACAGATAAAGCCGGTAGAATGACAGAAATGGAAAAAGACCTGACAAATGCAATTAAAGCTCATGTTGAATGGAAAAGCAGTCTCCAGGAAACATTTGTAAATAATGATGAAACATTACAGTTGAGATGGACGGACATAAATGCGGTTTCGGACAGTGGTTCTACGGAGGAGGCCTTGAACATCTTAATAAATTATCTCCGGAGGCTGCAGCAAAGCTCAAGGCAGTTGAAAAAACACATCTTGATCTTCATTCTTCTGCAGAGGATATTTCAGGCAGCTGGGTTCAAAGGCATACAGGACTTGCAGAAGAGCTTGAATCAATTTTCTCAGGGCACAAAGACTGGCTCTAAACCTTACTGAAGATCTTTCAACAACAGAAAATCAAGTGTAGAAACAGATCATACAAAATGCCGGCTTGGTAAATATTTAAGCAGCGATGAAAGCAGAGCACTTGAAAGATCATGGCCTGAATATGCAAGGGAAATAGCTCAAATTAAAAAACATCATGAACTCCTTCATAAATCTGTAATTAAAATTAACAGAACAGGAAGCTCTTCAGCCAGGAAAAATATTTTCCTGAATAACAACAAGAAAAGAACTTGATCTTGTCGGCAGCCGTTTGCCAGTATAATTTCCATGGAAAAATCAATAGGTGATAAAGCTGAAAAAAGCATTAGATATATTTAAATCAAAAACTAATCCCCTTATACATGAAGTAACCGGCAATCTTGAAGAAACAGCATCAATCCTTAACAGCAATGCTGTTGAACTGAATATGCATGCAGATAAAGTTGTAAAGAAACAGCTGGTAATTATTATTATAGGTGTTGCAGCAGGTATAATAGTTGCAGTACTTCTGGGTCTTCTAATAACTTCCAGTGTAATGAAGCAATGCGGAGAAGATCCGGCAGTAATACAGGAAATTGCAGAAAAAATCTCAGAAGGTGATCTGTTATAGAATTTAAGAATAAAACCTGTCGGAGTTATAGTCCATGAAGATAATGGCTGAGAATTTAACAGGCATTGTACAGAATATTATTATCTCCGCCGACCAGGTAACTGCCGGAAGCGAGCAGATATCAGAATCATCACAGCAGATATCATCCGGAGCAAGTGAACAGGCTGCAAGTACGGAAGAAGTTTCAAGCAGTATGGAGGAACTTGCATCCAACATACAGATGAATAATGAAAATTCACAAAAATCAAACAGTATTGCAAGAGAAGTTGTAAAAAAGCGGAAAACGGTGAAAGCGCTGTTAAAGACACTGCAGCAGCAATGAAGAATATATCGGAAAAAATCGGAATAATTGAAGATCTTGCCAGAAACACCAACATGCTTGCACTTAACGCTGCCATTGAGGCAGCCCGGGCCGGAGAAGCAGGAAAGGGTTTTGCAGTTGTTGCAAGTGAAGTGAGAAAGCTTGCCGAAAACAGCCAGAAAGCTGCTGGTGAAATAACAGAGATTTCATCAGAAAGTCTCGCAAGTGCTGATGAAGCACTTATGGTTATTGAACACCTTATACCTGAAATAAGAAATGTCTCTGAACTTGTAGATGAAATAACAAATGCAAGCAATGAACAGAAAAGCGGAGCTGATCAAATTAATGGAGCAATAATCCAGCTTGACAGCGTTATTCAGCAGAATGCTTCATTTGCTGAGGAGATGGCTTCTATGGCAGAGGAATTATCCTCACAGGCAGAAACTATGAACAGCACAATAAAATTCTTTAAAAACTGAATAATAAAACAGTTCGAAGAAAGGTTCAGCAGAATAACAAAGTAAGTAATATTGATATTGAAAAAGATACAGTCTCAATAGAAATTCAGATATTGATAACTTAGCTGATGATAACGGATTCAGTGAATTTTAGGAAAGGCTTTTGAATAAGCCATGGAGAAAAAATTAGATGGATAAATCACGTATTCTTATTTTAGATGATGATCAGTTGATAAGAGACCTTCTTGAAGACTTTTTATCTGATGAATATGATATAATCCAGACTGATGACGGCTATAATGCACTTGAACTAATTGCAGACTATGAAATTGATGCAGCTCTTGTAGATATTAATATGCCGAAAATGAAGGGAACTGATTTCATTGAAAAAGCAAGAAATAGATTTACTGATACAGCATATATAATTATCTCCGGAGAGAAAGGCATTGATGCTGCAATTGATGCAATTCATTCCGGAGTTTTTTGATTTTATAAAAAAACCCTTTACCGACCTGCAGCAGATTAAAAAAAGTAATAAAAAATACTCTGGATAAAAGAAATCTCATTATTGAAAACAAAAGATACAAGGAAAACCTTGAATTTCTTGTAAATCAGAGAACAAAAGAACTTGAAATAAAAAACAAGGAGCTTCTTTATTCACAAAACCGTATTATTGGTATTCTTTCCAGGGCTGCGGAATATAAGGATTATGAGACAGGCCAGCACTTTCTCAGGGTATCACAGTATTCCGGTATTATTGCAGAAGCACTGGATCTTGATGACAGGATGATAGATATAGTAAGACAGGCAGCGCCTGTACATGATATCGGAAAAATAGGGATCCCGGAAAGCATATTATTGAAACAGGGGAAACTGAATAATTTGGAATATTCTGAAATGAAGAATCATTGTTTGTTCGGAGAGGGGATACTCAGAAGCCAATCGATGGATATCTTTCTGAGGAATAAGCATAATATTGATGATCTTAATATTTTTCACCCTGATGAACTGCTTGAAACAGCCGCGGTTATTGCAAAATCACATCATGAAAGGTATAACGGCAGCGGATATCCTGAAGGGCTGAAAGGTAAAGACATTCCGATAGAAGCAAGAATTGTTTCGATTGCAGATGTATATGATGCAATCGGAACTGAAAGAGCTTATAAAAATGCATGGGATGAAAAATCATGTCAGGAATATATTAAAGAAAACTCAGGCATTCTTTTTGATCCCGAAGCTGTTGATGCCTTTTTTATGAAGATTGATAAAATAAAAGTGATAAAAAAGACATTTAAAGATGAAACATCTGATACTTGTTCATATATAAAAGCAGATGCAGTATAAATCAGAACCATTTAAACAGACATAATCTCCTGCTTTAATATTCATTCCTGAAAATTTTTCAGATAAAAGATACTCTGTTAAATCTATGCTGAGGGCATTTATTAGATATTACAAATATCCCTTATTTTAGAAATAACTGCAGACGCAGTAAAGGGTTTTTGAATAAAGTTATCTCTTGTATGTATATCCTGATTATTAATTTTAAATTCATTGGAATAACCGGATATAAAAAGGAATTTGATTTTCCTGTATCTTGAACTTACAATTTCGAAAAGGATCAAGCCGGACATTTCAGGCATTATTACATCTGAAATAATTAAATCAAAAATCGGAATTCTTTTCAAGTAATTCCAAAGCCTTTCTTCCATTTGAAGCCTTTACAGTAACAAAACCGTTGTCATTCAATATATTTTCAAGAAGATCGAGAACATCTTCATCATCTTCAACAAGAAGAATTCTTTTTTAGTATCATTTTTTTCAATTGTTTTCAATTTCCTTGTTTTTCTGATACTGCCCTCTGCTTTGAGGAAAGTTAAGAATAAATTCAGTCCCAATACCGGAAGAGGATTTAACATCAATTCTTCCTTTATGCTGATTAACAATACCATAAACAGTTGAAAGACCTAATCCTGTACCATTGCTCGCCTTAGTTGTATAAAATGGTTCAAAAATATGAGATAAGACTGATTCAGGAATACCCTGACCGTTATCTTTTACAGATAAACAGACTTCATTGTTATGTTAAAAGAGGTTATTTCTATTTCCCCCCGTCAGGCATGGCATCCTGTGAATTAACACATAAATTCATAAGGATCTGATCTATCTGTCCATGATCACCTCTGATATTATTCAGATCATTATCCAGATTCAATTTTATTTGTATATTTTCATGTATTGTCTTACTTATTAATTCAATAAAATCGTTTATTACAATATTCAGATTTAAAACTT
>LQAH01000062.1_pt1 | contig 46813 bp, 62 predicted proteins | sample 1535791 | NCBI WGS metagenome assembly LQAH01 (sample SAMN04331585, study PRJNA305678) | bioreactor metagenome | isolation source: bioreactor_4 inoculated with Wadden Sea sediment 2nd replicate of a... | place: Germany:Bremen
ACCGGATCCGGATTCTGGAGGAACAGGCCGGTGTGGGCCTGGACCACGGGGCCTGGTTCGGTGAGAACGGCAAAGGGTTTGAACGGTTCAACATCGCCTGCCCCAGGACCATCCTGGCCCGGGCCGCCGAAGCCATTGTCGCGGCATTTGGACAATAGCCCGCCAATAAATCCCGGCTCCCGAACAATTTTTGCCTGTCAATCCTGTGTGAGCGGTGAGCCGGACATGCCGTGCCCGCTAACCGGGCTGCGATCCCAAAACGCCTTCCGCTCTTCAGACAGCCAGTTCTTAAATGTGATAAATGACCGGTGAGGGATTTGTTTCCGTTCATCCCGGTCTGTGGAACTGTGAAGAATACAGTGCCGGGACGGGTTTTCGACGGAGTTCAAGGGCCTGGCGGGCGATGCCAGATCCGGGGAGCAGGCCGGAGACAGCATCTCCTGAAAAAACAGGTCAGACACCAGATCCCGGCCGCCAGATACAGGGTTTCTCCCTCCGGGGTCAGGGTCAGGTGGCTGGGAATTCGTGACAGCAGAGCGATACCCAGTCCCTGTTCCAGATGATGGACATGGTGGCTGACCGCACCCTTTGTCACGCTGAGCTCTTCCGCTACCCGGATAAAACTCAACTGCCAGGCAACCGCTTCAAATGCCCGGAGGGGGTTTAATGAAGGCAAATGATCCACGGACCCATCCGATCATGAGTTTTTATCATATATCCCATGATATAAAATGCATTGTTTTTTTCAATATTTTTTGATATTGAGACAATAAAGTCATTTTCAATATGAAAAATATCATGAAAAGACAGATGCCGTGAAGCGGACAATGACATTGGTGCCGGAGTAGCTGGCCGGAATTCACCATAACACCGTTGTCATCCTGGAAAAGGCCGGCATCGGCGTATTCCGGCCCGGAACCATCTGATGGGGTGCCGCATGCATAGATGGTGCAGCCCGTTGTTTCATCTTCCCATTCGAATCCCAACAAAAGAATAACCCGATTCCAACGAACCGCCAATTCTATTTAAACATAGTCCTGGCACACTTTTCCTGTTTTGCATTCTAAACCCATTGGAACGAATCTGATGGGTGGAATCAGCGGCCTGAATGCACGATTTTCTTTGGCGAATTCGGAGCTTTAGGTTTAACGATAATTTTATTTTGGATAAGGGAAAAAAATGAAACAGATGATTTTAGGGACTGCGGCCCTGGCAATGATCCTGACGGCTGCCATGACCGCAGCGGCATCAGAATGGAATTTTTACGGGAACGCCAGAATCGGAACATTTTACGAAGATACTGACAATCCGGGTGGCACAGACACCACCAGTTTTAACGAGTACCTGCATGGTAACTCAAGAATTGGTGCCAAGGTCAGAGTCAGCGATCAGCTGCGGCCCGCTTTGAGTACGGCACCGGCGTCAACGTCCGACAGCTATGGGGAGAATGGAATTTCGGTGCCGGTTCACTTCTGGTTGGTCAGACTTACACCCCCTTTACATGAGCTATTCCAGCCAAGTGTGGGATGGAGACAACGGGCTTGAAAATTACGGGGCCTGCTCTGTTTCCCGCCGCCCCATGCTCCAGCTCAGCTTCGGCGGTCTGAAAATCGCTGCTGTTCAGCCGGCTTCCGATGGCCTGGGCACGGGCGGGACCAAGGAAATCAGCATGCCGAAAATGGAAATCAGCTACCACAACAAGATCAACAATCTCTCCTATGAAATTGCCGGTGGGTACAATTCCTATGAACTCAGCGCAGGCGGCCTCAGCTATGACGTCGATTCCTGGGTCATCGGCCTGGGAGCCGAAGTGAAATTCGGCCCTGCCTATCTGGCAGGCAACGTTTACACTGGTGAGAATCTGGGTGCCTATGGCGTAAAAACCGCTTCAGACGCGGATCCTGTTGTTTCCGGCACCACACTTCTGGATAACACCGGCTTTGGTTTCATCCTCGTGGGCGGTTACAAGTTCAACGATATGGTCACCGTTGAAGGCGGTTACGGCTACGAAGAGTCTGAACTGGACAATGCCGGCCAGGAAGATGATTCCGCCTCCTACTACATCCAGGCAAAACTAACCCTGGCACCGGGCGTTTATATTACGCCTGAAATCGGTATTGCGGATCATGGCCAGGACCACAACGGCATGGAAGAAGAAGAAACCGTTTATTACGGCTGCAAGTGGCAGATCAGCTTCTAGGTTGAAAGGCTGATCTCTTTGCTTCAGTCTCATCAGGCAGTCCCGGGCGGACTGCCCTAAAACAGCAGCCTGGACCAGCTTTCTGGAGGTGTCGATGCGTTCTCCGATTACTTCAAACATGAATCTCTCCTTATTCGTATCCTTTATGCGGCAGGGCGTTTGGCCGGTTTTGCGGCAGACCCGGCATCCAGAGCAAATCCGTCCGCACCGATCACATCGGCCTGGATGGCGGACGGCATCACCAGGTCCGGAACAGGAACAACATGGATTCTGCAAATCATAGGGCCCCGGATACCATATCGGGTTTTCGCCTGCCGAACCGGCCGGCGGTTTCTGACAAAGCCAGACAGATAATGGTATCCGCCCCCTGTTCAGGCGTTCTCAACTGGCTGCCGACCAGAGAAAGAAATTGGGGCAGCGACAGTTTGATACCCGGTGTGTCCACCCAGCCCGGGTGCCTGGCATGAATGGCGATCCCCCCTTTTCAGTTGCTCTGCCCACATCCGGGTCAGGATGACCACCCCCCGTTTGGCCCGGGCATATGCTTTTGCCCCGTTAAAGGATACCTGTCTGTTTTCCAGATCATCCACCGCAATTTTCCGGGTATACATGCCGCCGGAAGATACATTGATGATCCTGCCGGAAAACCGGACAAGGTTTTTCTCAACAGTTCCGTCATACAAAACACCCCCGGCAGATCAGTGGCAAACGTTCGTTCAAATCCTTCCGAAGTCTCCTGGCGCTCATTGAAAAGTGCCCCGGCATTGTTGATCAGAATATCAATATGTTTTTTGGTGTCCTGAAGCTGTCCGGCCACCTGTTTAATGTCCTGGATCAGGCCCAGGTCCCAGGTCAGCCGGCAGATAATCGACATGCGGGTTGCCGGTTTCTGAGATGAAGTCCTGCTTCACCTGGCGGACCTCTTCCCGGTTCCTGGCAATGATCGTCAAAAATGCCTTTTTCCCGCCAGCATGACCGCGGCCGCTTTTCCGATGCCGGTCGTCCCCCGGTCAATACCACCTTTCTGCCATAAAGGGTCCCGCCCGGCTCTGTCCAGAACCGCCGGCTCAGCTCAAATCCGAATCGGCTGAACATCATCATTCCCGGCAAGATAACATGGGCAGCCAGACAATCCAGCCAGCAGGCGCCATCCATCGTCTGCCTGGGTTTATCGAAGAATGGACAGTGCCTTTGTTTTCCTATCAGGCAGATGATTAGGCAGATTCAATGCTGTTTTGGTTTTCATTTCCTGTGATGGTTCTATTTTTTCACAACACGAATTGACAACTGGGAAAACAAATGTTAAATAATAAATATTATTATTTAGTATCAGGAGACATAGCGTGGCTGACCCGGAAAAACGTGTTCAATCCATTATTCAGAATTTGAGAAAAAAAGGACACAAAATCACTCCCCAACGACTGGCCATTGCAAAATTCTGGCGGTCAGCAAAGGTCATCCCAGTGTGGAAAGTATTTTTGAACAGGTTCGCGGAGATTTCCCCACCATGAGTCTTGCCACGGTTTACCGGAATATTGTCCTGTTCAAATCACTGGGTGAGGTCCTCGAGCTGGGATTTCCGGACGGAAGCAACCGGTATGACGGAAATCGCCCGTTCCCCCATCCGCACGCAATCTGCATCAAATGCGGAAAAATTGTCGACCCGGTCCTGGACAGCCTGGATGAAATGAAAAAAGAGGTGTCCGAAGAAACACAGTTTAGCATTCTGACACATCGGCTGGATTTTTTCGGCATATGCCGCCGGTGCCAGGTTCTGAAAAATAACGATTTCTCTTGTAATGAAGGGGATCCTGCCCCTTGACCCTTGACAAAACGAAATCCAAGGAGGTATCTATGTCCGAAGAAAAAAACAAATGCCCGGTAACCGGCAATTCATCCCGCCAGGTAGCCGGCAGCGGAACATCCAACCGGGACTGGTGGCCCCGTCAGCTCAATCTGAAAATCCTGCACCAGCATTCCTGCAAAAGCAATCCCATGGGCACGGATTTCAACTATGCCGACGAATTCAAAACCCTGGATCTCGACGGCGTCAAAAAAGACCTGGTCTCGTTGATGACCGATTCCCAGGAGTGGTGGCCGGCGGATTACGGCCATTATGGGGGACTGTTTATCCGGATGGCATGGCACAGCGCCGGGACCTACCGCATGGGTGACGGCCGGGGGGGCGGCGGCACCGGGAACCAGCGCTTCGCCCCTCTCAACAGCTGGCCGGACAACGTGAACCTTGACAAGGCCCGCCGTCTGTTGTGGCCCATCAAACAGAAATACGGGGAAAAAATTTCCTGGGCCGACCTCATGATTCTGGCCGGGAACTGTGCTTTGGAATCCATGGGATTCAAGACCTTTGGCTTTGCCGGGGGCCGTGCAGACATCTGGGAACCGGAAGAAGACGTCTACTGGGGATCTGAAGAGGAATGGCTGGCCACCAGCGACAAACCCAAAAGCCGGTATTCCGGAAAACGGGACCTTGAGGATCCTCTGGCCGCCGTACAGATGGGCCTGATCTACGTGAGCCCGGAAGGCCCGGACGGAAACCCCGATCCCGTGGCCTCGGGCCGGGATGTCCGGGAAACCTTCGCCCGCATGGCCATGAACGATGAGGAGACCGTGGCTCTGGTGGCCGGGGGCCATACTTTTGGGAAATGCCATGGTGCCGGCCCTGCTACCCATGTGGGGCCTGAACCGGAAGCCGCACCCATTGAGGCGCAGGGCCTGGGCTGGAAGAGCAGTTTTGGTTCCGGCAGGGGCGGGGACACCATCAGCAGCGGCATTGAGGGCGCCTGGAAACCCAATCCCACCCAATGGGACATGGGGTATCTCAAAGTGCTGTTCAAATACGACTGGGAACTGGTGAAAAGCCCGGCCGGCGCGAATCAGTGGCTTGCCAAAGATGTGGACGACGAGGACATGGTGGTGGACGCCCATGACCCGGACAAAAAGCACCGCCCCATGATGACCACGGCCGACCTGTCCCTGAAATTCGACCCTATTTATGAGAAGATCGCCCGGCGGTATCTGGAAAACCCTGATGAGTTTGCCGATGCCTTTGCCAGGGCCTGGTTCAAGCTGACCCACAGGGATATGGGCCCCCGGTCCCGGTACCTGGGCCCGGAAGTGCCGGCGGAAGATTTGATCTGGCAGGATCCCCTGCCGGCAATGGACCATGGCCTGGTCGATGCCTCGGATATCGCCGATCTCAAGGTTCTAATCCTGGCAACCGGCCTGTCCGTGTCCCAGCTGGTTTATACGGCCTGGGCCGCTGCCTCCACCTTCCGGGGATCGGACTTCCGGGGGGGCCAACGGAGCCCGCATCCGTCTGGCCCCCAGAAAGACTGGGAGGTCAACCAGCCTGACCAGCTGGCCCAAGTGCTCAAGACCCTGGAAAAGATCCAGGAGGCTTTCAACAACGCCCAGACCGGCAACAAAAAGGTATCCCTGGCAGACCTGATTGTCCTGGGCGGCTGCGCCGCCGTGGAGCAGGGCGCAAAGAATGCGGGGTATGAAATCACCGTGCCTTTTGCACCGGGACGGACCGATGCCACGGAGGAGCAGACCGATGCCGATTCCTTTTCCGTGCTCGAACCCAAAGCGGACGCGTTCCGCAACTATCTCAAAGCCAGATTTTCAGTCACGGCCGAGGAATTGATGATCGACCGGGCCCAGCTCCTGACGTTGACCGCCCCGGAAATGACTGTACTGATGGGCGGCATGCGGGTTTTGAACGCCAACTTCGAGCAGTCTGCCCACGGCGTGTTCACGAATCAACCGGAAACCCTGTCCAATGATTTTTTCAAGAATCTGCTGGACATGGGAACCCAGTGGGCTCCGGTTTCCGGAGACGAGAATCTGTTCGAGGGCCGGGACCGGAAAACCAATGACCTGAAATGGACCGCCACCCGGGTGGACCTGGTTTTCGGATCGAATTCCCAGCTCAAGGCCTTGACCGAAGTCTATGCCTGCGAAGATGCCGGAGAAAAATTTGTCACCGATTTTGTGGCTACCTGGGACAAGGTCATGAACCTGGACCGGTTCGATCTGGCCTGATCACACCCTGCCCCACATCGCATCCTTAAATTGATGCGGCCGCCCTACAAAGCGCGGCGTTTCCATCCATCCGGAAGCGGCGCGCTTTATTTATGCCTGCCGGCATCACGGTCTTTTCCCCCGGGATGCCGGAAAACAGAAAACTTCTCCCAGAACCTGGGCCCCATGGCCGGCCATGGCCTGGTGCCCCCTTTTCGCAGGATGGACACCGTCCGCCAGAAACCAGTTGGGTTTGGCCGTTGCCTGTTCATCTAAAAACAGGTGGTAAAATCCAGGACCGGGGTTTCCCATGCAGCGGCTTCATCAACGAGGCGGTCCACAAGATCCTTGATGCGGCGGAACAGGTGGGCATAGCCTTTGGAAGGCGGCGTCCAGTCCATACGGCTCACCGCATCCACACAGATGGGGAGCGGCAGGCCGATGACCGGAGCGATGTCATGGAATTTGGCCTGGTTCACCATGGCAGACAGATTGGCCAGAATCAGGTTCGCATCCAGATCATACCACAGGTCATTGGTCCCGCCCATGAGGATGACGATTCCCGGCTTCAGGGAAACCACATCCAGGGGAAACCGGGCCAGCATCCCGGCGGTGGTGTCGCCGCTGATCCCGGTGTTGAAGACCGGAACATGGAGGCGGTTTTCCAGAAGAGACGTCCAGGCAAAAACTTTTCCATATCCTTACCCTGGGTGAGGCTGTCTCCGTGGCAGATAATTTTCACAGCCTGTCCAGTCTGCGGCCGATATCAAAGACTTCGTGGCATGAGGGGCAGATGAACAGCCACTGGATATGGTCTTTTTTTTGTTTCAGCATGGAATGAAAGCCATCCTGGTATCCGCAGACCGGACAAATCCGGAATTCCTCTTCAAAAGGGATTTCTGTAACCGTTTTTTCATAATGGCTCCTTTGCTGGATGGTGAATCATTGTCAGCCGAAACGTCTGAATCCACAGGATTACGGCCAGTCAATATGCAGGGGCCTTTTCTGTGCCATCAGCCAGATACCGTCGCCGCCGGACACCACCTGGGCCGCATCCGGGTTGATGATCACCTTTGAATCGGATGTCTGCATGGCAAATGTCAGGAAATTGTAAGTTTCTTTCAGATACGTGTGCAGTTCCCACCAGTTCATGACTGGGCCAGTCTGCGGTACGGCCACATAATAGATCTCGTCTCTGGCATCGTTTCTCAAAAGCACCTGAAGTGGCAGGTGGACCTTGTCCTGCATGGCCTGGACCATCACTTCAGCCGTCATCTGCATAATGGTCTGGAAGTTTCCCGGAACACTGGAAAACGTCTCCAGGGACTGGGAATCGAGACAACGCACCGTGATTTCACAGGTCTCGTTTTTCAGCTTCAAGGCGTTGATCAGGGCAAAGAGACTGGTTTCGTCATTGCCGGTGTGAATGATAATCCGGTCGGCGGTACGAATGCCGGCCTTGGTCAGGGTGGCCGAGGCATCCGGCCGTCCTTTGACAAAAAACATTTTCCATTTCCGGAAACGGATGGCGGTCTCTGTCTGCCACAACCACCAGCGGAAGCTTGAGATAGGTGTCATCCCGCTGGATCTCTGCGATCAGCTGTTCGGTTTCATCGGTAACGCCGACAATGAGAATATGGTGTGTGCCATCATATTTTTTTTCACCGTGCATTTTCCTGTCTCTCCTTTCTATCAATGCAGATGCCACATAGGTGATGAATGCGGCACCCAAACCGATCCCCATGAACATCGGCAGGAACACGGCCACGATTTTGCCGGGGGTGGATGCCGGATACAGGTCACCGTAACCGACCGTGGTGCTGGTGACAACACTCCACCACAATGCCTGGTCAAACCGGGTCAGGGCCGAACCCGCAGGCTCCACCATCCGAATGAGCAGACTGGATGCGATCAACAGGGTCAGGTAGGCCAGCACCAGGGTGACCCCTTTTCTTTTGAGACCCGTCCGGACAAGTTGCCTGATAAAATGAATCAACAATGGTCCCTTTCAGCGTATGGCATTCATTATCCGGGTATCCGGATAGGGGACAGGGTACTATAAACGCCGGTTGTTTTCAACTTTGAATGAATTCGGTTCCAGATCAGTCCAGCAGCCAGGATTCATGGTTATAAAGCGTCAGCAGCACAGGATTAAGCAGGGTGTTGACAGAGGTGTGACGGCTTTCAAGGGCGCCTTTGCCGAAACAAGCTCACTTTGGAACACGGCCGGTGTGAGAAACCGGGTGGGCACGCTGAACTGGACCCGGCGGATACGCGCCCTGATTTTGTCCGCATTGAGATGAGGCTGCCAGGCAAGATACCACCCCCAATCACCAAAGCTGGGGACATTTTCATGATAGGGCAGGATGCTGAATCCAGCGCTTTCAATGGTTCTGCCGATGCACAGAAAACTTTCCTTTGCCAGGTAGGGCGAGGTGGCCTGCACCACCATCATGCCGTGCCAGGAAAGGTGATGCCGGATTTTCATGTAGAACTGCCGGGAAAACAGTTTGGTGAGTTCAGGGGTTGACGGGTCCGGCATATCCACAATGATCACATCAAAATGACCGGGGACGGCCGACAAAAACCGGTCTGCATCGATATTCATGTACCGGACGGTGGCCAGCTTTTCTGTGGATGCCGGCCGGTCACTGCCGTGCCGATCCTTTGTCTCGATGAACAGGTCCCGATGAATCCCCGGAGTGATTCCCGGGGCGGTCAGCGTGACCAGCCGGCTGTCGGCAAATGCGTTGCCGTTGATCCGTGTCAGCAATGGATGGATCTTTGCCAGGCGGGTCATTTCAGGATCCAGATCCACCAGCAGGACCTCTTTAACCGATGGATATTTCACCGCTTCGCGCAGGGCACACCCGTCCCCGCCCCCGAGAATCAATACCCTTTCCGGCACCGGCACCAGGTTCATGACCGGGTGAACCATGGGTTCATGATACCGCTGTTCATCCGTGCTGGACAGCTGAAGGTTGCCGTTCAGAAAGAGCCGGATGTCGTCCAGGGGTCTATAATGGGTGATGACAATATGCTGGTAACGGCTGGTCCGGCTCAATACAACCGGGTCGTCGTAAAGCGGCTGTTCGATTTTAGCATGCCATTCCCGGTTGTTGAGGTACCCATAAAAAAGACTGCAGAACACCGTCAGCATCATCACGGGAATCACTCTTCCTTTTGGAATCAGGTCTTTTTTCGAAAAGTAGACATAGGTGATGAGCGCCAGTAGAAAGTTGGCCCCGGCCGTGACAAATGCGGCTTCGGTAATGGGCATCACTCTTAACAGGGCAAAAACGTAAATCAAGGATCCGATCAGGCTGCCCAGGTAATCCGCGCTCAGGATGCTGCCCAGATTGGTGGACAGCTCGGTCGAAAAATCGTTGTTGATCCGGATGATGACCGGAATTTCAAGGCCGATCATGATGCCGATAAAACTGACGAAAAAATAGAGGACCAGGCTGTAGTGAGCGGTAAGCCCGTAGGCGATATAGGTCAGCGTGGGGGAAAATCCGCCGGACAGCGCCAGCCCGGTTTCAACGAAAATAAAGGTGTAGATCAGCTTTTTTTTGGGAATCTGTGCCTGGATCAGGCTGCCAAACCCCATCCAGAAAAGCATCAGCCCGATGACCATGGCCCACTGTTCAAAAGAGTTGCCCAGGATCATGGAGGCAAGGCTTGCCTGGATATATTCGAGAATAATCCCGCAGGCCCCGCTGGCAAACATGCACAGGCACAGCAGCAGGGACGCAACATTAAACCGCCGGGTTGATTCGGTCATCAGGATCGGTTCGTGTGCCGATCACATGGCAGACGCAATCAAGGCGGCCACGGCAATCAAAGCACTTTCAGTGACGAGAAGGGCCGCTGTGTTCCTGTCCTCCGACACTTCAACGGCTGTGCTGGTGGTCGGCAGAAGCAGCCGGTCGATGACCCGCTGGAAAATCAGCAGCATGACCATGCCGAACACCGCATAGATGAAAATCCTGCCAGATCGTTTTCCAGCCCGTGAACGGGCCGGACAGGCTGGCCATCAGAATGATCCCTAAAGCGATTAGAATGCCGGCAAGCCCGATTCCGGCGGCAGGGTTGTCTGCCTTGATTTCATTGCGGACGTTGAACGGGGTGGTCATTTCATAAAACAGCCCCAGGATCAGCAGGATCGCCTGGCCGATGACAAAAAGAGAATGGCACTCAGGATCCCCTGAAAAAGGTGCCTCCCCGCCGGAAAAGGAGCCGTGAAGGATGAATCCCGTGGCCAGGTACATCCCTGCCTCGACCATGCCCACGGCCGTGTTGCCGGTTTTGACAGTTCCGTCCGGCTGTTCAAACCGCCTGACACATTCGGCATCGTTGTCGATGTGGCCCAGCATGATGGTGTCGTTGATAAACCGGGTGGAAAACATGAATCCCGTGATGAACAGCCCGTCGACAGACAGCTGGACGATATCGAGCCAGAAGCCCTTGGAGCTGCCGGTCATGGCACCGGTCAGGGCAATGGCAATGCCCAGGTACAGGCCGGACCGGCGCAGCCCGACCGCCACATTGCCGTCATCGATATGGATGTCGTCGTTAAATGCTTTGGTCCGCCAGTCATCGATCCGTTTGGCGAGCCAGACAAACCCGGTCCCCAAAATGACGTAAATCACGGCCTGCCCCAGACCGGTTAACAACATCGCTGTACTCATCCGAATTCTCCTTGAAAAATCTGATTATTTGCCCTTGCCTTTAGGACCGCCCCCACGAAGACCCGATGCAGCGCCCCTGACGGAAGCGGCCTGGGTTTTGAAACCGCCGCTTTTAGCAAAATGGGTATTCTGAAAAAGGGGGGATTTTTTTTACAACTGTGCCGGAGGTGCCGAACTGTCTCGCTCCGCTGGAGGTGTTTCCAAAATAGGGTTTTTTATACCGATAGTCGCTGCGCCACCCCGACCAAGAGCGGTACCCGTAATAATAGGGCGGGAAAAAGAGAAGGTTGGAAAAAACGCGTATTTGCCATACCAGGACCAGAACCGGTCCCCGGAATCATCCTGGCCCCATTCGCCGTACTCGGGATTGCCCACATACGCCATACCGGGCGGGGCGGCCTGGGTGAACCGGTCCTTTTCAAACAGCCCGTAGGGCTTCGCAAGAACGGCCATGCCCAGGTATTCCAGGTTGACGTCATACACACGTTCATCCACCTGTTCCCAGCCGGTTTCTGAAGTTTCCCCGTTTTGTTCCAGAATGTAGTTGTGAAAAAAGGTTTCATTTGAATCATCGATCCAGAAGGTGGCGGCATTGTGTGACCGGCCCGGCCAGTTTTCCGTGGGGTCGATGCTCAGGCGGTTCCATACGTCCCCGATCCGGTTCTTCAGCCTTGATCCCGTGAATCCGGCCGTGATTTCAGCAATCGTGTCGACATTGTCGGCCGTGACCTGTTCATAAACGTCGGCAGGTATCTCCCGGTGATATGTGAAGAAGCGCGGGTCATAAAAATCGGAATTCTCATTCCATGACTCCCGCTTGACCGTGACATGATAGTTGATCTTCATGTCCTTGAGGACCTTTGTATAGCTCTGGTACAGCTGTTGAAAATCCTTTTGGACGTCCCCGGCCAGTTTGTCGATGGTTGCGGCGGACAGTCCCAGGGCTGAACAACTGTCCGCGAACACGGCAAAATCAGCCTTCCCATTTCCGGTATACCGGTCAAACTGACTGTTCACCCCTTCGAGATGCCGGGCGGCATCCTGTTCAATTTTCAGGAACGGGGCGAATCGGGAGCGGATGGCGCTGCCGTTGTCGGGAAAGTCCGCCAGGGCCTTTTCAACCATGCCGGTTTTAATTCTTTGATGGATCGGCTGATGCGGTTGAAATCGGTTTCGGCCCGGGTGTGATAATCCGCCATGTTTTCCATGGCATCTCTGATGGCGGTGTAGCGTTCGACCGGTTTCTTTGACAATCCTTGGGCATCCTGGAGGACTGTTTTAACCTGACGTGTCAGCTGCCGGACCTCATCGGCGGTTTCCGGCCGGTTTTTTTTCAGCAGGACGTCAAGGTCTTTGTCATAAATTTCTCTGGCTCGGGCCAGGGTCTGGTCCGCTTCGGTCAGCCATCCGGCCCACTTCTCTTTGTCAGCCGTCGGTCGGACTTTGGAAAAAGCAGGTGCCCGGATCAGGGATTGGTATTTTTTGTGCTGGTCCCGGATGAATGCGTCTGCAGCATGAATGTCACCGGACAGGGATTCGGCCGCTTTTTGATGGGTTCGGGCAGACCGCCGCATCCGGAAATTCCGGTGAGAGATACCATCAGTAAAAAATGACAACCAGGGATACCGGGGCGCGGTTTCGTGAGATCCCCATGTTACCGGGCACCTTTGCTGATCAGTGTGATGCTGTCCGGATTGACCGGCACGGAGGTGTAGATCCGGTATTCCTCCCTGCTGGATCCCTGCCATTCCTCAATGGTCAAAAAAAGGGACCCCGCCTCATTTTCAAATTCGTACATGTAGACCTTTTCCTGTTTTCCTCCCCGGTTGAACACGGCGGCCCAGTCATCCTCATACCAGAAGGCTGGTCATTGACCACGACACAGTCCCCGTCCCCCGCTATCTGGTCCAGATCATCCCCATCAATGGACTCGCCCGCCTCATCTGTCAGGTTTCGAAAGGAAAGCCTTTCTCTGGTCATGGACACCTCGAGCGCGTCATCGTATTCCCATTCAAAATAAACCGTTTCACCGGTTTCCAGGCAGAGACAGGTCAGTTCATGGATCTCATAATCTTCAAGAGTGTTGAAATCATCGGAGGTCTCCTGGTATGAATTGATCTCCCGGACCCACCAGGTCCTGTCAAGACAGGTGAAAAACGCCCCCGGACCGGCATCCCGGACACTCAGCCGGGATGCTCCTGATCTGGAACCAGATCCCCGCGGTCCAGGGACCGGATGGCATGAAACCGTTCCCGGAAGGATTTTTGTGTGGCAGCATCAAGCATGGTGTTCTCCTTGTGATCGGCATGATCATGGAACCGGGGGGATTATCCCTCCCGGCGCCTTGCGGTCAGGGCATCGGTCCTGGCCCTGAATCGGTGGTTCATCTCTCCCAGGGCATTGGAACTCTGGGTGGCGATTTCTATGGTTTCCCGGCTGATGGCGGCATAGGCTTCAAACGCCTGTTCATAAGTCTGGCAGGCTTCTTGAAGTGCGTCAATGTTGACGGTCATACCCTGGCTCATCCGGGCGCCTTTGACAGCGGCCTGCCCGATCACCCTGGCCGTGTCTTTCATGGTTTCCGCAGCTGCCTGCTGAACCATGTCCAGATGCTGGAGGGCCTCCATCTGCTGTTCGGCCGCCACCCGGACGGCCAGGGCATTTTCACGGCCGTGGAAAGGATCATGTCCGTCCGCTGGACCAGCCGTTTCACCAGATGCGAATTGCGGACCATCATCTCACCGCCGAACCGGGTCTGGAGGTTGGAATTGTCAATGGTCTGAAGGTCAATGACGGCCATGGCCAAGTCGCTGGTCAGGGTGGTCAGGGCTTCTTTCTGGCGGGGATCCGTCACGGCATCGATATGCGCCGACAGTTTCTGCCAGATCAGCTGTCCCAGATAAATCTGTTCCTGGAGTCCGGGCTGGATCCCCTTGAGGGCATCACAGATGGTGGCCAGTTCGGCCGCATCCATTGCCACCTGGTCTGCCTCGTTTCTCAAATGGTTCCGGATGCCGTCGATGGTGGAGTTGACGGTTTCCCGGCGTTCCGCAATGATTTTCAGGATTTCATCTCCCCGGGGAAGCCGGTTGACGGTCCTGGTGAACAGGCCCAGCATTTTTGGGGCAGAGGCAGTTCCGTTTTGGCAACCACCGTGGGATTGACCTTGTCGAGTTCGGTCTTGATGGCCAGGATATTTTTCCCCACCGGGGAAGAATCGTCCGTGGCGACATTTTTCAACACACTGGCCATTTTCCGGTCATACAGACTGACCTGGGACTGGGTTTCAGCCATGACCTCCTGGCCCAGGCTGAACACAAAATTCCCCAGCTGCCAGTCAGACGGGTCTGATTTCACCTTTCCGACAAATTCATCGGCCCGGGCCTCCAGGGCCTGGATCTCTTCCACGGTCAGGTGCCGTGGCTGGACCGGTTCCAGGCTGGCCGGGGTCTGAACCGGAGTCAGCGCCCCCTGGCCGGACACCTGGTCAATTTCAGCAAGCACGGGTGCCTTGGCCTGCTGGGCCACCTGTTGAATATCAGCTGCCATGTCGTTCATGTGTGCCTCCGCATATCACAGATTAATGGAATGTCTTATGATGAAAATTTTCCTGCCAAAAAGTTGGCCATGGTTTTGAATTCTGCGGTTTCATTTTTTCCACGATGTTCCTGGACCGGTTGGATACCTCCCGGAGACTGTCAATGGTCTGTTGGAACACCCCGGCCTGGCTGGTGCGGCTGTCCTCAGACAGATCAAGATACTCCTTGACGGTTTTGTAAAGATGCGTTTTTCCGATTTTTTTTAATTCATAGGTCAGAGTTTCCCCCGGGTACCGTTCCATCATGCGGGAATCACCGCCATCAGGTCATCAATGATCGCTTCGATTTCGGTCTGGTACGTCGTTGAAAACCGCGCATCCTTCCGCATCATGATGTTGAGTTTCAAAAGCATGTCGACAATGCCGGTGTATTCCTCTTCCGGGGACGGCGCCTGCGGGGCGGCAGCCGGCCGGCTTTCCGGTCCCCTTTGCCGGGTGTGCCCGCCGGATAACCGTTTCATGAAATACAACCCGGCCGCGGCAGCAATAACAAGAATGATGACAGCAGTCATTCCCATGTTCGGACTCCTTGAAATATGGCATTTGTCAATATTTCACAGTTGTGAAAAAATCATTGCCCAGCATAATATTTACAACCGCTGAATACAAACAAAAAATATCATAATAGTTCTTGACAAAAACAGGGTTCCTGTCCTACGTATTTTAAATTTCAACTTAACGGCCAGGTGATCTGGAGGGTCCTATGGAACTCAAATACCACTTCCCAAACCTGCCCGGACCGGAGAACATGAATGTTCTGGTAAGCAATGGTAAGGAAAGAATCAAGGCCTCTTTGCTCGGTCCCTATTCCCTGAAAGCCTGGTTCTTTGTTAAACTGTATTATTTTTCCCATGACAAGGCCGAATCACTGGCAGATTTACATGGCGGCAATGCGGCTTCCATGTATCTTACGCCGATCCCCAAAAATGCCGACCTGCCATTCCCAATTGAACAATTACCTTCAGCCTTCACCAGATCCGGCCGGGCCACCCATGAACTGGAGTGATCGGTTCGGCAGACTGGTAACGGTCAGGTGGCTGGCGGCCGCCATGGTATGCATCTGCCTGCCGGTTACAATCCAGGCAATGCCCTATTCCCAGCTGATTATTTTTGGCGATTCACTCAGTGACAGCGGCCAGTTTCCAGACACAAGCAGTGACTTCTATGATTCCGCTTTCAACAATGCCCGGCGCTCTACCAATCGAACGGGCCCCACTTATCTGGATGGCAGTGGCGAACCGTTTGCTGCTGTTTTACACAGCAGCTGGCAGAACGGCTGGGCCTGAGGGCCCTGCCGTCTACCCCGGGGCTGCAGGGGAGTTTACCGGCCGGCACCAACTATGCGGTGAGCGGGTACCGCACCGGCCAAGTGCTTAATTCCATCATCACTGAATCTCAGACCACTGTCCCGCCAGGTTATTCCGGGGCCGGTTTTGTACTGGCCAGGCGGCCGGGCTTTCTAAGTGAGTTTACTCACGCGGACCCGAATGCGCTGTATTATGTCAACGGCGGTGGCAACGATGTGTTTCAGGGCAACATCACAGACCAGGCTTCCGCCCAAGCGGCGGCGGGCTATCTGGTGTCAGGCGTTGCTGCCCTGCAGAATGCGGGCGCCCGGGTCATCATCGTTTCCGATCTGCCGGATATCGGGATGACACCGGAAGGCGTCATCACCGGACAGCGTGACCGGCTGTCTGATGCCGCGGATCTGTTTAACCGGGAACTGGACCGGCAACTGTCAGAACTGGGGGGCAATGTCATCCGTCTCAACTCCCGCGGACTTATCAACGAAATACAGGACAACCTAGCCGCCTTTGGCTTTGACCCCACCATTGCACAGACAGACTATTGTTTCAGTGATTGCGTGAACCAGGAGCACCCGGTTTGGGGTATTTCCGGCATCAGTCCCGATCCCGGCCGGCTGCTTTTCAGTGACAGTGTCCATCCCACCGCGTCGATGCATCAGATCAGTGGCGACTTCATCTACAGCATCGTGTCTGCACCCTGGGAAATCACCCTGCTTCCGGAAATAGCCATGTCCAGCCTGCTCCATTTTCAAGATCAGCTCCAGGCTCCGACAGGGCGATCGGAGACGGTCGGTCAGTGGCGCAGTTTTTTCAGCACCAGCGGCATTCGCGACGAATTCCACAACCGAGCCGCCGTTGCCGAAGGAGACAGTGACGGTCTCGGTTTGACCATAGGGGGCAGTTATCGTCCGGACAGAGACTGGCATCTTTGTCTGGGCCTGGGTTTTCAGAACAGGGAGCTGAAAGTAGGCAACAGTTCCGAATATAATATGAACAGTTACCTGTTCGGGGGATTCGTCCGGTACCAGCGGGAGCGTCTGTGGCTGAACGGCGGTTTCAGCCTGGGATATCTTGACTATCCGGATCTCATGCGCGGGTTGATCCTTGGTAAAACCCGCCGCACGGAAAAGGGCGCCAGTGACGGCCGGCTCTATGGACTGTCGGGCCGCATCGGTTATAATCTGGCTGATTCCGGCAACAGGTGGCAGGTCAGCCCCTTTCTCAGTGCCGATGTGGTGCGTATTGAGGTGGACGGTTATCAGGAACAGAACCGCCGCACTACCACCATGATCTTTCAGGACCAGCGGCGGATCAGCCGCCGCCTGGGTATCGGCCTTCAGCTCAGTCATCAACTGACTTCCGCCACCCGGATTTTTGGCGAAATGGTTCGAGAGAAGGAATTCGAGGATAACCCTCAATCACTTGACATGGGCCTGAGCAGTGTGTCGCACTATCGCTTCCATCTGCAGGGCTTTACCCCGTCGAATGCCCGGACCCTGGCCAGTCTGGGTATCACCCACCGGTTGCACCGTCAGCTCGACGTCAATGCCGGCTACCATTACCGGCGTTCTGATGACCGGCAGCACGGCCTCAATCTTATGCTGACCTGGAACTGGTAATAGTTCATTCCGAGAACATGTCCGCCCTACAGTCAATACGTGGATTCAATTCTGCCCTTGGGGAAGCCTGCAGCCGATAACCGGAAAACGGCCGAGACAGGTGTCACTATCGCTTCAGCTTTTCCAGGGTTTTTTTGTACGGGGACACCATTGCTGGAATGAACCCCTGATGGATTTTTTTTCGTACCGGTGTCAGCCGGAGAAAAAGGAAAACAGGGCATTTTTCAGCCGTTTCCCAAACCGGCGCTGGGGAAAGGTGCCGTACAATTTGATCTGTCTGTAAAACCGGTCATCTGCCCGGAACACGGCGGATGTATTGAAAATAAAATCCCTGAAAATTTTCTGCCCCCCCGCATGGTAGAATTTCGGACCGAAACTCAGGCGGTTTTTCCGGGCCAGATCCAGGCGTTGGACCAGCCCTTCCAGGTGACGGGTGATCCCGGCTTCGGTCTCGTGCTCATCCGTGACCACGCCCACGGGTTTCGTGTACCAGGTTTCAGCAAGTACATCCAGGGTTTCTCTCAGGTTCTGGCGGTGGCTCAACGGCCCTGAGATGATAAACCCGATCCACTTGTCTTTCAGTACAGGCGCATGCCCGTTAAAAAGGTGCGGTCAAAAATTTTTCCACTGGGCTGACAGGTGATGGTCCCGGATGCTGCCGGCAATGATGATGACCCTGGCGGGTTTGACCGTTTTATTGAAAAAATCGACAAACCCGTCTTTCTGAACACAGGTATTGTCCCACCCGCAGGTACAGCACCCCAGACACCCATTTTTCAGGCCGATCTGCCGGATATTTTTCTTTTCAACCCTTTCTTTCAGCAGCCGGGTAAAGACCCGGGTCATATGGACCAGGTTGCCGTCCGTATCCTGTTCATCCGTGAGCAGCAGAATCCCGGGCCCGGCCGAGGGCATGTTCGAACCGTCCAGGGCTTCCAGGTCCGGCCGGTATCGGACAGGAATGATATCCAGAGGGGATATTTCCGCTGGACCGGTATGTTCTGTTCGATGCACCGGACAAACCAGCCAAAGAACTGAGTCATCTTTTCCCGTTCATCCGCGTTGAAAAATCATCCATATGGGCGGAGTAGGAGGGAATGAACTGAAAGCCCAGGTCTTCACTCACCCCCTGGATATAATTGTGAGCCGTGTGATCAAAGAAATTGATGGAAGTGGTAAAGGCCGTGGCATACTTTCCTTTAAACGGTCCCCCCTGCTCCGTTTTAAAAAACAGTTCAATCAGGCGCTTGAGCTGGGACGGCACGGAGGTGTAATACACGGGAAAACACCAGATCAGGGCATCACAGGTTTGACTGTTTCCATGAGTTCCTGCACGGCCGAACGGTTTTTTTCATAGACCGGTATCTGGTTCGCCGCATGCACCATCTCAAACCGGTGCTGTGGATACTGCTGCTCAAGGAAATACAAATGCTGGAGGGTGATGCTGTGTCTGGTCTTCGGACTTGCGTTAATCACAAAAAATTCATTGATCGGGATTCCTTTTTCCTGGTAAATGCGGGTGATCATGATGCGGCCCATGTCGTGAAGTGTTTCGCGGATCCAGACGTCGCTGTATTCCGGGTTGTTCCGTGCCAGCATGGCAAGTCCGTGGGTGTAGATCCACATGTGTTTCAGAATCCGTGAAAGGGTGTCCTCATCCAGTCCCCTGAGCCGGGGATCGGTTTTCATGAATTCGATTAGCGCCCGTTGATGCCTGGCCGGGGGATCGGCACCCGGTAATGCCCGGGTCCGGCCTGACTGGTAGACCAGGTCAAAGAGCTGCGGGTCATTTTTTGCCATCTGGATATATCCCAGTCCCATGCTGAAAAAAGGTTCCCGTGGAAAAAAATTCCCGGCCAGGTATGTCTCGGCAACATACGACCGGGCATGGTCTGTGACCGCCTCTTCCAGTGCCTTCATGCTGCGGAAGCACGAGTATATGGGCTGGGTGGAGCATGAAAGCGTCCTGGCGATATTCCGGGCCGACAATGCATGGAACCCTTTTTTCCGCACCAGGGTAAACGCGGCCGCCACAATTTTTTCACGGGTGATGGTCTGCTGCGGGGGCATGGACAAGGTTCCTGAATTTATGCAGTTTATAATATAACAGATATAATATTACATTCGTTATATTATTGCAACCCGTTTTCTGAATCCGGCAATTTATATAAAAAAAAGACATACCGGGTTTCAGGAGATATAATCAAGCCCCGGGAAGGAACGGCTGAAACAGGAAAGGAAAAACAGATGACTGTGTATCAGTATGGAAACAGAATTCCGAAGATTGGAAAAAATACCTATATCAGTGATTCGGCAAGGGTGATCGGTGATGTGGAAATACAGGACAACTGCTATATCGGTCACGGGGCCATTATCCGGGGGGATTACGGCACAATTCACATCGGCCGGGGCACGGCCGTGGAAGAAGGTGCCATTCTCCATATCCGTCCGGACGGCCTGCTGGAACTGGAGGATCATGTGACCGTGGGCCATGGTGCCATCATCCACGGCCGGCTGATCAGGACCCATGCCGTTATCGGTATCGGTGCTGTCATCGGATTTGATGTAGTGGTGGGGGCCTGGGCCATTGTGGCGGAAGGATCGGTCATTCCCCAGAAACCCGGATACCGGATGAAAAATCACCGGTGGCGTCCCATACCGGATCATCGGAGATGTTCAGCAGCGGCACAAGGATTTCTGGACCTATGGGAAACAATTATATGTGGATCTTGCCGGTGAATACCCCGGCAAACTGAAAAAAATCCGGTGATCCGATCTCCTGAAATAAATCTGCTTTCATCCATCAGCCGTAATTCAGGGATGTTACAGATCGTTCAGATGGGTCCGATACGCCCGGGCCTTGTGGCGTACCAGAAACTTCCAGTAAAAGACTGTTGAACGGACAGGACCTCTCCCCGGTTTTTCCCCATGGTGGTAATGACAATGATCACAGTAATGGCTCATTTTATGGCGATAGCGGCTGACGAAATATAGGGTTTGGTCGCACGATGCTGCCATCCGGGTGTTTACACTGGCATCCACCGTGGGGAACGGATCAATCCCGGTCGCCATGATTGCCTTCGGCCTGCTTGGGGAATTCATAAAGGGTGACCTATTACTGCCCGTATCCGGCCTGGTCCTTTCCGGCCTGGGTTTGACCGCATTCACCATATTCTCAGGGGACCGCCATGACACGGAAAAGTGCCGTCCAGGGATCTAAAAAATTCAACGGGTACAGACCGGCGTAAGGATGGAAAAACAGCTGGTTAAAGTTCTCAAGGGCCTGGCTGAGTTTCATGACATAACGCTGGGGGGATCTGCTGGAAGGCATTGTGCTTCATGCCTTTGACGGCAAAACCCCATTCAGTGAAGAAAATCTGAAACGGATCCGGGACCTGAAACAGGTCTATGGTCTGGACCTCTCCAGTGACGACAGCCATAAACTGGAGGAATCCTGAACGGTTGTCCGGCGGTCATGGCCGCCTCATGTTTCATGTCACAGCATGGCCGTCAGACGGTTTTCAATGATCTGTCTGGCTTCTGAAACGACCCGGTCCAGCAGTTCTTTGCAGGTGGGGATGTCATGGACCAGGCCGGCCACCATACCGCAGGACCACACGCCGGACTCCATGTCCCCTTCCTGCATGACCTTTGGATAGACGTCCACCACTTCATCCATGATATCTTCAAACCGCAACCTGCTGCCCAAAGACGCTTCTTTTTCCAGCAGTTTTCGGGCAGCAGCATTGTTCAGGACCCGTTCGGTATTGCGTAACGGCCGCATGACCAAGCGGGTGTCGGTTTCACTGGCATTGACAATCGCCTGCTTGACGTTCTCGTGCACGGGCGCTTCTTTGGTGGCAATGAACCGTGTGCCCATGTTGATGCCGTCCGCGCCCAGGGCCAGGGCCGCCACCAGGCTTCTGGCATCCGCCATGCCCCCGGATGCCACAACGGGATGCCCAGCTCTTCGGCGGCCCGGGGCAGCAGCACCATGTTGGGAATATCGTCCTCGCCCGGATGGCCCCCGCATTCAAACCCATCCACGGAAACCGCGTCGCACCCGATTTTTTCCGCCTTGACAGCGTGGCGGACGGATGTGCATTTGTGGATGACTTTCACACCGGCATCCTTGAGCACGGGCAGGTACGGCTCCGGGTTTCTGCCGGCGGTTTCGACGATTTTCACGCCGTTATCAATAATCGCCTTGATGTACCCCGGATAATCCGGCGAGGACACCGTGGGCAGAAAAGTCAGGTTTACCCCGAATGGTTTGTCTGTCATCTCTTGGCACCGCTTGATTTCCCGATCCAGATCCCGGGGTGTTTTCAGGGTGAGCCCCGTAATGATGCCCAGGCCCCCGGCACCGGACACGGCAGACGCCAGCTCCGCGAACCCCACATAATGCATCCCCCCCTGGATGATGGGGTACTGGATGCCGAACAACTCGGTGATTCTCGTTTTCATTATCACTCCTGCATTGCTGAATATGTAGTTTTACCGCATGCAAGGTACAATTGATTCAATCCGGGTGTCAAGGGACCGTCTTGTTTTCCCTGGAACGGATGATCAGCCATCGACCCGGTCAACAAACTATGCTATCGTGTGTCCGGTCAACAATCGATTGATACGGCTGGTGGCAACAAGGAGGTGTGCCGATGAATGATTTCAATGTGTTTATGGATGAACTGCCGCTGTGGTCCGCACCGTTCGGCTTGGCCCTGCTGGACACCCTGCGGTTCAGAAAGCACGCCACGGTGCTGGATATCGGCTGCGGGGAGGGATTCCCCGTCATCGAGATCGCATCCCGGTTCGGGCCAACCTGCCAATGTATCGGGCTGGATCCCCTGTTCCGGCCCCTGACACGGCTGGGCTCCAAAAACAGGTGTACCGGCTGCCCGGTGTGCATGCCGTGCAGGGAATGGCAGAGGCACTGCCTTTGCGGCACAGTCCGTCGATCTGGTGGTCTCCAACAACGGCACCAATAATGTGGCGGATGTTCACCAGACATTCAGGGAATGCCGCAGGGTGATGAAGCGGGACGGTCAGCTGGTGATTGCCGTGAATACCGAACAGACCATGGCCGAGTTTTACCGGTTGTTTGAACAGGTGCTTCTGGAACAGGGCCTGGCTGAATCCGCGGCGAAAATCCAGGAACAGATCCTTGCAAAACGGCTGTCCCGAAAGCGACTGGAGGCGGTGCTTCACACCTGCGGATTTGAGGTTTGCCGGGTCATTGAAGACCGATTTTCCATACGGTTTGCCGACGGTACCACCCTGTTTGGTCATTACCTGATCCAAAATTTTTTTCTGGATGGCTGGAAAAGCCTGGTCCCCACGGAAAGGCAGTCATCCGTCTTTGCCCGGATCGAAGGGCGGCTGAACAGGATGTCGCGCCAGACCGGCCATATCAGCCTGACAATCCCGTATTTAATTTTGGATGCGGTCCCTGCCTCTTGAAACCGGACATACGTTATCTGCCGTTGGTGCCGGATTTTCTCAAGTCATCTGCACAGCAGTTCCCGGAGCCGTTCGCTTAAAAACAGAATCGATTCAATATCCAGGTGCCGGGTAATGGTATCGTCAAAGGAAAGCTTGACCTCCGCACCAAATCCATCGTCATCTGACGTATCCCAGAACAGCAGCATCACCGGCACCCGGGGCAGGGGGGTAAACAGCATGGCCACATCCGCGGTTGGAAATTTTTTCTGCTGATCCTTTCCGCCAAGAGTTAATGCCGCCCTTTTCAGGCCGTCCGTGTTCCCCTGGAAAAACTCGATTAAAGGTGTTTCCACCACTTCTTTCATGGTCTTGATCTTTGATACGGTGTTAGGCAGTTCTACCAGATTGCGCCATTTTCCCGATGGAAGCGCACGGCCTCCCTGGGCCATGTGGTTGTAGATAAATACCTGTTCATACCGGGTCAACCCGGATCCGTCGGATCGGATGATCTGGTTCGGGGTGATGACAACCGACGTGTTGAAATAGGGCAGTTCCAGGGCGGGCCGCCCCTCTTTTTCAATGATCTTCCCACCGATTCGGTCCGGCAGGTCTTCTATTTTCAAGGACGCGGATTTTTCTCTGGCCCATGCAAGCGCATCCTGTTTCATGTCCCGCTTCAGCCACTTGCCGGCGGCATACTGTGCCGCTAACTCTTTCTTGCACGTCTCGATTATCTGTTCTGGCAGGTGCGGGCAGTTTTCAATGGGAAATTTTTCAGACACCACCATGCTGGCAAATGCCAAACAGGTGGGATATCCGCAGTCTTTGCAGTTGGTTTTGGGCAAGATGTCCCGGTAAAGGTCAACGACTGACAGTGCCATTGTCCGCATCTCCGGCAAAAATGAGAAAAATGCCCATAGTGAGGCTGTCTCCTTGACAAATCATGTTCATAACCGGTCCAGTCCGTGACCGTTATCAAAGATGTCATGGCATGAAGGACAGATAAAAAGCCACTGGATATGGTCCCTTCCCTGTTTTACCATAGAATGAAACCCGTCCTGATATCCGCAGATGTGACAGATTCGAAATTCCTCTTCAAAAGTGATTTCAGTAATGGATTTTTTCATGATGTCCTCTGGGTCAGATGGTTAAAACCAAGAATATCATATTCTTCATGCCGGTATTTTGCAACCCAAAGAAGTCCCTGTTTTAAGAGGCAGCATTTCGCACTACCACGAGATGCATTTCCCTGGGGCCGTGGGCCCCGTGGACCATGATCAGTTCGATATCTGCCGTTTTGCTGGGCCCGGAAATAAAGACCATGTGGTGAGTCAGCCCTGTTTCGTGCTCAATCCGGTCCTGTTCGAGCAGGGTGTACAGCTCGGTGAGGTTTGCCAGCATCTGGTCAAGTGTCAGCACGGCCACGTGAACGGCCGGAACCAGGGACACGGCCCGGCCCTGGTCCGGGCGGGTTTTCATGACAATGGTGGCCGTGTCAGCCAGACAGAAGTCTGCGGCGGTCACCCCTACAAAAGACGTAATAGTATGGGCCCGGATGGTCTGTTTCTTTTGGAAAAGATCCGCCTCCGGATCCAGGGCACTGGTGTGAACCGGGACCTGCTGTTCTGCCAGGACCGACTCCAGGTCAAGGGCATCCACCAGGGGATGTGCCCACCGGATCACCGATTTGTTTTCCCCCCATTCCGGTGACCGGTCCCTGATCAGGTCTGCGATGTAGCCGGCGGCCCCGGGCAGGTTTTCCACGGGCGTGACCTTAAGGTTCAGGGGAACGGCCTGTTCCATCAACCGTTCCAGCAGGAGATGCCGGTCCTTATCGGTGCGGGCCCGGATCATCTGGAGAATTCTTTTGGCTTCGTCACTCAGCCCCGAGGGAAACAGGCGGGCCCGGCGGTTTTCAGCAGAGGCCGGGTCCAGGGCCAAGGCCTCACGGACGGTTTGAATGAACTCGGTGCGGTGGTCTGTCATACTCCCGTCTCCCCCCTATCTGACGGTTTCAGCTGTTTCCACCGGGACCGGAACGGCTGCCGGCTGATTCTGCGCAGATCCCGGGACCGGGTCCACCCGGCCAGGGGGCCCGGCAGCCGGTGAAGAGAATCCCGGGATGACCCGGCCAGGCTTTGGAGCCGGGAAGCCGCTGACAGGGCGGCTCGAAAGACGGCCGGGTGGGTGGTCAGCCAGGAAAATGCCTCCATGGCGGCTTTCTCCGGCCGGCTCACGGGGACCGTGTCCCATACTGCATCGCCTTCCGCCAGCCGAAACCTCAGCTCCCGGAGCATCCGGGGCAGGTCGATATCAATGGGACACGCCTGTTTACAGGCCCCGCAAAGAGTCTCTCCCCGACACAGGTCTGCGGCCCGGTTGAAGCCGGCCAGCAGCGGGGTGACCACAGCACCCACAGGACCGGAATACGGGGACCCATAGGCATGTCCGCCGATTTTACCGTACACGGGACAGACATTCAGGCAGGCCGAGCACCGGATGCAGCAGAGCATTTCCCGAAATGCCGGATCCGCCAGAATCCGGCTGCGGCCGTTGTCAATGACAATCAGGTGAAACGCTTCCGGGCCGTCCGGAAACCCGGCCGGCCCGGGGCCTCCCACGTAACTGACATATCCACCGAGCTTCTGAGCCGCGGCCCCGGTGGACAGCAGCCGGAACAGGATGTCATGGTCCGTGAGGGTGGCCACAACCCGTTCCATGCCCATGAAGGCGACATGCACCTTCGGCAGCGTGGAAGACATTCGGATGTTGCCCTCGTTGGAGACCGTGGTGATATGCCCGGTCTGGGCACAGGCCAGGTTGCACCCGGTAATCCCCATGTCCGCGGTGAGAAACGCTTCCCTCAGGGCGGCCCGGGCCGCCTGGGTCAGTGCGGCCGGATCCTCCGTGTAATCAATGCCCAGTTTTTCGGCAAACAGCTGCCCCACCTGTTCCCGGGTCTTGTGAATCGCAGGTGCAATAATATGGGAGGGCTTTTCCCCGGCCAGCTGGATGATGTACTCCCCCAGGTCGGTTTCTGTCACCATGATGCCTTCGGATTCCAGGGCCGGGTTCAGCCCCACTTCCTCGGTCACCATGGATTTGCCCTTGACCACGGACCGGACCCCGTGCTCTTTTGCCACATCCAGGCAGTAGGCAACCGCCTCGGCCCCGTCCCGGGCAAAAAAAACCTGCCCCCCGTTTTCCGTCACCCGGTCCGCCAGTTCTTCCAGCAGCAGATCCAGGTTGTCGATGGCCCGGCGCCGGATGGCATGGGCCTGCTGACGGATGCCGGGCCCTTCAGGCTGCCGGCCGTACATCCGCTGCGTGGCCGGTCCCAGCCGGGACTGGACACTGGAAAGCGCCCCCTGCAGCCGGGAGTCGGCCAGAGCCTTCCGGCTCCGCTCAATATATTTTTCCGTGGTAAAGGGAGTCATGTGCGTTCCTTTTCATCTTCAGAGACCAGCAGTTCCGCGATGTGCCGGACCTTGACCGGGTGCCCCATCCGGTTCAGGTATCCCTCGATATTCAGAAGGCATCCCATGTCGCAGCCCACCACCGTGTCCGCCCCGGTCTCCAGAATCCGGGCCACCTTGTCCGCCACCAGGGCTGTGGAATATCCGGATATTTGACGGCAAAGGTCCCGCCGAATCCGCAGCACCGGTCCGATTGCGCCATCTCTTTGAAGGTCAGTCCCTTTATCCGGGACAACAGCGCCCGGGGCTGGCGCTCGATGCCCAGGGTGCGCAGCAGGTGACACGAGTCATGATAGGTCACCGTGCCGTGATACACGGCCCCACATCCGTGACCTTGAGGACATCCACCAGAAACTCGGTCAGTTCATACACCCTGGCACTGACTGCTTCGGCCCGGCGCTGCCATTTCCGGTCATCTTCAAACAGTTCCGGGTAGTGCTGCCGGACCATGGCCGTGCAGGACCCGGACGGACACACAATGCACTCTGCTGATTCAAACACCCGGATAAAATGCCGGGCCGACCGGCGGGCCGCGGTCCGGTAACCGGCGTTGAACGCCGGCTGGCCGCAGCAGGTCTGGTCCTGGGGAAAACAGGTCCGGATCCCCAGCCGGTCGAAGAGCCGAACCATGCCCATGGCCGCATCCGGGGCCATGGCATCCACCATGCACTGGACAAACAAGGTCACTTCTGGAATCTCAGTCGTCATGGGATTATCCGATAAAATAGCCGGGCAGCCAGGTCAGCAGGCCGGGAAACAGGATACACAGCAGCACCGCCAGGATCTGAATTCCTACAAACGGAATCACCCCCCGATAGATGTCCGATGTCTTCACGTGCGGGGGTGTGATCCCTTTTAGATAGAAAATGGAATACGCAAACGGCGGGGTCAGGAACGAAATCTGGAGATTAAGCATCACCAGAACCGCAAACCAGATGGGATCGAATCCCAGTTCCGCGGCAATGGGCGTGATCAACGGCACCACGATGAAAATGATCCCCATCCAGTCAATGAACATCCCCAGCAGAATCAGCAGCAGCATGATGACGAACAGCGCCCCCCACCGGCCGAACGGCAGGGTGGAAAACAGGTTGATGATCACGTCATCTCCACCCAGGGTGACAAATACCGTGGAAAAACGAGGCCCCCACCGCGATCATCATGATCATGCTGGTGATGCTCAGGGTTTCATACCCGCCCGTTTCAGGGTCTTGAAATCCAGCTGCCCATAGCCGGCCGCCAGCAGCATGCTGGCAATCACCCCGACGGCGGCGGCCTCCGTGACGGCGGCAATGCCCATGAAAATGCTGCCCAGCACTGCGGCAATCAGCAGCATGGAGGGCAGCACCGCACTCACGAACAGCCACAGTTTCTGCCGGGCTGGAACCGCCCGTTCCTCCGGTGGCATGGGCGGGCCGTCCTGGGGCCGGAAATAACACCGGATGCCGATGTAGATCATATACAGGACCGTGAGCAGGATTCCCGGGACCACGGACCCTAAAAACAGCTTTCCCACGGACAGCTGGGCAATGGGCCCGTAAATCACGATCATCACACTGGGGGGATCAGAATGCCCAGAGTCCCGCCGGCACAGACACTCCCGCAGGCAAGGGATTTGTCATACCCGTTTTTCAGCATGGCCGGCAGCGCCATCAGCCCAATGGTCACTTCCGATGCCCCCACAACACCGGTGGTGGCGGCAAAAATGGCAGAAATGGCAATGGTGCTGATCCCCAGGCCGCCCCTCAGCCCGCCCCACAACAGGTACATGGCGTTGAACAGCCGGCGGGCCACACCGGATTTTTCCATGAACACCCCCATGAACAGGAACAGCGGGACGGCCAGGAGGGTATAATTGGTCATCAGCCCAAACAGCCGGGTGATGAAAAACCCGAAAATCTCCGGCCCGACATTGACCAGTCCGAAAATCATGGCCACTCCGCCCAGCACAAACGCGGTGGGAAATCCCAGAAAAATTCCCAAAAACAGGGTGATGAACATCAGAAAGACTGATAATTCAGGACTCATGGACCGTTTCCTTTCCCAGCAGTGACATCAGCTTGCGAACAAAATCCGCCACCCCCTGCAGCACCAGCAGACACACCCCGATGGGCATCAATGTCTTGAAGGGATAGATCAGCGGCTGCCAATAGCTCTGCATGGACCGTTCCTGAACGGACCAGGAAAACATCACATACGGATACAGATACACCAGCATGCCGATCCACAGCGGGAAAAGAACACCAGGTAACAAACCACATCAACGGCGGCCTGTGTCCGGGGGAAACCGGCTGTAGAAAATATCGATCCGTACATGCCGCCGGTGTCTCAATGCATACGCCTGGCCGAAAAGGAAAAACGTGCCACCCAGCATGTAACTGATATCAAAGGCCCATTTGGTGGGGCTGTTAAACGCATAACGGGCAACGATTTCATACCCCAGCGCCAGGGTCAGGGCCACCACCAGATAGATGATAACCGCTGCCGTGACATCGCTGATACCGTCAATGAATGCCGTGAATCGATTCCAGATTGTCATCCCACTCCCTCTGGGCTTCGGGCCTGCCGGTTAATCCACCGCCGGAGTCATGAGCTGGCGGTAGTTGTCATACCCTTTCCGAAACGCTCTCTGGGATGCCAGTACTTTGGCAAAAAAAGGATCTTGGGCCGCTTTTTTGTCCAGCAGGGCACGGGCCTTATCTGCCAGATCCTTTTGAATGGCAGGATCCAGGTATTCGATCTGAACCCCTTTTTCCTCGAAAAATGCCAGGGCGTCGATATCGTCATGGATGGCCAGGGTCACCATTTCCAGGGTGGTGGCCTGGGCCGCGAAACGGATGATCGCCTGGAGATCTTCAGGCAATTCTGCCCAGGATTTTTTGTTCACGGTGATATCCAGAAAGGTACTGGGCTGATGAATGCCCGGCACCAGAAGGTATTTGGCGATTTCATGAAACGCCAGGTCCTTATCCATGGACGGGATGCTGAACTCACCGGCATCCAGGACTTTCCGCTGGAGCGCTTCATAAATCTCACCGGCCGGCAGCATCATTACCGATGCACCGGCTTCCGACAGGATTTCTCCCCAGAAACCCGAGGTGCGGAACTTGAGCCCCTTGAAATCATCCAGGGAATGGATGGGCTTGTTGGACCAGGCCAGATTCTCGGACGGCAGCATCCCGCATGGGGCCGCAAATCCCAAATCATAAGATGCATAGAGTTCCTGGTAAAGCTCAGACCCGTCCCCCTGGTAAAACCAGGTCAGGTACGGCAGCACATCCATGCCAAAGGGGATGTACCCAAAAGGGGCGCCGCGGGCAGCTTTCCCATCTGGTAGGCCGGCGAGCAGTGAGCCGCATCAATGGTACCCATTCTCACCCCGTCATTGACCTCGAGCGCGCCCATGAGCACCCCGGCGGCATAACTTTTGATCACCAACCGCCCCCGCTCATCTGTTCCACATTTTGGCGAACTGGTCCGCAGTTTTCTGCAGGATGGTTCCCTTGGGCCAGGAAGATGCCATCTTCCAGGTGATTGTTTCAGCGGCAACGGCCGGCGTAATCAGCCCGGCAGCCAGCAGCAGCCCCATCAGACAGATACCCCATTTGTGCAGTCTCATAATCCCTCTCCTTTTGTGTAAATATTGACCTTTTTTTCTGGTAAAACCACAGATACCAGCAGCAATCTGGTTTGTCAAGACAGTTTTCCTTGACCCAGAATTTTATTAATTTATAATGAATTTACTCTTTGTAATATTGACATCCCCTTTGGTTTTACCAGGAACAAACTATGAAAAATGCCATATATCAGCGTGTGAAGACAAAAACGGTTTCCGAAGAAATTGTGGAACAGATCAAAACCTTAATCAAGGAAAGCAAGATACAGCCCGGGGAACAAACTGCCGCCGGAACGCAAATTTGCGGAAATGCTGGGCGTGGGGCGGCCCACCCTCAGAGAGGCCCTCAACCACCTGGAAGCCAGGGGATTTCTGGAAATCCGGAAACGGCAGGGGGTGTTTATAAAAAAATATCAGCACCCCTCTGGTGTCTGATACGCTTCAACAAATTTTTCGGGAAGACAGGGGCATGCTTCCCTACCTGTACGAGGTCAGGAAAGATATCGAACTGGCCGGTGCCAGCCTGGCGGCCCAGCGCCGGACCGATGAAGACCTGGCTGCCATTGAGTTTACCATCAGCAAAATGGAATCAGACGTGGCTGAAGACCGGGTATCCATCTCTTCGGACATCGGATTTCACCTGGCCGTGGCCCGTGCGGCCCACAACTTTTTACGGGTCCATATCCTCAAACACCTGTTTGACATGTCAGAAGAATTTCTGGACAGTGTCCTCAAGGAGCTGGCTTTGGAATCCACCAACCTGCCCAAAGTCATTCAGCAGCACCGCAGGGTATGGAACGCGATCAAAAACAAGAATCCACGGGAGGCCCGCGATGAAATGCAGACCCACCTGACCTGGGTGCAGCATCAATGGTCCATGATTCTGAATGCCGCCCAGACCAGCTTCGCAAACGGGCCCGGGTAATTTTTTCTTTAATTTTATGAAAGACTGTTTTAGCGAAAAAAAAGAACCGCCTTACTGCCGTTATACGACCCGCAGCCCACAGTGCCGCACCCATTCATCCGGATGGCAATTTTCTGATTGCCGAAAAAAAACGGTACCGGCAGATGAACCCGCTGTCCATGGTTTCATGCCAGTGCTTGTGGGCCCAGTAAGCCGTGTTCCCTAAAGCAGTCAGGGAGATCAGCAGTTTTGACCGGTTATCCGGATCTTCCTGCTTTTGGGTCAGCCCCTTTTCTTCGAGGCGCTTGAGCATTTGGGAAACCGCACCTTTGGTCACGCCGATCAGCCGCGCATGCCTGGAATCATTTTTTTTTTACATCTCAATCCTGTGTCAGGCGACCTGTATCCGAAGGTGGTGGAAAATGTCTTCAAAGGGGCCATAAACTGATGCCAACGCCTTCTTGACCTGTTTTCAACAAACAGTCACTCTGGTTCATGTGTCTGGTTATTCAGGGTCCGGTGAAAGCCCACCGCTCCGGTTGTTTTTTTGATTTGAAACCTGATACGTTCCTGGTTACAATATGATAAAAAAGCGTAAAGGAACCTGAGCGGTCCAAGTCAGCCGCAGCCGGCGAAAAACCTTTAAAGATTTAAAACAGGCGGTATCTTCAATATCAATGATAAAGATTATCATCAGGGAGAAACATGGCAAAATATAATCCGCCTCATCCTGACGGAATCATCGGGAAAATTTGTATTGAGCCATGGCAAGCAAAACAGTCGACTGATATAGGCAATTTGAATTGCGCATTGAGGAGGCTTGAAATCCTTAATACTTTTTTTGAATAGCTAAAAAGGGATTTTCATGGCCTGGCTGATACCATCCATAATAGCCACTTTAGCAGGAACGGCGATCCTCGCATTCTGCTATTATTATCTTTTCTTACAGGACCCAAAAAATATTTAAAAATCTGGTCCATCAGCTGGGCTATCTATTTCTTACGCCATATTTTTATGCTGGCATTCCTGGTCTGGATGGAATCCCCATTATTCTTAATCGGCAATCAGGTTTCAAGCCTCATAAGTGGGATTCTCCTGTTGTATGGAACATATCTTTTTATCGATAAAAAATTCCCACGATTTTTTCTTTATTTATCGCTTCTGAGTGCTTCTTGGATTATTTTTGCCGTTTTAAACGACCTTGCTTTTTTAGTTACATCTTTGCACACTTTCAGTTTTCTTGCCATTATTTACATATGGACAGGGTATATTTTTTTAAAGCATTACCGATATGAACAAAAAGAGGCACAAATTGTTGGGTGGACGTTTATTGTCTGGGGGATTCACAAAGCAAACTATCCTTTTTTGAGGCCGGTCATCTGGTTCGCTCCATGGGGATATTTACTCGGCGCAATATTAGCATCTATCACCGCCCTGGGATTAATACTCGTATACTTTAGAAAAACAAAAAATGAACTGATAGACAACCAGAATCGGTTACTGGGAGCCCAAAAAACAGCAAAAATTGGCGACTGGTCCTGGCAATTGGAAAAAAACGAACTGGTATGGTCTGATGAAACATATCGGATATTTGGGCAATCGCCCGAAACATTCAAAGTAACCGTCGAATCTTTTGAAAAAGCGATTCATCCGGATGATTACCAAACATTTCTGGTGGAAAGAGAAGCGGCCTTAAGGAAGAACAGGGACGTCAATATCGAATACCGCATTGTATTACCGGACAATCGAATTCGATGGGTCCAGGAGATATCATCCGCCATAAAAGATGAAACGGGTGAACTTGTAAAAGTCACTGGCACAGTTCAAGATATCACCCAGCGGAAAAAATCGGAAAAAAGCATTACTCGAGAGTCAGGAACGTTTTAATTTAGCTATGGAAGCTTCTCAGGATGGTTTGATCGATTGGAATCTGATCACAAATGAAATCTATTATTCGCCCGGCTGGAAAAGGATGCTGGGGTATGAAGACAATGAAATAAAAAATGATTCCTCAGAATGGGACCGGCTGATCAAACAGGAGCATATGGAAAAATCACGGGCCATGCTGAATGAGGTGTTAACGGGTCAGCGGGACCGAATTGAAACCGAGTTCCAGATGCGTCATAAAAACGGACACTGGGTTGATATCCTGGCCCGGGCCGATGTGATTTTTGATGAAAATGGCAGAGGCGTCCGGGTCATTGGAACCCATGTCGACATTACCGCCAGGAAATCATCCGAAAGGGCGCTGAAGGAAAGTGAGAAAAACATCGATCCATTATTGAGACGGCCATGGATGGATTTTGGCTTACCGACTCTCAAGGCCGTCTTCGTGAAGTCAACGCCACATATCAAAGAATGAGCGGTTACAGTGAACAGGAATTGATTTCGCTGCATAGCTTTGATCTGGACTGCATTGAATCTTCCGATGATGTCAAAAGACGGATAGAGAGTATTAAATTGAAGGGTGAAGAGCGTTTTGAATCCAGACACCGCAGAAAAGACGGCACTCTTTTCGACGTTGAAGTCAGCGTGCAGTATCGGCCGGAACAAGGAGGACAGTTCATCTGTTTTTCCGGGATATTACAGAAAACAAAAAAGCCGAGGCGGAAAAGGAAAAACTTCAGACCCAGCTCCTTCAGGCCCATAAGATGGAATCCGTTGGCCGCCTGGCCGGCGGTGTGGCCCATGACTTCAACAATATGCTAGGTGTCATCCTGGGACATGTGGAATTTGCCTTTGAAAAAACAGAGGGAAATCCGGATCTGTATGCGGATCTGACAGAAATTAAAAAGGCCGCCCAACGGTCGGCCAATCTGACAAAACAGTTGTTGACCTTTGCCAGGAAACAGATCATTGAACCTAAAATTCTTGACTTGAATCATACTGTTGAAAATGCGCTTAGCATGCTGCGCCGGCTCATTGGTGAGGATATCGATCTGTCATGGAGCCGGCCGGGCAATTGTGGCCGGTCAAAATTGATCCCTCCCAGGTAGACCAGATTCTGGCCAATTTGTGTGTGAATGCCCGGGATGCCATTTCCGGAGTGGGGAAACTCACCATTGAAACACAAATGAAGGCCCTGGATTCTTCATATTGTGAAGAACATGCAGGATGTCTCCCCGGAGACTATGTGATGTTGGCTGTAACGGACAATGGATGCGGCATGGACAAGGAGACCCAGAACAATTTGTTTGAACCCTTTTTCACCACAAAGAATGTCGGTGAAGGCACCGGGCTCGGCCTCGCAACCATTTACGGCATTGTCAAACAGAATAACGGCTTTATAGCCGTTTACAGCGAACCAGGTCAGGGAGCCAGTTTTAAGATCTATCTACCTCGGTTCCATGCTGCTGATGTGCCCCTGAAACAATTAAACCGGAGCAACCCGTCCCTGCTGGTGATGAAACCATTTTACTGGTGGAAGATGAACCCGCCATTCTCAGGATGACGCGGATGATGCTTGAACGAAAAGGATATTCGGTCCTGGAAGCTGCCACACCGGCTGAGGCGATAAACACAGCCAATGTACATGCCGGTAAAATTCACCTTCTCATGACAGACGTGGTAATGCCGGAAATGAATGGCGGAGATCTGGCAGAAACGATTTCAGCGATTTATCCGGAAATCAAAATTTTATTTATGTCCGGATATACCGCCAATGTTATTGCCCACAAGGGAGTACTCGATGATGGGGTGGCCTTTATGCAGAAACCTTTTTCCATAAATGAGCTGGCTGAAAAAATCCGGGAGGTCCTGGATGCCCTCCAGACATGAATCAACCGTGATTTTGAGATGTTTAAAATACCGGCTCACTGCCTGTCAGATGACTTGCATCCGAAGGCGGTGAAAGAAATCTTCAAGGCATCCGCGGCCCGATGTCAACGCTTTTTTGACCTGTTTTTCAACAAACTGAAAGTCCGGTTCACAGGCCTGGTCATCCAGAGTTCGGTAATAGCCCAGCCGCCGGCCCATAATGAAGTTGGTCTGCCTGGATTCGGACAGAGAGAGAAACCGGTCCATGATATCCAGCAGCCGCTGCCGGTCTGCGGGCAGATGCCCCGGATCTCCAGCAGCAGATCCACGCTGTGGTGGTTGGCATAATGCTTTCAACGCCGTCCAGATGTGCGAAAAGCTGCCGCTGTTCTGCGATCATGGCCACTTCAGAGGGCCGTGTCCATTCACCCTGCCTCATCTGCCGGTCCAGGTCCGTGCCCGGCTTGACCCCGATGGTCAGCACCCGGATATGATCCGGGTTGATGGCATTGAGCACCCGGGCGGTTTCCAGGGCGTGGGTTCCGGACAGTTCGGTCCCCCCCAATCCCAGGATGATGAACTGGGTGGTGTGCATCCCGGCCTGCCGGGCCATATGGGCGGACCGGAGGATGGATTCCGGGGTGATCCCTTTTTTGATTTTTTCCAGGATCTCACGGGAGCCGGATTCCATGCCGCAGTATAACTTGTTCAGGCCGGCATCACAGATCTCTTTGATGGCCTGGGCAGACTTTTCACCATGGTCTGGGCCCGGCCGTATGAACTGATCTGCCGGAGCGAAGGAAAGGCTTTTTTCAGGGTTTCAAGGATCTCGATCAGATCTTTTGTCTGCATGACAAAACTGTCTCCGTCCTGGAGAAAGCATGTGTCAAACGGCCGCCCCCCAAAATAATCCCTTGCCGCCCATATATCCTGCTTGACCTCTTCCACCGGGCGGATGGAAAATTTCATGGTGCCGTACAGGGAGCAGAAGGAACACCGGTTCCAGGGGCATCCCCGCGTGGTGCGGATCAGAAGGCTGTCCGCCTCGTCCACCGGCCGGATCGGTCCCTGTTCAAAGGGAAAAGAAAGCATGGCAGGTTCCTTTACGAAAACAAAATTTTTTTTCTTTGTCGACCAGGATTTTTCCCATGGTGTTTTTGGGCAGTTCCTTCACAAGGCTATTTTTTGATGTACCTCTATCAGTGTTACACCGGTGAAAAGCAAGAAAAAAATTCAAGCGTTAAACGCATTTGGAACCGGCAAAAAAAAAACAAATAGCGTTTGAACATAGTTGAAAAGTTATCATGTACTTTAGCATTCCATAAGAGCAAATGAACGTCGAGAACAAATTACAGGCGATCGAAAAAATCGGGGAAGATCTTGCCGGCATGGCAGAAAATGATGGGGATTTTCAAAAAACCGGGCCATCTCATCCAGAAAATGTCCGTGAATCGCATGCCCTCCAGGGAATTGCCGGAACACCTTGATGTTCTATGCCACCAGGGAGTTCTGCCTGTTATTTTTTTGATAACTAATATAATATGACATTCAGATTTAGCGTTTACGTATTTACCTATGATAAATATGACCTTGGGATGTTTTCCGCTCAAAACGCTCAAGCCGGAAAACCGGGTTCCAATCCCGTCGGAGTCATCATTGTTAACAAGGAACGCCATGCCCCTGTATGCTTTTAAAACCCATACCCCCCGGATTCACCCATCCGTGTTTGTCGCCCCCTCGGCCCAGATTGTCGGCAATGTCCGTATCGGCCGGGATTCTTCAGTCTGGTTCCAGACGGTCATCCGGGGGGATCTGGAAACGATCACCATTGGTGAAAAGACAAATATCCAGGATCTTTGCATGTGCCACGCGGATGAAGGCATTCCCCTGACCATCGGCCGTGGCATCACTGTCGGCCACAGAAGTGTGATCCACGGATGTACCATCGAAGACGGCTGCCTCATCGGCATGGGTTCGGTCATTATGAACCATGCCGTGATCGGAGAAGGCTCTGTCGTAGCCGCCGGTGCGGTTGTGCTGGAAAAACCGCGATACCACCCTGTTCCCTTGTCACCGGTTCCCCCGGAAAAGTGAAAAAGACCTATGACGATCCAGAACAGCTTGCCAAAAGCATCCATGCCATGTCTGAAATTTATCTGAAAAACGCCCGGTCGTTTTTGTCCCCCGCCTCTTTTTATGAAATAAGGTGAATACGCCCAACCGCATAGTTGACATATCCGGCCCAGCAGGACCCCAGGCCGAACCCGGGCAGCGCAAGTTCCAGCTAAGCCAGTGCGGTATGGCAGTCGGCAACGGCGCTGCAAATTCTTTGGATGCATGGGCGAATACCAGCTGGGGAGCATCCCGGCAGATCCTGTCACTGCCTCGTTCCCAGTGTTGGATCAGGGTCTGCATATTCAACGCCCGGGCAATTTCCGGGCGGGTCTTTACCAGATTTTGCATCCATTCAATCACATGGGGTGCGATTGTTTTTACATTCGTTTCTGTTGTCAATTACCAGCCATCGGACATCCTGGCGGTTGCTGCCTGTGGGTGCACAACAGGCAATGCCGAGCGCTTTTTCAAAAAGGTCTCTGGGAACGGATTTGTCCCGGTAACGTCTGACCGCCCTGCGGAATCTTAAGAAGTGCTTGGTCTGAACGGCATCCAGGGCCAGATCTTTTTTGAGGGGCATGCAATTCTTCCGGGGAAAGAAAATTCAAGGTGAAGGCCACCCACTGTTTTTGCCTCACTGTATGAATCATTTGTTTTGATGTCAAGCCAACACCTGAAGACTGGACAGGTATCAGATCCGGGCGTTTTTTTCCGTTATTCGCAAACCGGGCTGGTGTTTTTTCTCCGGGAACGGTACTATGTCAGCGCTGTCTGTTAAAGCGGGAAACTATGGGAGGACCATGCTGCCAGTGCTGCTGTCTCTGGGAATTCTGTATCTTCTGGCCCTGGGTGCCGGCCGGATCAGTGCGCCTCTGGGGATTCCCAGAGTCACCGGTTACCTGGCCGTAGGCGTGGCTGCCGGCCCTTCTATGAGCGGAATGCTGGGCATCCCCGGGGTGATGACCCCAGGGCAGTTCCATGCACTGGCCCCGGTCCATGATATGATCCTGGGGCTGATTGTATTCACCATCGGCGGCAGTTTCAGTTTAAAGGCAGTGCGGAAAATCGGATCAGGGCTGTTTGTTCTCAGCGTTTTTGAATCGCGCTGACCGCACTGCTGGTGGGAGCCGGCACCTTTTTGCTGAACCGATCGCTCCTGGTGGCCGGGTTTCTGGCGATGACGTCCGTGACCACGGCTCCGGCCGCCACCCAGATGGTCATACGGGAGTGTCAGTCCGAGGGCCCGTTGACCGACACCATCCTGCCGTTGATCGGCATCAACAACCTGCTGGCCATTGTCGTTTTTGTCCTCCTGGGCAACCTGCTGCCCGATGCGGCCGGATCTGTTTCAAAACAGTGTACCAGTTGGCGGTTCCAGTGGGACTGGGCATCGGCACGGGTTTTTGATCGCCGTGATGGACCAGCGGCTGACCCGGCAGGTGGACCGGCAGATACTGATCATAGCCGCTGTGTTCATCAGTGTGGGCTTGGCGATATTTCTGGAGGTATCCGCCATGCTGGCTACCCTTTTCGCCGGTATGACCACTGTCAACGCATCCCCGTTCGGGGACCGCACCATCAAAGACCTGTCAGCGGTTGACTATCCTCTGTATGTGCTGTTTTTCATCATGGCAGGGGTGGGACTTCACCTGGAGTCCCTGGTGCACATGGGATGGATCGGTGTGGCATATGTGATACTGCGGAGTGCAGGTAAGTATTTCGGCTGCACCCTGGGGGCTTTTGCCGCCGGTGCCTCCCATGTGCAGAAAAATGGCTGGGGACTGCGATGCTGGCCCAGGCAGGCCTGGCCATCGGTCTTGCCGGTACCCTGGCCCGGTCTTGGCCCGGCCCCGGCCAGAACATACAGACGGTTGTGCTGGCGGCAGTGGTAGTATTCGAAGTGGCCGGGCCTTTTCTGACGCGCCGGTCCCTGGTGAATGCCGGTGAGGTGACCGTGCTCAATCTCCTGGCCTTACGAAGTCCGGTCGGGTTTGCCGAGGGTTTGGGCCAGGCCGTTCACCAGGCGAGGGATGCCTTTGGGATCGCCCTTCCCGGGGCCGCAAACCACCGGGCCGGCATCCGGGTCTCCCACATCATGCGGCGCAATGTGGAGGTGATTTTCAATGACACCCCGTTTGACGAGGTCCTGAAGGCACTGGGGCACTCCCGTTACGATCAGCTGCCCGTGGTCAACAGGCAGGACGAACTGGTGGGGGTAATCAAGTATGCCGACATCGCGGACACCCTTTTTGAACCCGGACTCCGGCACATCGTGGTGGCCGGGGACATCACCACGCGCGTCATCCTGAAGCTGACCCCGGACGACTCCATTGAGACCGCCATGAAGGCCCTCAAGAAACATCCCAGCGACACCTGGCTGGTGGTGGTGGACAAAGATGATCCCAAAAAGCTTTTGGGCATGGTGCGGCACAATGACGTACTGTCCACGCACCTGTATCAGGACACGGAATCGAACAGCCGTTGAACCACCGAATGCCTGTAAAGGTACCGCAGCTCACAGCAAAATCTGACCCGGCTCCCCAGAAATGCAGGCATTTCAGCAAAAGGGCCACCGCCAGGTTTTCAAATATTGCCCTTTCATCGCCGATCACAGCCCCCGTTGTTGCAACAAATAGATCTTGGGCGGTTTCACGATAACCCGAGGCAGGTTGCGGGCATAAGGCAGCACCGCAAACACCAGGTACATCCGCTCCAGCACCGCCAACCAGTTCTGCACAGTTTTGGGCGACACCTGGCGCCATGCGTGCGACGGATCGGATCCGGGGCCATGAATTCAATGGATGCGCCCAGGGCATCGCCGACCGCCCCGGCCAAAAGGCAGCCGGTAAAATGGTCCGGGGTGAGTCTGGAACCTTGCCTTTCAGTCACCGGACACCCCCTTTCGGTATTCTCTTTAAGTTCCTTGCCCGCGCTGCAATGCTGGCAGTGGGGCAGCAGGGCATGCCGAATGCTGCCGCAGCTGCTGCATACCTCAAAAAGCACGGTACCGCAGGCAGGGCAGACATAGGGTTTTTCGTTTTCCGGTTCCCCGGGGACCACCTGTTTGTTGATGGTCCGACGGGTCCAGAACAGGTATTTTCGGGGGCCGGTGCGGATGGGATATTCGCACACAGGGCACAGGAAGCGTTCATAGGCATCGCGGTACTGCCGGGTCAGCCACTGGGCTTTGGGGAACGCTACGGCCCGAATAAAGTAGACCAGGATCCGGACAACGGCCACCAAAAGCCCGGCCACCAAAAAATATTTCAGGTAACGGGACGGAAAATAGGTGTGCAGCACCAAAGCTACCTTGACCAGGACGGCGGCACCGAATCCCAAAACAGGGGTAGTAGAGGCTGCCGCGTTTTTGACCAGCAGGAACGCGCCGATGGCCAACAGCGGGATGAGAATGAGCAGCTGGTAAATGGCCAGACGCAGGCGGTGTTTTTCTCTAAGGCGCTGAAATTCCTCCCGGGCCGGCTTTTCAGCTGCTCAATGCGCTGGTCCACCTGCCGCTTTTCAGCTGCCAGGTCCTGTTTTTGTTCGGTGAGGCGGGAGAGTTCGGTGTTCAGGGTCTGGTAGCGGGTCTGGTTGTCGAGAAACCGGGCCAGGCTGTCGGACAGGTTGACCTGTTCCGTTTCCGGCAGGACAGCCGATTTCTGGACCGTGAGTTTCTGGAGTTCGATCAGCTGGCTGATGGTGCTCTGGAGATTCCGGGTGCTGTCGCTGATGATCTGCATCTCCTCGCGCCTCCCGGCAATGGCCCGGTCTGCCTCGGCAATGTCGGCGGCCAGGATCTTCTGTGTTTCGACCAGGGTCACATCGATGTACCGCTGTTCAATGTCATCATAAGAAGGCCCCGGAACGGATTCGATATCCTGGACCAGAAACCCCAGAACCCAGTAGACCAGAACGGCCAGGAACAAGGTGAACAGTCGAATCGAAAACCGGTGAATCCATGGGCCTTTGGGGTTCATGCTGTCTCCTTTGATTTTTCTATAAAATATCATGATTGCCGGATCCAATCAATCTGTTATACTGCCCTTTGACTTTGAATAAGCGGAGGGAAAGATATGCTGACCAATTCTTTTATTCATATGCCGGGCGTCGGGGCAGTCACGGAAAAACGGCTGTGGGCGGCGGGGCTGCTGGACTGGCACCAGGCTGGGTCATCGGTTTCCGGGAATTTTCCCGCCAAAAGCCTGATTCGTATTGCCGCCGGCATGGCGGAATCCCTTAAGTACCTGGACAAAACAACCCGGCCTATTTTTCGGACCATCTGCCGGCCGGGGAGCACTGGCGGTTTTTTCCGCAGTTCCGGAAAACCACGGCATTCATCGATATTGAAACCACGGGCATGGATGTGTTCGGATCTGAAATCACCACCATCGCCCTGTATGATGGCAGATCCATCAAGTATTACATCCAGGGACAAAACCTGGATGCATTCATGGAGGATATTGACCGATACAACGTGATCGTTACCTACAACGGCAAAACATTTGATGTTCCGTTTATCGAGAAGTATTTCGGCATCAAGATGCCCTATGCGCATATCGATCTGCGGTATGTGCTGAAAAGTTTAGGGTATGCAGGCGGATTAAAGCGCTGCGAAAAGGCCCTGGGCCTGGACCGGGGGGAACTGGACGGGGTAGACGGATTTTTTGCGGTCCTTTTGTGGCAGGAGTTTCAGCACACAGGCAATATCAAGGCCCTGGAAACCCTGCTGGCATACAATATTGAGGACGTGGTGAACCTGGAAACCCTGATGGTCTTGGCCTACAACATGAAACTCAGAAATACGCCCTTTGCGAAACCCATGCCCTGCCCGTGCCGGACACCCCGGACATCCCGTTCAAACCGGATCGTTCCGTTATAGAAAGAATCAGACAGAGATGGCAAATTGCCTGAGCAGTGAAGATTTCCTTACCTGACGATCCCCCAGATGGATATTGACGGATCCCCGGTTAAACCGGATATGGTTTCAGCCCGATGACGTACCAGGCATAATTGATCATTGTCACGGCGTCAAAGACCGGCAGGCCCCCGGACGCTTTCCGGACCACCCGGGTGTAAGGCGGCATGTTGGTGCATTCCAGAACGATGGCGCCGACATCCGGATGCCTCTGAATCAAGCGTTCCGTGGCCGCCTGCATTTCTGCGGCACAGCGGTCCTGGTCCAGGGTGGGCTTGTTGCCTAAAAAAACCGATGAAAATTCAGCGGCATTTTCCATGCCGGCGAAGACCAGGCCGCGGTTATCAATGCCGATGGCAGAAAGGTGTTCCGTCGTCAGCGCGGATTGGCTCGCAGTGATGATGCCGACTTTCCGAAGGGGGAAATGACGGCTCTTGCCAGAGGAATCTGGAGAAGGCTGGAGGAAAAAACAGGAACCGTCAACGCGCTTGTCAGCTGGGTTTGGAACAGCGACAGAAACCCGCATGAAGTGGTAATGACCACGGCCCCGTCCTGGATAAGGGTCTGTCCGGCCTGAATGAATGGCTCGATCAGGGATGGGTCAAGACGACGCACGATTCTGTCCGGGTTGGCCCCCTTTACCACGGAAAAGCGGACGGGAAAATCAAAAGTGTCCGGGTTGCCGATATCGCCCCGGACACGGGGAAACCGGGTGTCCAGCATGATGATTCCCACACAGGGCCGGCCGGAGTCAGGGTTTCCGGGTGTTTGGGTCACGGGCGTTTCTCCTGTGCGGGCGGGGTGTCAGGATGTCCGCCGGAGGGCATCAGCAGCCGCACAGGCAGGTTTTTACCGGGACCCTGGAAACAGGCGGCCCGATGGTTTCCGGATCTGTGCCGGTGAGGGCCTTAAGGATTTGCTGGATGACGGGGCCGCATGTCCGGGCCTGGCATCTGCCCATGCCGCAGCGGGTGGATTTCTTGAGGCTGCTCCAGGAAGTGAATCCGTTCTGGACAGCCTGCTTGATCGTTCGCATGGTGATGTTTTCACACCGGCAGATCACAGTATCGTCCGGGATGTGGCCATAGGCGGCCGCTGGTACCCGGCAGATGCGGTTCAGCAGGGCGCCGTAAGACCGGCATTCATCCGACCGCTGGTATAACCGGTGCCGTTTTTTGACAAACCGGTCCCATCGGGGCTGCCGCCGATGGATGCGGCCCAGCTGTTCCAGGATGGCCATGCCCGCAAGTTCTCCCTGAACCCGGGACTGTTCCGCCCCGCCGATGCCTGCGGTTTCACCCACGGCATAGATGCCCGTGACAGAGGTTTCCATATCCGCATTGACCGCCGCGGCCCAGCCCCCAAGGTCCGGATCATGGGTCACCCGGCACCCGGCCTGGACCGGCAGCTCGATATTGGGCACAAACCCGTGGCCCACAGCCAGGGAATCCACCTGCCGGAACTTTTCCGTGCCTGCAAGGAAGCGGCCATCCGGTCCGGTCCGGGCAAAAACGGCCCCGGACACCCGTTCCCGTCCCCGGGCTTCTTTAATATGATGGCCGTGCAGGACCGGGACCCGATGTCGCAGCAGCTGGGCCGCATACCGAGCGCCCTGGATCAGTTTGGACCCATGGCGGGCAAAAATGGCAGCTGCGCCAGTTTCCATAACAGGGAATGGCCGTCCGCCAGGGCGGCGACCTGTCCCCCGTGCTTTAACAGGTCATGGGCCAGGGCCATCATCAACGGGCTGGTGCCGGCAATGGCCGTACACACCCCGGGCAGGACCCGGTGGCTTTTCAAGAGGATCTGGGCCGCGCCCAGGGACATGACTCCGGGCAGGATCCATCCTTTGAAGGGCAGGTATTGCTCCCTGGCACCCGTGGCCAAAACCAGGATCTCCGCCCGGATCTCCATCAGGCGGGCATCCGGTCCTGCGGCGGGACCGGCGGCCGGACCGGCCATGATCCAAATCCGCCGGTCCGGGAAAATGCCCAGCACCTGAGCCGGATGAAGGATGTCCACGCCGGCACCGGGGACAGATATTGCCCCTGCCAGAGCTGTCCCAGCCCGTACCATGGGATCTTGAAGGATCCGGTCCGGCAGGCGCGACCGTGCCCCGTGCCCGGTGACATGTCCTTTAGGGTGTCCTTTGATGTGCCCGATGCCGGGCGCGTCCCGGCGGTCCGGCCAGAAGGGCTGCCGCAGGAACTGTCCCCCCATGTGGGGGTTTTCATCGATCAGGATGATGTCCAGGCCCTGGCCGGCCAGGGTGCGGGCTGCCGACAATCCACCGATACCCGCACCGATCACGGCCACGTGGTATGTGTTCCGGTACTGATCAGTCATGAATCTGGATCTCCATGCCGTCGTGTACCACGGTCATGCAGGCCCGCTGGTCCGGGATACGGTTGACGGTCACCAGGCATTCATAGCACAAGCCCATGCCGCAGAACACGCCCCGGTTGCCGCCGGAAAGGGTCCGGCGCAATGGGGCAATCCCGGCAGCGGTCAGGGCCGCATGCACGGTTCCCTTCATAAGCAGTGACGAGGGCTCCGTTTATTTTAATGGTGATTTGTTTTCCCCGGGCGGCAGAGGGTATCCGCAGGTCCTGTGTCATTGGATGCGCTCCTGTCTGGCCGGCCGGGGGTCTGCCTGAAAACCCACCTGTGGTGGTACCTGGGGGGATGACTGGGGGGCGGGCTGCCGGTTTTCATGGTCCGTCCGGAACGCGGGATCCGGGGCCAAGTCCTCAAACCGGTCCGGCGAAAACCGGTCCAAGGGAATAGCCGGTTTTCTGTCAAGCAGCGCGTCTGCCATCAGCTCTCCGGTGATGGCGGACAGGGCAATGCCGTCGCCTTCATGGCCGGCCGCCATCACAAACCCGTCCAGTTTAGACACCGGGCCTAAAATCGGCAGCCCGTCCGGGGTCCAGGGCCTGAGGCCGGCAAAGGTCCTTATGATCTGGAACGATGCCAGGGCCGGCAGCCTGGCAGCAGCCTGGGCAATGATTTTCCGGATGGCCGAAAGGGTGTTGCCGGTGTCAAATCCCGCAAATTCCCGGGTGGAGCCCAGCAGCAGGTTGCCGTTTTCCGTCTGTTCCATGGAGATGCCCTGGCCGGCGGTGCGGGCCAGTTCCGGGTTGTATTTTGCCGCGATATATCCGGCGGAGATCAGGCAGTGATGCAGCACAGGGGAACCGGCATGGGTAACCGCGATCTGGCCCCGGCGAGGGATGACCGGCATCTCAATTCCGGCCATGCGGGCCACGTTTCCGGCGGCCGCCCCGGCCGCGTTCACCACCAGGTCGGCCGGAATCGGGCCCCGGGGCGTAAGAATACCCGTGACCCGGTTGTTTTTGACCATGAGCTCTGTTACGGGGGTCCGGGTCAAAATCCGGGCGCCGTGGTTTCTGGCGGCCAGGGCAAAACCCAGGGTCAGGTTGATGGGGTTGATCTTTGCGTCCAGCGGGGAATAGGCCGCCCCGATGACACGTCCGGACAGGCCGGGTTCTCTTTGAAGGACCTGTTCTTTGTCCAGCAGATGCACATCGAGTCCGATGGCCTGCTGGTCCTTAACATAGGCGTTCATGGCCCGGTATTCGTCATCGGTCTCAATGGTCACCAGGCCGCCTGTCTGGATGAACTCCATGGAAACCGGCAGGTGTTTCTGCAATGTTCTGAAACGCTTCAGGCTTTCCATGGCCATCTGCAGGTGCACCCCGGGTTTTTGGACTGCAGGAACACCAGACCGTCACAGGCGCCTGAACTGCCGGAAGCCAGATCCTTCGCTTCCACCAGGGTGATGGGTGCCCCCTGAACAGCCAGGTGACAGGCAATGGAGGTGCCGATGACACCGCCGCCGATGATCAGGACATGGGGGAAAGCACCCATCAGGTAGCGGGTCCTTTTTGAAAAACCGCCAGAAACCCAGGCCGCTGAGAACTACCACCAGCAGCAGCCTGACCGGAAAGGAATTAATCAGTGCCGGAATGGCGCAAACCATACCGGTGCCGATTGCCAGTGCCAGCAGAGCTGCCTGCTGCAGCCGGTTGAGGGGAACAAAAAAGTACCGGCTCAGCGCTCCGGCAAAAAAGGTGATGGCCAGGAGCAGACCCAGGACGACAGAGACGATTTCCAGGACAGACCCCTGCATGAGCAGGGCCGGGTTATAAATAAAGATATAGGGGATCACAAATCCGGCCATGGCGAGCTTGAACGCTTCAAACCCGGTCTGCAGGGGCTTGGAGTTGGCAATGGAGGCGGCGCAGAAGGCCGGCACACACACGGGCGGCGTGACCCCGGCCAGAACGGCGAAATAGTAGACAAACAGGTGGGCGGCCAGCATGTCCGCACCCATGGCCAGCAGCGCCGGCCCCCCGATGGTGATGGCTATGATATAGGCCGGGGTGCAGGGCAGGCCCATACCCATGACCAGGGAGGTGACCATGATCAGCAGCAGGGCCGGCAGCATCTGTCCCCCGGACCAGTTGGTGATGACGGTGGCAATGCCCAGGGCCAGGCCGGTGTGCGTGACGATGGCCACGACCATGCCGGCCCCGGCGCAGGCCAGGGCTATCATGACCATGTTCTGGCCGGCCAGACGCAGGGTGGACCAGATTCTGGCCGGTGTCATCCAGGTCTTTTTTCTGGCAAAACTGATGATAAAAGTCACCAGGATGGCGGCATTGGCTGCCAGGAACGGGGAAAATCCTTTCAGAAGAAGCACCACCAGCAGAATCATGGGGATCAGCAGGTAAGAATCTTTTGCAATCTGTATGAACGGGACCATATCCGAGGCACCGACGCCTGACAGGTGTTCCCGCAGGGCCGTATAATGGACCCGGATTACCATGCTGGCGTAAAGCAGGATCGACCCCAGCATGGCGGCAATGACAATATTGATGTAAGAAATGCCCGTGATTTCGGCCATGACAAAGGCACCCGCCCCCATCACCGGGGGCATGAGCATGCCCCCGGTGGAGGCGGCGGCCTCCACGGCGCCGGCAAAACGCCGCCGGTATCCCAGTTTTTTCATCAAGGGGATGGTGAAAACGCCGGTGGAGTATACATTGGCAGCTGCCACCCCGGAGATGGAGCCGAACAGGCCCGATGAAATCACGGCGATTTTTG
>LQAH01000063.1_pt1 | contig 45815 bp, 48 predicted proteins | sample 1535791 | NCBI WGS metagenome assembly LQAH01 (sample SAMN04331585, study PRJNA305678) | bioreactor metagenome | isolation source: bioreactor_4 inoculated with Wadden Sea sediment 2nd replicate of a... | place: Germany:Bremen
GAAATGACTGTTTCAGGCTCTTCATAGAGGTTCGTCCAGAACACTTCAACTTCAACATCTGGGAAAAGATAGTTGTTTCCATTGTCATCACTGGTTCTGATGGTGACACGAAATACCTGATCAAAAGAAGGAAGTTCATCTTTCTTTTTGGTTTTGGGTGTTCTGCTGTCAGTACTCCAGTAAAATAAGTTTTCCCTCTCTCGGTTTGTAGCAAGATCCTATACTGCGTGCAATATCTGCCCATCTTTCCAATGACTCTCTTCTTAGGTTTTTCTTATATAGGAAGAAATGATTCGACTGTGAAAGTACTCGTATAGTCTCATAAGCGTCGTGCCCACTATCAAGGCGATACAACACTGGGTGAGGAAGGGATAGCTATTTTAGCTTATCTAAAGTTCTTAAAATATATTGAGGAGCACCCTTTTGGCTATGCTACTTCCCAGGTCTTAGCTCTTGATCAAGCATATAGCCTTCTGTTCCAATATAACTGAACATAGGAGCACATCCATCATGCCCTTTGTATGTGCGACTTACTCCTTCTTTATGGGAATTACAATTATCCATCGGAGAAACATCCACATCAACAGGGATGTAGGTTCCATAGGGGCAAGAGATAGGAGTAAAGGTTGCTTTCTTTAGTAGATTCATATACACCTTATCAAGATACTCGTGTACCTGATTGTTAGATGTCTTTGCTCCCTGCTCTACATACAATCGAATGGTTTCAGGAGAATATACCTTGGATAGCTTTAGAGCTTCCTTGAATAAAGTATCTCCACGGAACTGTTCAATTTCGGCAAACCTATTCCTGCCCTGAACTTGAAGCCCCGCTATTGAAATAAGTGAACGACGAACATGATCTGGTATATCCTTAGTCGTTGTTGTAAATCCAATTGAGGAAAAAATCTTTCCTGCGAGAACGATATCCCCTGTGCTAGATAGCGTATCTGGTGTAGAATTAAGACCCTGAGTTTTTACTTCTAAAGGCACAAAAATGGGGCCAGATCATTACCTAGTAATGAGTTATGCGGCCCCCTTCTAGAATATTTATGTAGTGATTTAGTTTTTTTCTTGGTGCTAGCAACATGCTCCGTATCTGAGAGCGAGTGTACACGTTCTTTCCGAATTCAACCCCAAACGTATCATAGAGATTTTTCAGCACTGAATCGTAATAAAGTGTCTTAAAAGTGGTGCTATTGAGTTCCACAACATTTGCCTTCCGTAATGAAGTAATAATCTCTTCACTTGAGAACTCATGATTCAGTTCATGTTCAAGTAGCCTGACTATCAGCAGAGAGATGAAACAGGTAAGGAAATGGGAATCAATACGGTCTTTCCGAGCAACGTATACAGGTCTTGCTTGAAGCTCACTCTTGGTAACCCGGAAGGTTTGCTCAATCTTCCACAATCCATGGTACATATCGACAATATCTAGTGGCGTAACAATTCTATTGAGCTGAAGCATTCCTTCCTTTTTCAACCAGCGACTCTTTTTATTGAAAGCATTCTCGAGTTCACCTGTTTCATGACCTCTGGCATCAACATAGGGTCTTAACCCAGTCACATTGGTCTCAATCACATAGAATCCATCAAGAGATTCATCTTCTTCGAGTTTCTCGAAGTCGAAGACAATCTTAGCATCATAATCTTCAATCTCCTTTTTGTCTTCTTATCGTACACCTGTGTCTTGAGGTACTTGTTCTTTCCATGATTGTTATTAACAACATCCTTACTATGTGAATGTGATGCAGCAAGTGCTTTCTCGACTGCAACTTGTCGGTCAAGCTTCGCCCGAGCAGCATACTTCGCTGACCAGTAGACAATCTGGTAATGACCAACTCCTTTCACACTCTTTCTCTCTCCATGAGCATTATTTACATATGTGTCTTTTACTTCATCTAACACCTTGTACATGAAAGAGACTGCAGTTTCTGTGTCTAAGCTATGAATTTCTCTCCCTTGGTCATCAAATCTTAGGTATCCATCAAGATCTCTTACTGCCTTTTTGAGTACATCTGTTCCCCCTCTTACTGATTTACTAAATATGTATCCATTATGTTTAGTAATTACATCACTAATATTGTCTCCACTCATCATCGCTTTGTCGGCAACAAAGATGATGTGGTTCATATCAAGCTGAGCCCTCACACTTTCACTCATTGGAGAAAAGGTTTTTCCATCATTGGTATTACCCGGAAACAGATCATAGGTGACAGGAAAGCCCTTGTCATCCATGAATAACCCCATTTGTACAATAGGCGTTTTGCGATGTTCCTTACTCACTTCTTTTTTTCTGAAATCATCCTCATTGTCGATTTCGAAATAGTAGTTAGTCACATCGTAGAACATGAGCGTTGAATCTCTGTCATACAGCTCTACCATCTTCTGATGTAGCATATGCAGAAGGTCCTCACGCCACTGAGGAAGAATACTTAGTGAGTGGTATATGTCATTGAGCGAGAAATCCATCTTGTCGAAATACTTATTCTTACCCATCCATGTGGCTCGTTTCGAACCAGGAGCAAGGATTCTTTCATACACAAGAAGTTTTATTACTGCAGTGAGATTGTATTCACACTTAAGGTATTTGCGTCTGTCATCAATGAACTTGTGGATACCGAGTGTATGAAATACCTGACTGATGGCGGCATAGCCAATGTTTTCACACAGTCATAACTATCTGTATTCTCATCAAATGGAAGAATAGCTTCAGGATCCAACTCAATGGTGATGGATTTTAATCGTTCCTGCTTCTCTTTGGTTTTCTGTATAGCTATTTCTTTAAAATGTTCTAAGGGATCTTTGTAAAGATGAGTAAACTCATCGACAAAGCCAATACGCTCAATAGTGCGTTGTTTAATTTTACCATTTTCTCTGTATCCTTCGACAAAATACAAACACACTCGCTCATCTTTAGTAGGCGGTCCTTTTTTTACGAACATAGTATACCTCTTCATTCTAGTATACCACAATGTATATAGTATAACAAGGTACAACATATATATTCTTTACATGTTTTTTTAAAAGGGCAAAAAAAAGACCCCTAGAGGGGCTGACTGATAGATTTGGGGTATTTAGTCTTTAATTATAGGTGAAAAGACCGGAGCTATTTGCATACTGAGTCGATACAGGAACAGCGGCGGCTGACGAGCGCAGCATGATCAGACAGAGGAACACTCAAAAACCTTTGATTCTGAAATTGCGAATAAAACTTGACGTGACCAAGCATAGCAACACAAAACTTATTAATTATTCGTCTTATAGCGTTTATCGCGTAATTACCGTGATTTTGTTTTATTTATTTGACACGTAATCTTTTCAGGTTTAGTCTTAATATTGATACAAATTTAATAACTAGGAAAATTTTTAGCATTTATGCAATAAATTTTTATTTCTTATTACTGCTAGTTCCTTAAAGTATAAACAACTTGCTTTTTATAAAAATGTAATTTATCAAATTTGCTTAGTTTGTTAATTAATTATTTTTCGGTGCAGTCCACAATCATCATTTCGGTTGTAATATCTCAGATTTCATGTAAAGATTTAGTTAACGACCACCTCCCAACTGTTCAACACCAGCTGAGACAAGATGATAAAATGCTCATGTTCACTTTCGAATAATACGGATAACCTGTAAACAGTCTTCTATCTACTTTATATTGGTAGTACAGATCCATTCTGCTATGAGCTCAGAGAGAGCAAGAGTATCTTTTAGTGATGAAATTTCATTTGGCCCATGAATATATCTGGTAGGAATACCCAAAAAACCACATGCCACCCCTTCTCCATTAAGCTGAATTACAGAGGATTCTATACCACTAATAGTCGCCAATCCTGTAAGTTGATATGCAATGCCAAGTCGTTGGGCACATTCAATCAAACCATCTATAATGTTTGGGCTTAATCCAGGGCCTCTTACAATCACTGGCCCACAACCAACCTTTATCGCATCATCTTTAAACCTACTGGGAAAACTGGGAGTATCCTCTGCCAAAATTGTATCAATACACAATGCTAATTTTGGATTTACTTGAGACGCAGCTACAACAGCACCTCGGCAACCCACTTCCTCCTGCGTAGTAGTAGCATAACAAACACACATTTGTGCAGAACCTCTAGTGAAAATAGCTCTTGCTGCATGTATAAGTGCACATACCCCTAATCGATTATCCAGCCCCTACCTGAAACTATCCCTTCACCTAGATTGACTAAATCAGTCTTAAATGTGACCGAGTCTCCTACTTTTATAATCTCACGTAAAGAGCGGCTTTCCAAACACCAACATCCACCCATACATCATTTTCAGATAAATTTAGGACGCCGTTTCTTCCACCTTCTGCAACCTTAATTGTGGAATATCCAACGACACCAGGTATATCATTCGTTTGGGTATGTATTAAAACTTGCATTCCGGCAGCGATTCTCGTATCACAACCACCAACTCTTTGTATCCAAATAAATCCTCTTTTATCAACATTCTTAACAATAAACGAAATTTCATCGATATGGGCAGAGAGCATAACTGTTTTTCAGATTCTGTTTTCAGCCAAGAAATTTGATTGTATAAAACATCTTGATCAATATGGTTTATATAGGGATTAATGAGGTTCTTACAAACATCCTGAATAGCAGTCTCCTTTCCGGATGGACAAGGGATGTCATTAAGTGTTGATAGTGTTTCAAACAAATCAGACAACTGCGATATCATAAACTACTCCCCCTATAAATAACTATCCTTCAGAGATGTAAGATAAGCAAGAATTTGTTATACTGCATTCACTGCACAACTTGGCACAAAGTTTATCGAGTGTACGAATCTCTGTTTCACCTTGCTTTAGCCAAATATCTTCAATAGAATCCTTATAAATATTTCCCAATTTACGCCAACGCCTAGTATCAAATATAACATCTCCAGAACAACTTAGATAAAGGTGCTTCCTTACTCCTGGGAACTGACAACATGGAGTCATGATATTTTCATTATCATTAGAAAAAATAATTCGGGAAGATATCCTGTCACACGCATTTTTTTTCCATAACAGTCACCAACGGAAACTCGCAGGCGGTGAAGAGCTTCATAAATTTCTCCAAGTGATGGGAGTTGCTCAGATATAGATTTTTTCGCTCGGCCACGAGAAACTATCTCAGCTAACAACCACTCCGATACACCAAGGGAACTTAGGATATCATATATTTTGGGTAGTTGGCTTAGGCAACGCTTATGTAAACAGGTTGTCACTCTTACAACAACACCAGCGCAAACCAAGGATTGAATAGAATTTTTAGCCTTATCAAAAGCACCTTCTTGCTGACGAAAAAAATCATGTGTTGAGTTATCAGAACCATCAATACTTATGTGAACACTTGCAACAGGAACTGCTGCTAATCTTGAAGCTGTACTATTACTAAAGAGAGTTCCATTAGTATTCAAATGAATCGACAATCCCAAAGAAAGACAATACTCAAAAAGCTGCCAAATTTCTGGATAAAGAAATGGCTCCCCACCTGTAATCCCAACTTTTAACAACCCGAGGGTTTTAAGTTGCTTCAGAGTTTTTTGAATAACGGAATACTCAATTTTTTTTAGGCGATGGGCTTTCAACAAAACAGTGGTGGCAATATAGATTACATTCACCAGTAATAGCTATACGAATAGTCTCTATTGGATACGCCCCGTATGATTCAACGAATTGTTGTTTGCGAATTTTTTGTTGATCTTCAAAATCTCTGATTATACACTTTGCACCAGTTAATGGATCAAATAGGACAATCCCCCTATCACTTTCTGAGTATATGGCTCGGATTAGATTTTTTGGATACACATTTCTATTATCTACCTACCTTTTTAAATATTCAAGGATAAACCCATATCACATGATATTGTAATCCGTATACTCTAGGTGCTGTTTGATGTACTTGAATTCTTTTAGAATATCTTCGAAAGTCTCATTAGTCAACGAAAAAATTAGTGGTCTTCCATCTACGGCTGAGTAAAAAGATTAACACAGTGTTTTTTTTGAAGTCTGTTTAACATTTGTGAAAACTCTTTAAAATATCCACCACGAAATAAATTACATACACTACTTGGTTCATCAAGATTAGATGCCAAATCCATATTATTTTCTGCGGGGCATCCTCCTCCGCAGTATTTATAATGATCACAAGATCTACACTTAGGAAATCTCTTACACGCTTATCTTTCATAGCCCTAATATATTGACTTTCCCATATTGTATTAAGCTTTGTCTCTTTGACATTTCCCCATGAAGAATCCGGCACTACCCTACTACAAGCTGTCACTTCGCCAGCTGGCCATATGACAATACTATCGCGGTTATAACCGCATACAAATGAATTTTGACTATATTCAATTGTACGAATGTGGCCATTGATATACCGAAAATAGTGTCCTAATTCTAAATCAAATGGCATATTATCTAATAACCACATTTCAAGAATTTGTTGATATATTAGAAGCTCTCTTTCAGGTGATAGTTGTAGTTCTGACCAATGAGTTATGGCTGAACCCATAGGGAATGGAACATCTACTCGCCACCGTAAAATTTTATACTTTACAAGTAGAGAGTATAATTCTATGGCTGAGGAGGCCTGTAACTCGCTGATAACTGTATTTATAACGATGGCGATTCCTAAATCATTGAGGAATTCGATTGCATGAATTGTTTCTTGGAAACTTTTATCTAGTCCACGCAACTTTAGATGACCATCATTTAATCCATCCAGACTAATATAGAAAGTTGTTCTATATTCTTTAGCTATCTTTTCAATAATGTGTCGATTGCTACACATAAGAACACCATTTGTATATATTCCAGCTAGGAAAATTTTTTTCTAATTAGAAGAGCAAGAAGATTATTGAATCCACTAAACAGGAAGGGCTCCCCACCTGTTATATATATTTCATCAACACCCATATTTGAAGCCGATTGGACTATACTCTTAATCTCCTCAAACGACATATCAGAGTCATTTCTATCCCCTAAATAACAATGCCGGCACATTAGATTACATTGGGATGTAACATGTACCATCATTCTACGAAGCTCTGGACCGCTATATGAATAGTCTATTATTTCACCTTCTGAATATGGTCCAAATACATTATTGAGAGAAGGAAGAATCTTATTTACAGTTTCTTTGGCTGCTTGAGGCTTTCCTAGTATAAACCTTTCCCCCGTACGCCAATTAAATAAACGAGCAAAATTAATCCCCCGTTTCACTAACCATGCGTTAGATTCATCCTGATGGGAACTTGAATCTTTCGTTCTCAATTAATATTCTGCCGACCCAGAATTCAAAGTTGCCTTGATGGAAAATTCAACCTGAGCAGGGGATATCTCATATGAAGCTAGTAAGTCGAGAAGGTTTTTATGTCCGACCGACTTTGATTGTGGAATTGAATTATCAGTTGGGCTTAGCCTTTCCTGAGTAGCTAGAATTTGCTTATTCTCCATAGAAATTCTCCTTTATAATTGATCAACCTTTCAGTATAACATTATATAGTAGTATACTTTAATATTTAGTGTAATACAACATATTTCTTGGTTGGTGTTAGGACACAACTAACCCGAATATGATTTATTCGATTCCCTTCTCAAATGATTTTTTCCTATGTAGAAGAAACTGTGTTTTAATAGAGTTAAGTCTAGAGAAGAGATCTCTAAAAGGAGAAAGGAAAAGGAAGCCTTTTTCTGTAATATTAGAAAATTCCCTTTACTACTTCTCTACAACAGGATTTATAATAGTATTTTTCTTATGAGTAGCATAATACTCTCGCTTATTATCGTACATGAGATTATCAAGTAATTTTATGAAATTTGATACATCCATATCATCTGAAGGTGCTAATGATGCGAATCCTATGCTCATGCTTATAGTAAATGGTAAATTCCCTGATTCGTTGAAGTGTGATATATGCTCATTAAAATGCGCAAGTTCTTTTTCAATCCCTTCGGCAGAGCTCATTTCTTTAAAAAGGATAAATTCATCACCCCCATATCGAGCAATGAGCCAATTATTTTTAAAACTTTCTGTGAGTATTCTAGAAATATAACGTAAGCTTCTATCACCAAGATCGTGCCCATACTGGTCATTAATATATTTAAAATTATTGATATCCATCATCACACCTCCAATCGCCCACTTTCTCTTTTTATTTTGAAGAAGGTATTGTAAGTATGTTTCGCTCACCCTGCGGTTGTAAAGTAGCGTGAGATAGTCTTTATTGGCTTGAGAGTTTTGCATTTGGAGATAAACAATCAACAATGTTATTGCCAAACTTAACCCTGTTAGTTCTATTCCATAAAAGGTAGATTGTAACACAGCACCTATAATGACAGGGATAGGGAAGAACACAAATAGAGAAAAATCTTTCTTTTTAAAACTTTCACGATAGTATATTAAATAGACTACTCCAAAAATAAAACATAAAAAATCAATAATAACTATGAGATAAAAAGAACTCCCTCGATGGTATACATTGTGTGCATCGATAGAATAAATCATTCCATTAAAAAGACTGACTGTAGTAAGAATTAAGCCTAATATCGCAGGAGTAAACGCTATCACTGCGATGGTCCGAGGAATTCTTGTCCAACGCCTATGCAACTGATGAAGATATAACAAATAGAACACACTAGGAAATGGATTAATGATATAAAAGACGTAGGTAGAAAAGATAATTATAAACCGAGACCCATAAAAAGAACTTCCTGAAAAGACATCAACAAAGAACTCAAACACTATTATTAAAAACGTTGAAACTAACAAAGCAACAAATAAAGAATCTTGAGCTTGACGTCGCCCACCTTGACCTAGTACGTAAAAGAGTATGAGTGATACCAGTATAATACCAACAATTGCATTCTGCACGTAATAGAGTAAGGGCATTAATATCTCCAGGATGGTCTATTTGCCTTCAGTATAAGCATAAAATTTATTTTTACAAACGATTTCTTCCCAATATTTTTCTAGATTTGGGAGCGACTCGCTTCTTCTCCACACATTTGCACCATTAAAGATCATATTATTTTCTCTGCTATGAGTCAGATTTTCTTCCGCAGGAACCTACCAGTACACTAAATAACGATTTATATTTCTCTTCTATACTATTATCAGATAAAACATAAGTATTTGAAATTATTCCAAACAATTATATACAAAAATTCAATTATTTCATAATTATCACAGATTTCCTTTGAATTTATACAAAATAACTAATTGTCTCTATAACGTAAAATTATGATCTATTCATTAAAAAGGTTTTGAACTATGAAGGATCTTAGGCCTGTTCCGTTGTTGGTTTGCAAGGTTTTAATAACGTCATATTGCTTTAACCCCAAAACACTCCTCCCCGATGTTGCCATGCATGCTATACTGGCTTTATGAAAAAGAACCTTTCCGCAATTCTCATTCTCCTTGCAGCTACCCTCAGAGCTCAATCACTAGAACTCCCTACGATCACAAATCATTCATCCTTCTAGAACACGAATCTCATTCTCCCTTAGGTAGATTCTCGCACGATGATTTTCGAATCAACGAGAATTTTAAACCCAGGTTGGATTCTACCGGAAATAATATCTAACAGATTGTTTAGTAACCGTTCTCCAATCTCAAATTTCGGGATACGTACAGTTGTAAGTGCGGGTATCGCATGTGAAGCGATCCAACTATCTTCAAATCCTGTTACAGCGATATCTATAGGAACGACTATATTCCTCTCGTGCAATTCCTGGAGAACTCCAATTGCAAGGCCATCGAAAGCACACACAACAGCGTCAATCTTTATCTTTGACTCAAGAAGTGTTTTCATAGCATTACGGCCTTCAATAGCGCTAAAACCAGCAGAAATCACCATTGATTCATTATAGGACAACCCAGATTCAATCATTGCATCACGATAACCTGCTTGTTTAAGAGCTGTGTTATAGGAAATAGCAGATGAATTGATTAATGCAATATGGGTTCTTCCTGTCGTTATCACATATTCAGTGATTTCCTTCATTGCAGCATATGGATCGCAGAAAATACTACTTATGAATTTAGTATTCAAATTACTTCCAGTTATAACCGTAGGAATCTTGGTCATCTCTATTGCATTCAGAAACTCTCTGCTATAGGAACCTCCTGTAATGATTAGTCCATCGATGTAAGAAGAATTAACTATTTTTGGAAGATTTTTTGAGGACTTCCCACTTGAACGTGCATAGATCAATCCATAATGAGTAGGTTGGATAGCGGTCTCTACGCCTGCAGCTACATCAGTACTCAGCGAATTTACAATATTATGGATTGAATAAGGATCCACTGAGACATTATCCTCAAGAACTACTAATAATCCAATATTATGGGTTTGGGACGTGACAATTGAACGGGCTCCCCTATTTGGGGTGTATCCAATTTCTTTTATCACCTGCAATACTAGCTCTTTTGTTCTGAAATTAACTCTTGGTGAGTCATTTATCACTAAAGAAACAGTACTCGCTGATACTCCAGCTTTTTCGCTACATCAACTATTGTGTTTGCCATATTCTTACTATCATCTGTTTTAAACAAAAAGTCAATAAAATTCAAACATTACAAATTTTTATTACTTTTATAATTTTTATATGTTTATATTATATATATTTATTTATGTAGAACGTTTTACATTATTTATTTGACAGTCAGAAATATCCATGATACGATTACCCAAGTTGATAAAAAAGGAGAACTGGAATACCCCTATGCAAATACCACAAATACTATTTGAGTTGGATACAGTCGCATTTGCTCTTAATAACTTTATAGAATCCCATGTATCTATGGCAGTCAGAAAACCCATTCTACTGATTTCAGATCCTAAACTAGCAGATATCTATCGACCTCTGATTGAAGTAATAGAACAAGCCCAAAATGTTCAATCTATCATCACCTTTATCGAACGAGAACCAGAAGCCGATATGATTGAGAATATCCGTAATCTTATTAATGAAAACAATATTTCAATAGTTATTGGGGTTGGGGGCGGAAGCGTGATGGATACTGCAAAACTTGCAGCCACACTTTCAGCAAGTACCTATTCATTAGAGGAATTTCTTAAAAATCCTCAACTTCCTTTGAAAAGAAAAAATTCCGTAATCCTCGTCCCGACTTTAATTGGTGCGGGAGCTGAATTATCCAGCGGGGTATCTTTAAGACTTCCATCTGGAAAGAAAAGCGCGCTTGCACATCCTTCACTTCTTGCGGATCTTGTGATACTCGATGCAACACTCTGTGCGAAAGCTCCCCGAGCTATTGCATTCGCTAGTGCAGCTGACGCTTTCTCCCATGCTTTGGAATCCTATGTTTCTGTAAGAGCGACAGTATGGACTCGAAGGACATCACAAAATGCGATGGAAAGAATTGTTGAAAGCCTCAATATGATACATAACAATGAAGAATCCTATGCTGGATGGGAAAACTTAATTGTTGCCACTATCGAGGCGACAGTCTCTCTTGCCTCTGCTGGTGGAGGAATTGGACATGCCCTTGCATACGCAATTAGTGACAATATTGGTCTTTCTCATGGAAGCATACTTGCCAGACTCGTGCCCCGACTTATTAATTATTATGTAGAATTTGGGCTTATTAAAGGTAGCCTCGCCCAATTACTAACATCTGAGTCAATATTAATGTCTTTCTGTAGAAATCTATCACCATTTCCTATCTGCTTAGATGAGATAGATATTATCTGCACAGATGCGATAAACAACACGAGGCTCATAGGTAATCACCCAATTAGTGTATCAATTCAACAATTGCGAAATCTCGTATTGTTTGACAATACGTTAACATTGTAAGAAAAATTGAAAAAGGAGAAAAGTGTATGAACAAAAAACAAAATGGGAAAACGAATTCAGTTATTGGTAATGATGGTGCTGATAGCAGTCAGCATGACATGGGCTTCAGGGGGAACAGAAACATCGGGAACTACTCCTCCAAGAGTTTATGAGGGAAAAACTATTACATTGCTGATTCATCCTGCTTTATACAATGCCGCTGGAGGTGATACGGGAATTAAGCAGGAATTTGAAACACGCACTGGTGCTAGGGTGGATGTCGTGACCGCTCCTATACCTGAACATACTCAAAAAGCGATGCTGGATTTCATTGCAGAAACTGGCCGTTATGATGTTATCGCAATGCAAAGTGGAGATATGACCAAGGAATTCAGTAAATTTTTCCTGCCCTTGAAACCTTTTATCGAGGCTTCACCCGAATGGAAGGGAGAGGATATCATCAAATCATTGATGGATATGGCCAAAATCGATGGAAAACAGCTTGGAATTCCATATCGTTGGACACAAGTTGTTACATATTATAGAAAAGACTTATTAGCCAAAGCAAATATCGCCGTTCCCACTAAGGTTGAAGATATCCTAGAAGCAGGAAAAGCACTTACTATGGACACAAATATGGATGGAGAAATTGATGTCTATGGTTTTATTGCCCAAGGCAAGGCTCCTGAGGAATTGTCACACTCTTGGCTTACTGCATTCTATGGATTTGGTGGCCGTATTTTGGATGAGAATGGTAAAAGTGGTTTCAATAGTAGCGCTGGTATAAGTGCTGCGAAGCTATGGTTGGATCTCTACAACCAAGGTGTGTTCCCCCCCGATTTCTTCGCTTGGGGAAGAGATGACACCATCAATGCGATGGCTCAAGGTAAAGTAGCCATGGGAAATTTTGTAGCCTCATATTACGGAAACTTTTTCTCCAGTGGCATTAACAAAGACCAGATTGGTTATTCAATCACTCCAGGAAACGGTGTGAACCGGGGTGGCGGATGGAATTTAGTCATAAACAAGGACACAAAAAACGCAGATGTAGCCTGGGCTTTTGTTAAAGAGATGACTTCTAGCGAGAATCAAATCAGAATGGCTGTAAAATGGGCGAATGGTCCAATTCGGACATCAGTATTTGAATCTGCAGAATTCAAAAGCTTATGGCCACAAGCTGAAGAAATGAAAGTAGCCACACAGATGCAGATTGTTGATCCACCGATAAAACAGACTGCCCAAATCCACACGACAGTGACTGAGGAATTGACCGCGATTATGATGGGCAAGAAATCTGTTGAACAAGGAATGCTGGATCTAGATCGTCGAGTGAATAAACTCTTAGAAAATTAATCTGACTGACATTAATGAGTGTAGGATTATATGATACCAATATAGCTAAATCCTACACTCTTTGGAGAAAAGCCCATATGATAAATCGCAAAAGCATTCCTTACATCCTTATTTTCCCTAGTATGGTCCTCCTTGCGGTGTTTCTTGTCTATCCACTCATCAATACTATCTGGATTTCATTCTGGAATTTTTCTTATCTATCACCTGAATCCCGTACTTTTGTTGGATTGGAAACTATAAGGAGCTTTTTACTACTGATGAAGGATTTCTCTCAAGTATCTCATTTACTCTACGTTTCACAATCACCTGTATAGTTCTTGAATTTGTCCTAGGAATGTGTATCGCTTTAGTATTGAAACGAATTGTCATACTAGGAAATCTGATCCGAACAATTGCGATATTCCCATACATGGTCGCCGCGATTGCAGTAGGACAAATCTGGCGTTTATTATACAATCGGGACTACGGGGTAATTAATTTTGTTTTTGCATTTTTTTCAATTCCCCCTGTCAATTGGTTGGCATCGTCTTCTGCGTCATTTTGGGCAGTTGTCATCGCTGAAGTTTGGAGATCTACTCCATTCGTCATGCTGATTCTCCTTGCCGGTTTGCAATCTATTCCTCAAGATGTCATGGAAGCCTCTAAAATTGATGGGGCATCACCCTTGCAGGTTTTTACAAGGATTACCCTTCCTCTCTTAATTCCATCAATTACCGTTGCGATGGTCTTTGAGACTATTTTCAAGTTGAGAGTATTCGATATCATCATTACTCTCACCGGTGGAGGACCGGGAAAATCCACGACACCTCTAGGGGTATTGATAAAACGAAGCTATTTTCAGTCGTTCGAAGCAGGCTATTCAGCTGCTATCTCAGTCGTGTTGTTAGTGTTCGGAGGTATAATCAGCGTGGTGTATATCAAGTTGGTTTCTCATGGAAATAAGGGTAAAAAACAATGAAAAATGAAAAAAAATCTCATATCAAAAATCGGAATCGCTTCATTCTTAATCCTATTATTGATTTTTTCGTTATTCCCTATCTATTGGAATATTGTGACTTCGATCAAAGTGCGAGCGGATATTTTCTCATCCTCCCCCACCTTCTTGTTTCATCCAACCTTTGAATATTGGCAGAAAGCACTTACTCCAGGATCAAACTCAGTGTATCCATTCTTCTATAACAGCATCATCGTCGCGACAGGAGCCACAGGGTTGACTTTGATGGTAGCTACCATGGCAGCCTTCGCCTTCTCCCGCTATAAATTCCGATTTCGTGCAAGCCTGCTGTTCTTGATTCTCGCCACTCGATTGCTTCCTCCGATTAGCGCATTGATTCCAATATTTCTACTAGTCAATGAGTTTGGATTGATAGACACTAAGTTGATTTTAATTCTCATAGTCACAACTCTAAATATCCCTTTCAGTATTTGGTTGTTAAAAACATTTTTCGATTCAATTCCGAGAGAATTGTACGAAGTATCACTTGTTGATGGTTGTACAGTATTCCAATCAATCCGCCATATAGTATTACCGTTGGTAGCTCCCGGTCTAGCTACTACAGCGACCTTTGTGTTTGTACAAGCTTGGAATGAATTTACTTTTGCATTTTGTTTTCACTTCAACGCAGGCAAGAACCTTACCGGTTGTAATAGCCCAAGCGAGAGGTGATGATATTTTCCTTTGGCAGGATATGGCGACACGAACCAGCATACTTATGATTCCTGCGTTATTAATAGGTCTTTATCTACAAAAACATCTAGTGAGTGGACTTACTACTGGTTCTATAAAATAATTTTAATTTAATTAGGAGATGTGAAATGTTAATGGAATATGATGTTATTGTAATAGGTGGCGGCCCTTCAGGGGTGATGGCTGCCCTAGCCGCAACCCGCTTGGGCTGCAGCACTTGTTTACTTGAACGTAATAGTTATCTTGGAGGTGTTGCGATAACAGGTCTACCTTGGCATGGATATGGCAATCACGAAGGATCTTATCTTCTGAAAGGAATTCCCATTGAACTGCATGAATTACTTGTCTCAAAGGGTGGAGCATCAAAACTATTAACCTGTAGTGCTCACGGTGGATATGTATCAATTGATCCCCATGTGGTTCAAGACACCTTCAATGAAATGCTCTTTCAAGCAGGAGTGATTGTACATCTCTACACTAGCTTTGAAGATGTAAAAATGCAGGATTCAAGAATCTCATCGATACTATGTGCTGATAATGAGGGAATCAAGGAACTCAAAGCAAAAGTATTCATTGATGCTTCTGGGGATGGTGCTGTCGGAGCTAAAGCGGGATGTGCTTTTGAGAAAGGTGACGAATTTGGCCGAATGCAACCTGTCACAATGTTGTTACGAGTTGGTAACGTGGATATTGAGAAATTTAGAACCTATATCCGACAAAATCCAGATGAGTGTAGTGTTCATAGCGGTTTCCAAGTACAAATGGATTTGGAAAAGATATTGAATGATGATCAATTCATTTTCATTGGCTTACCTAATATTATAGAAAAAGCTCGCACAGACGGTAACTACAGTAATACAGTTGATAGAATTAGCTTTACCATAAATCGCGTCCCAGGAACCCTAACAATCAATTGTGTACGTCAACATAATATAGATGGAACAAACAATTCCGATCTATCCAAGGCTGAATTGATTGGACATCGTCAGGCTATGGAGTTATTTGAATTCATGCGTAACTATGGTTCCCGGGTTCGAAGATCGATAATCATCTGTATTGGCCCTCAACTAGGTATACGTGAAACACGTCGGTTCATAGGCCGTTCCATGCTTACAGGATCAGATGTAAAAACAGGTGTAGTTTGCAAAGAATCTGTTAGTCTAGGTCAATACGCAATCGACATACATAATGAAATCTCTGATAGTATATCCTTTACTCCTCTCTATAAACCATTCGGAATCCCTTTGGGATCCTTGATTCCGATTCATTGTACTAACCTTGTTTTTAGTGGTAGAAATATCTCCACAGACCGCACTTCCTTTGCTGCGATGCGTGTGATTGGTACTTGTATGGGAATAGGACAAGCATCAGGAATCATTGCAGCAATAGCGGTCCTGCATCATGATGACGTATCAAATGTAACGTATGCGGAATTTCAATCATACAGTGATATGATAGTAAGGAGTGAAAATAAATGAAAGGTGCAATCCTACCTGGAAATAGTACTGTAGTATTTGAAGAGTTCCCCATCCCCACCCCAGGACACGGCCAGGTGCTGATACGAACTAAGAGCTCCACCATCTGCGGATCCGACATCCGCGCCATCTACCGCGAGCACCTGGGCAATGGACCTGAGGGCTATCAAAATGTAATAGCTGGCCACGAGCCCTGTGGCCAAGTGGTGGCAACCAGTCCTAGCTGCCGGCGCTTCAAGAAGGGTGATCGTGTCATCATCTACCACATCAGTGGATGCGGAGTGTGCCACGATTGTCGCATGGGCTACATGATCAGCTGCTCCAGCGAGTACCGCGCCGCCTACGGCTGGCAGAGGGACGGCGGCATGGCCCCCTACATCCTAGCAGATGAGAAGGACCTAGTGGCACTGCCCGACAGCCTCACCTACACCGACGGAGCCCAGGTCGCCTGCGGATTCGGCACAGTCTACGAAGCTCTACAGAAGATAGGCATCAGCGGAAACGACACGGTGCTAGTGGTCGGACTTGGCCCCGTAGGACTAGCCACCCTCATGCTTGCAAAAGCCATGGGAGCAAACCTCCTCATCGGTGTAGAATTCCAGCAAGAGCGTATTGATCTCGCCAAGAAGCTTGGCTTGGCCCACCACGTATTGACTCCTGACAAAGAAACGCTGAAAAAGATTAAGGAGCTAACCGGTGGCAAGGGAGTGGAGAAAGCCATCGACTGTAGCGCCAACGCTGACGGACGAACTCTGGCAATCCGGGCTACCCGCCAGTGGGGCAAGATCGCTATGGTCGGCGAGGGAGGCACTATCAGCTTCAATCCCAGCCCTGACATCATTCACGACCAAAAAACAATCTACGGATCTTGGGTCACCAGCATCTGGCTGATGGAAGACTTGGTCGAGCATCTGGTACGATGGAACCTGCACCCTGAGATCCTCGTCACCCACCGCTTCCCGTTGGAGAAGGCCGACGAAGCCTACAAGTTAATGGCCAGCGGAGCCTGCGGCAAGGTCGCCGTGTGCTTCGACGAAGAACTTAAGTAGACTATGCTAAGACCAAATCTTGGACAGGTGAGGATATAATGAAGCAAAAATAGTTCCCCTAAAAACGCGAAATACGTGAGGTGGACATATGGTAAAAAGAAACGGACAAACATTGATAATTTCAAGGTAAAGGTAACCTATGAAGCATTAGTTGGGAAAATAATATCCAAGCCATAGCATCGAAGAATGATGTCTTTATGAGTCTGAGAAGCAACAGGAAGAAAACACTGTAGCAGACAAATATCCATATGCCACTAGGGAACGGATAAGAAGATACGTCAAACAGCATTCACTGACCGCTTATCCTCCACCCCTCATGCTGAGACTGGTTTTGTAATGTCAAGCAGTTTTAACATCTTGGAAAAAGTGGCTTGAGCAGTATTGTTAAAGGTTCACTATAAAGCAAGGAGGCAAATACCATAGCATAGGAATCCAGTTGCTATCTCTCTTCTCTAATTGTTTTTAAGGCCATTATCATCTGTTATTTTGCAATGCAACGCAAAATTAAATTATGCTTCTTTTTTTGAATCCCAAAAAGTAATAATCTTATTTTATCCAAAAACAGTTAGATAGTGTCGTTGAAGAAATCTTCAAATTAAAAGAGAAACATATGCCATTGACCACAACCTACAGTTCATACCATTATTAGCAGGCGAGCATGATAAATATTTTGTTAAGAGAATTTTAAATAATGGAAAACTATCGTGAGGTTTTAGTAAATCTATAGAGAGTAAATGTCATTCAGAGGAAGAATATATGTAACAAATTAATACAAACGTTGATTGAAAAATTAAATGCACCTAAAAGAGGATTTAGAAAAGTAAGTGCAACCTTTTTTATAAATTCTTGCTCTAAAAAACCTTTTTTGGTTTGACTTTCACAGTTTTTAGTCAGAAAATGTACTCATAAGTAAGGAAGCAACAGGAAATTGTGCATGACTTACCAGAGTTAGCAAATTATTGTTTCCTTGCAAGATAAAATGCAACCCTGTTTAATGTTAAAGAGGTTTTTGTATTAGACTGTTGGAGTTTGCATTTTTCTACTATCTACTAAGCTGGGTTTAAGTAAAACGTCATTGGGGGCAATGTATTTTACACCCAGTTTTTTTAACATCTCTTTTCCATAAAGAAACTCAAAGATTGAATAGGGAGTATTATCTCCTAAGCTTTTTCTACTATAGTTATTTATGTTATTCATCATAAGAGTTGTCTTCTCTTGATTCATAAAACTAATGCTTGTTCCTCTAGGTATCACTTTTCTCATGAATTCATGGTTCTTCTCACAATGTGGTTTTTGGTAACTGCTCATTGAATTACAATAAAAGAGTCGTGTTTTTATTTTCCCATCTACTGTATGCTCAATAGCTTTTGGATTAGAAAATTCTATTCCACGATCTGCAAGTAATACATGGAAGAGTCTTTTGAAATCTGTTTCTCCTAAATCCTCATACAAATTGTTGAATACATCAATTACTGATTGAGCATCATTATGAGCCCTAAAGAATCCAAGTTGTAGTGCACAATTAACAAAGTGAACTGTTAGTATTGCAGCAGTCTCAGCTCTCAAGCCTTCTACACTATCAATTTCGACAACAGGAGTGTCCGGTTGTTCTTTTAAGTACTCGCTAAAGCAATCGTAATTACGTCCTATGTAACAACCCTTATCGATTTTTACTCTATAATAATTTGAATTTTTTCGTCTCTTATATGTTACCTGTTTGGGTAAATCAAGATTGTTAATGTCCTCGAATACTCCTGCTTCTATGTAATTGTATAGAGTCTTTTCATCAACAGATATGAGATTCTTGTTATTCACATAAATATGATGAGGGGATTGCCCTTTTCGTAACAATGGCCTCAATAAATTGCCTAAAAACTCTTTCTCAGCAAATGATATTGCTATTCCTTCACGAGTCTCTTTTAGGACTTGCTCATACTGCTGTTGGCCTTCACACTCTCATAGAACCTTTTTCTAGATCACATAGTCCTATTTTAGAACAACCATTACATACATATGGAGGCTTTTCTCTCTTTTCACACCACTCTTTTTTATATTGGGTGCATATGTACATACATTTGCTACAATACCTACAACTATCTTTTACACAATTTAGATCGTCACAAAGATATTGAATGGTACAACTCTTTCTATGCACACAATCGTTGAAATACCTCGCATACGATCTAGGTTTTCTTTTCACAAACATATGAGCTCTTATCTCTCTTGATATTGTTGAAGGGCTCTTTCCTAGCTTTAGTGCTATTTGTTTAAATGAAAGCTTATTTGCCAAACCTCCTTGTATTCTATTTCTATCTGAAATAGTTAAGTGCTTCTTGGTTGATGTTTCATTTTCCATATTATCCTCCAGGGAAAACAAAACTCCATCAGTCTAATACCTAATAATAAAGACTCGTGATAAAGAAAAGCAAGGAAAAGAACACCTACATAGAATACTGTTTCGCAAGACTAAATCAAAAATACTCTCTTTGCAAGACTAAATCAAAATTCTTAATTTTAGAAAATGCATTTAATATTTCAATTAACAAAATTAATACAAATATCCCAAAATGGGAATTTATGTGTTGATTGTTTTTAAAAAGGGATTATAATGTATGCATGTGATATCAAGAAAGTGTTTAAATGAATTTGGTACTAGTCACCCAGATATTAGAGGAGAACTATATACATGGTTTCACATGATGGAAAGGAAGAATTATCCAAGTCCAATTACGATCAAAGAGGTCTTTGGGTCAGCAGATATTATTCCTGGTGACCGGGTAGTATTCAATATCAAAGGTAATTCTTACAGGATCATAGTAAAAGTAAGATATTCTACACAAACTATGTTCATCAGATTCATAGGAACCCATGCAGAGTACACTAAAGTAAATGCGGAGACGATATAATGAAACCAAAACTACTAAAAAATAATCACGATTATGAGATGGCGTTGAAATATATTGAGTCTCTGATGGAACAACCCGAATCAAAAGTTACCAATGAAGAGATTGAATTATTCACTTCGTTGATCTCGTCCTATGAAGAGAAATATTTTCCTGTTGATCTCCCGAACCCAATTGATGCAATTTTGTTCGTAATGGATCAACAAGGATTGGAAAGAAAAGATCTCATTCCTATTATTGGTAGTCAGAGCAAAGTATCAGAAATTTTGAATAGGAAGCGTCCTCTCAGTCTCTCAATGATTAGAAGACTTCATGAAGAGCTGAATATACCAGCTGAAATTCTTCTTCAGGATACACAGCAGAACCAGGTTCCAGAAAAGCAATTCATCTATGAAGATTATCCAGTTTCTGAAATGTATAAGTTAGGATATTTCCCCAATTTTCATAAAATTTCTCAAGTTAAAGAGTACTTTGAAGAAGCTATGTCTAACTTATTTAGTCAATTTGCTGGTAAAATCCCCCAGGCTATTTATTGTAAGCAATCAATAGAAAAAGCAAAACCAAATCTTAAGGCATTGCTTGCTTGGCAGGCACATATCCTGCAAAAAGCATCTTCAGAGGAGATTGACTATTTCTCATTAGAGAATCTTAATAATTCATTCTTTGAGGAGTTGCTTTCATTCAGTATGTATTCCAAAGGACCGCTATTAGTAAAAGACTATCTTCAATCGTATGGAATTCGTTTTGTAATAGAACAACACCTCTCTAAGACATATGTAGATGGTGCAGCTTTCAAATCTCATGATGACAAACCCATGATTGTTCTTTCTTTGCGGCATGATCGAGTTGATAACTTCTGGTTTACTCTTTTACATGAGTTGGGACATGTCGTCAAACATCTTTATAGCGAAACAGATAATAGAGCTTTTTTTGATGACACTTCTTCTAGTTCCTATGAATGTGAATCCCAATTGGAGCAAGAAGCAAATCATTTCGCTATGGAGTATTTAATCCCATCAACAAAGATACATATTTGTGAATTATGTGATGCATCCGTTTGGTCTTCCTCTAAAATATTAGCAACATCGAAAGAGTTAAAACGTTCTCCTGCTATACTTGCTGGCCGTATACGCTATGAAACCCGTAACTATTCTTTATTCTCCGAAATCTTGGGAACTAAAGGATTAAAATGTTTGTTTCAGTAAATTTTTTCTAAGAATTTAATTGATAGTTCTATTACAAATATTATGTATTGATGAAAACAACCACAAGGCCCCATTAACTGAGTGATTTAGCTAAGGTTCTACATTTAAGCAGGAATAAGAGAGCCGACGTTAGCAAGCAAAAATATCTGCTCGCTCCATTTACCCGACAGGCCGTATGTGAATGCTGCTCTCAGGACAATAAGAAATGTGGAAGCGAACGAGGAATATTGGCAAAGATTTGTCGATGATTTGATTAAGAGTAAAATCAAAGGCAAGAAAGTCTAACCACTCCCGGAATTTACAGAGTTATACTTTGCAAGACCTTTTGCCCCCTACTTGCTAGCGCTCTTGTCATATTCTATGTAAAGCTCAACAGCTTTTTTCCTCTGTTTATATGAATCATTCCCTTCTTCTTATGGAGTCCAAGAACATGTCTTCACCCTCATTTCACTTTACAAGGGACCGAATTTTATTTTGATACAAGAATTAAGTCCACATACGAATAGATTGTTTGTGCATCGTATGATTGGTTACAGTGTGGGAAACAGGGGATTATTGTAGTAGTTGTGCCACAATAAATGCACTTAAATCTTACTAAGATGATGTAAACAACCATTCCCAATACATCTTGCGAGAAACGAACTCTATAGTGGTGAATTACCATACAGTGATGAGCACCACACTTATGGCAAGCTATAGGTCTTATGCGTTCGACATCTTGAGCAGTATAAAGGATTGCAGTCTCAGTTATGTGGTAGTACTTCCTAATTTCTGCTGGTGCCTCTTGATAAAATGCATCCCTTGATACACAATATATAGACACGTTTAATTATCATATAAGTATTATAGGTATTTACTTTAAACAGACACCATTCCATTGGTCGCACATATAAAGGGGCATGCCTAATACATCGCATCGATATCCTGTAAAGAAATCTCCATTACGAGTAAAAGAGAAGGAGCCAAAAATAATTTTCTTCTTCTTTACTATCTCACCAAAAGAGCCTGTACAAATCCCTCTAGATATGGTTCCTTCCAAAAAAGAGGTGGGGTTATCTACTTCAACACCTCGAATTCTCCCTCTCTCTTCTACTATATTAAATTCACCCCAATCAGTATCCCATCTACCTGAGTAAGAAGAAGCCTGAACAGGCTTCATGTCTCCTTCTTCTTCATATATGGGATCACCAAATTGAGGGTAAAGAGTTATTGAAGAAGACTCAATTACGATACAATCCTCAGGTTCATACCTTATGCCATTTCCATTTTCATGAGTATCCCAACCAAGAAATTCTCTTTTTATCTTCTCGTTTGGGCCATCTTTAATTATTGCTTCATCATTTGTAAAGTAACAATTGGGGTCAGTGACGGGGATGTTAGTCCCGCTACTATAGATAACATGATAATATGGTTTAGTTAGGACATTATGATAGATAGAGGGAACCTGTTTCCCCTTTCCATCATAGGAGATAAATAAGGTGCGAAGATTTGTAGGAAAAAGTTCAACTCCAGCACTTGGAAGTTGCGTATATCTAAAACGAACCTCTATCAAACCTTCACATCCTATAAAGACCCTATTTCCTAGTGATTGTATATTTTTCCCAATTGAGACCATTGCAAGAGATTCATCATATGCAAAAGCTTCATCCTTAATGTATCTGATAGATTCGGGAAGGATTACTTGTTCTAACATCAGACAGTTGCTAAAGGCTCTATCTCCTATCTCTTTTACATTGTTTCCAAAGAAGATGTTTTCTAATGAAACACATCCCTCAAATGCTCCTTCTGGAATAATAGATATTCCATTTCCTAGCGATACATCTTTTATCCAAAAAAGTTTATTAAAAAGTCCAGGGTCGAGAGTTCTAATACTATCTGGGATGATAATTTTTTTTATGAGACCAGTAATAAAGAAATCATCAAAACTTGTAGAGGCAATATGGGTTACAGGATAATTGTGGAGCACTTGTGGTATGATTAATACCTCCTCATCTCCAAGATATGTAATGAGAACTGCTTCACCACCACTTATACTATACTCCCACTTTCCATCACTACTTATAAGAGGATTCGCATAATCAGGTGGCTCAGTATAAGAAATAATAACAGGATAAGAAGACCATTGGTCAGTAAAACCTTCTGAGTGTGCCATTCGGGTAATAGTCAGATCAGGGTGACCGTAGATTTGAGGCATGGTGTAACAAGAGGGAGCATTACCTAAAACCATATATCACGAAGATTATCACAATCAGTGATAATACTGGGACCAATTTTTTCACAGTTGGAGGGAAGCTTAACCATTCAAGACGTTGTTCATTATAAAAAGGTATTCCTTCAATAGCTACCACTTTTCTTCCATCAAGATAAGAGGGAATTGTGACCTTACGATGATTTCCTATATATTCCAAAATGGTGATAGTAGATTCTGCATCATTATTTATTACATATCGAAAATTCTCGCCTGTGTAGATAGCACTTGGATAAACAGAATAAAGGGAGAAAATCAAGCTTATAACGAATAGAACTTTTTTCATCTAGTTCCTCCTTATTGCCTGTATTTTTGTCTTTACAGTATGCTTCATAAAATCGATATTTAGAAGCGAATAATTATCGAAAGACTTTTCTTGCGCGCGGAAAAATAAAGTGTCCAGCTTAAAAAGGATAAGAAGAATATAAAAGAGTATCCCCTCTATCTTAAAGAGAGTCTGGTTCTCTTTGCGAAGGCTCTTTTTCAAAAGGATCAATCGGCTTAACACTGTACAAGAAACCTCCCTAGAGCTTGATTCGAAAGATCTTTCGCTTATGGGTGTAGAAAGTATCCTTATACATACATCTTATTTTCTTCTAAAGGCAATTGACTCTATGTTGCATATAGTGTATATATACGCTATATACAGTTGCTATCACTCAGTGACAGACAGGAGGACTCGTGCATCTAACTATTTCTCAACGATCAGATATCCCCATATATCAGCAGATTGAACAACAGGTGATTCAGCAGATTCTCACCGGTGAGCTCCCTGGTGGATATAAGCTTCCCTCGATTCGCAATTTAGCCCAGGAGCTACATATCAGCGTAATCACTGTAAAGAAAGCCTATGAGGAACTCGAGAGAGAGAATTATGTCATCACTATGGCTGCTCGAGGTTCCTACGTCGCTGACCATAATGAGAAGCAGCTTGCCAAGAGTCAGATTCGCCGCATTGAGACCATTCTTGAGACGGCTGTCGATGAAGCTATGGTTTTACAAGTAACTGAAGAGCAGATGCACGAGATATTGCAAAGATTATACCAACAACGACAAAGCGTTGAATCGTTTGACTATAGAGGAGAGCAGTAGGTATGAAGCCAATTCTTGAGCTTGACCACATCACTAAGACATTTAATGATTTTCACCTTAAAGAGATTTCACTGAATCTAGAGAGTGGATACATCCTAGGTTGTATCGGTCCTAATGGGAGCGGTAAGACCACCATCATTCGCATGATCATGAACCTTATGCGTCCCGATAACGGTACTATTAGAATCTTCGGAAACGACATCACTTTAGATGAGTATGCGACAAAGCAGGTAAGAGATAAAATTGGCTTTGTATTTGATGAATCGTGTCTCTATGAGGAAATCTTGCCGCTGGAAATGAAGAATATAATCAAGCGCTTCTATAGTCATTGGGATGATAGAGAATTCAGAAGCTATATGGATATGTTCGAACTACCGATGAAGAAAGCACTCAAACATTATTCACAGGGAATGAAGATGAAGTATGTCACTGCCATCGCTCTGTGCCATCATGCTCGTTTAATCATTATGGATGAGCCTACCAGTGGACTCGATCCCGTCTCACGGCATGAGATACTCGAGATACTTCAGGATTATATCACACGTGAGGAAGCTTCAGTCTTCTTCAGTACCCACATCACCAGTGATCTGGAACGAATAGCCGATTACATCTGTCTCATCGATCGTGGTGAGCACCTATTCACCCTGCCAAAAGATGAATTACTAGAGCGCTATAGAATGGTGCGTGGACCCCTTGAGCTGTTAGAAGATCAGAATCTTCCACTACTAGGGCTCTCAAAGAACTCCTATGGTTTTGAGGCTCTTACCGATCAGCCCCAATACTTTGCTGAGCGAAGTGATGAAAATACTATCGTTGAGAGGTGTTCCCTCGACGATATGATGCTCTATATGACTAAGAGGAGATTCAACTCATGAACAGGCTATCAACAATCACATTTCTGGTACAGAAGGATATTCGGTTACAAAGGCGTACTGCTTTGTTTCTTATGTTCTTCGTCCTTATGATATTGTCCTCCCTATCAATGAATACCGGTGGATCCAATGCTTTTGCATCGCCCTATATTACCGCATCGGTGGGCGCGGCTATCTTCTGGACGCTCTCGGTGTGTTCGTATGAAGGATTCTATAAGATAGAGAAATTGTTTGCCAGTCTACCTATTCGACGGGCTGAGATGGTGTATGCCCGTTATGCAAGCAGCATGCTTGCTATCATCAATGCAATCGCACTCAGTGCGATATTCGGTGCATTGCTCAAGGTCCTTGCTATACGAGCAGATGCACAAACCATGAGCCTTGTCGATGCAACAGCCGCATTCTTTGCCTCATCGTTTCTTGTTTTTGGGTACCTCCCCGTCTACTTTAAGCTTGGGTATCTCAGAAGTCGTCTGTTCAACATTGTCGTCTTTGCACTCCTTGGAGCTGTTATTTTCCTCATATCCTTATTACTTGATGCACTTGGAATAAGTTTCGCCATATCGAATGTTGCTGCGATTATTATCGGAATTCTGCTCTATATTCTTCTTGGGTTTATCTCCATCCGTGTGGCGGTACGGTTCTTTAAGGGAAGAGCACTGTAGGAGAATGAGCGTTATCTACATCTTCCATCAGTAGCTCTTTATGCATGAACCGTACAGCATTCGATAGATAATAGTTGTAAACATCTTTACTATTTCGTCTGTTAGTTTTTATCATCCTTACGTACTCAAATTGATTGCTTTTGCAGATAGAACGTTTATCATTAGAAGAGAGAATTTGTCAGTTTTCCTGAACAATAATCTCATATTTTTTAAGAATGAGATGTCCTTTATACATCTCATTCTCCTCCTTAAGCAGAAGCATGGTGAATCTGAGATTTTTTTTTGAACATAATATGGAATATTTCATTGAGCAGAGAACTGATGAAGCACATCAAAGAAGAACTTAAATACACGTAAGCAAAATAATCAAGATTCTTACGTTTTGTTGAGGATATTTCATTATACTCCATCAATCTATAGTAAATTGGTGTGTTTTCTCTATTGCTAAATATATTAATCCTTGACAAGTAATATAGTACCCATCGATAATACATATAGGTTATGGAGTCCACGATAATGAATGAGAAGTAAAAAGATTGATGTATGTATCAATGTTAAAAGTTTCTCCATTAGTAAAAAGAGCGTAGATACCTTTAAGCACCTTATTCAAAACAACAATCATCGCCTTTCTGAAGGAAGACCTTTCTCCTCTTTCCTTATCATAATTCTCCTTACATGCTTAATCATATATGACCGGGTTATTAACCATGATACACCTAGTGTCACTTGTGATGTCCGCTTGAGAGATGAAAGAAGTAAATCCATCATAATCCGTAAGAAACGAACCCGAAGAACCTTGCGCTTTACCAATGTTAAGAATATGGTAGCTAGCTTTTTTACTCGAGACATCAATACCTACAATTGTTGTCATAGTAGAAACTCTTCCTATTCAGATAGTTTTAAAAATCGTTCCCATAGTCCCATCTCCCGTTTGGAAGAAGATAATATGGTAAATCAACCAATAGGAATTAAAAGGGGACTAAGACAGACCCCTACTGGAACTTATAACTTATTAATCATGCAATCCTTAGTTCTAATTTTACATCAAAACCTACCCATACTATATGGGAGATATTATAAGAGCTTCTATGTTGACTTTTAATAGGAGGAGAAAATGAAAAAAATTTCTATTGTTTTTAGTATCGCATGTATTACTTTAGTAAGTCTTCTTTCTTGCGTCTCATTGGAGAGTAACCCCGATTCAACCTCTAATTTAACAATTCGGATGACAATCGAAAGTGTAGCCGAAGAAGATTTGGATGATTATGATATGAATCCGATTTACGTAGTAACCCCAAGTATACATAACAAATCAGTGTATATTGGTGATACTACAGGGGTTATTGAAATTGAAAATGTTCCTGAAGGATCTTATAATATTCATTTGCTTTACACAAGCGATTCAAAAGACAAAACTATACATATCAGCAGTGGTAATGATAGCAATGTTTCAATAGAATTCCCCAAAGCAATGATCTATTACTACGTTATCAATTCTGATACTGGAGCCTCTGGATTAGAGGTAGTTGCACATAGAAGTGCGTTGATAAAAGCATTAGATCGTTCAGATATTATCACAACGAATGCAATATCAGGAACCGCAGCATATAATATGATATTGCCAGAAATAGCTCATGATGGATTAACCGATGTGTCTGAATACACTGAATCCACAATTCCTGAAGTAAATACATTACTCTCTGGAACTGTTTTCCAAGATATGGAAATTCTTTTTAATACCGATAACAATTCAAATCGGTCAATAGCAGAAATAGTTGAGACACGTTGGGAGTCATTAGATTCAGTTTCAAGTATCACTCTTGTGGAAAAATCTTGGAACGATTATGTGAGTGATAGTACTAATTTTAATTTTGACATAAGAAAAGCTGGGTGGGTATTAGATAGCAATAATGTATTGCAGTATTTTCAAGCCATCATTGAGCAATCAGGTTATTCTGATTCTACGTTAACTACATTGCTTACTGAGGCAGAAGATGCACTCAACGAAGAAAATATCACGCTACATACATCGAAACTGAAAGAAATCCATAATCACATAATTGATAAAGCTTTACTTATACCAATTTATTATTTCGACTGATACGAAATAATATTATCTCTATTTTGACAGATAGGCTTTAGTAGAAATAGGACCTCTTTTCATGGGTGCACCATCGAGATTTACGGTATCAAATCTCGATGCTAGGGTGCTTGCCATATACAATACAAACTACTAGAAATTCATGGACATTAACACGAAATATGCCCAATCAAAAGTAATGTACTTCGACAGGAATACATCAAGAACATACATCAATAGGAAGTCACTACATCATAAAATTCAGATTCATCATCAGAAGTAATACTTAAGAAGAATTTCTTGAATGAAGAAGCTCCTACTTATATCTCCAATTTATCTTTCTCAGCTGTTCTGTTAGGAATCTTTCTTACTATCTCTACTCTCATCTTACGTTCTATGAGGGTTAATAAACACTCTGGAGAAGATTCTTTTCCCCTATACACTAGATCCATCAACTACAGCTCTATTGTTAGCTTCTTCAGGGCGTTTATCTATTGTTCGAGAGGCATTCATAGCTCTGGAATGTTTCCTTGGTTTAACTAATGGCTTACGTCGTTTTCCACTATGAACATTTTATTTTATCGCACGCGATAAAATAAGAAATATATTATTTTTATTGAAATGTCGCGAAATGTAGTGTTAATGTATAAAGGCTTATATATTATTGATATGAAAAGAAAGTGTGGAAAATATGTGTGTTAAGTAAGCGAGATCATGGCTTTAACATTTCATTCTGCCGTACTTGGTTATCAAATGACTGCTCAGAAAAAAAGGATGTGATTATTGGCATGAGAATAGAATAGTTGAAGTATCTGTATTGTTATCTGAGCTGTGATTCTTATTGTTGCTCATAGTTTGATCTTTAGAGAAATCTTCTGCTCGCATTGGAATCATAATAGGCTTTAGAAGAAATGGAGAGCATGAAAGATAATTCCAATAATATAGATTAAATTCTTTATATCGTTGGAAAGCAACTAATTATTATCGAGTAGAATAAAAGAAGGGGGTTGCATGAGAAAGTTAAAAACCGTATTGATTATTACCTTTTATTGTTTGTTGTAGTGGTCTTTTTGCAGAAACCTTTAGTCAGCAGAATGCTGTCAATATGGCAAAAAGTTATCTAAGATATGGAGCATTTTCTAGATCTGGTCTAATTGAGCAGTTAGAATATGAAGGATTTCCATATTCTGATGCTATATTCGGAGTGGATCATAGTGAAGCAAATTGGGAACAACAAGCTGTTGAGATGGCTAAGAGTTACTTGAAATTTAGTTCTTTTTCAAGGTCTGGTCTAATTGAGCAGTTAAAATACGAAGGGTTTACACATGCACAGGCTATCTATGGTGTCGATAATTCAGGATTTGGCTCTGATTCTGAATCAAATCCAAGTAATAACTCTTTGTCAAATTCTTTTAGCCAGCAAAATGCTGTCAATAAAGCAAAAAGTTACCTAATGTATAGTGCATTTTCAAGAAATGGATTAATTGAACAGTTAGAGTATGAAGGGTTCTCTACTTTCGACGCTACTTATGGTGTAAATCATTGTGATGCCAACTGGAACGAACAGGCTGTGGAGAAAGCAAAAAGTTACTTGACGTATGGTTCTTTTTCAAGATCAGATTTGATTGATCAACTAAATATGAAGGATTTACCAATGAACAAGCTATCTATGGTGTGAATAATTCTGGGTATTAATCCAGAAACAATAAAGTGAGCATTAATTAGATTATGATGGAAGCAAAGACAAAAAGTTGGATCTTCATATTACAATAATCATTGTCATACATACAGTAGGTTATCAAGAACTGAGAGAACTCTAGATTAGTTAAAAATGAGTGATTAAAGTTATGGGTGTCATACTAGTTATGAAGAGTTAAAGAAAATAGAACTGTACGAAAAACCTTTATGAACATATTATATTCCTTATTTATTGGTTCAAACCTAATCGCGTCCATACTATAATACTTACATTAAAACAATTTGTAGGCATATTAAATTAATTACTTATCATCTTTGGAAGGTATTATACCCACCACTGGATTAATAATATGGTGAATCGATTGAAACCAAAGAAAGTCTTACGAATTATTGTCGACTTGCTAGATATGAATAGTTTTGAAGGAATTAAGGTTAATCAATGAAAGAGGCTTCTTTGGGTAAACAGGTTCTTATATACTCTCTCAGATTTTCATCATGGCAATATATGTAACATCCTTTCATTGCTCTTGTAAGTAAGACTTTATAGATATTCTTTACCAGTTGTGTGAGCTGTTGAGGGTTATCTTTTAGTGTTTTTTTCCCAGAAGCATCTTTATAATTATCCCAAGAAGCAAATAATTCTTTTTTATCTGGATTATATTGAAGATCTTTCCCAATAATGAGGCCAACATAATCAAATTCTAATCCTTGAGAAGTATGAATACAGCCAATCTGATGTATTCCTTTTGTATCGATTGCCCACGTAGTTGATGAACTTCTTGCATTCCAGGGCATGCTAAAGTTATGTTCTTCTATGACGACATCTTCAATCTGTCCATCTGCATTACCATCTTTTTCACTAGTCCATTTCCAAGCATATCCGGCTAACATTCTCGCTTCATACCCCTCATGAATCTTTTCAAGTACATGCTCGTATACCTCATGCGGAGAATCACAAAGGGTGAAATCAAAGGCATCTATATCCCATGAATCAAAGTTCGCACTAGAGTGTATGTGCAGAATATGATTTACCCAATTAATATAGCCATCCATTCCTGAACATCTAAATTGAACATCAAGAAGATGTTCTTTCACTGTTGCATTAAAAGGGTTAGCAACCTTTTTGATATTCTTTACGCTACCTATATCTTCAGGCCGAATTGATTGTAAATCATCTACAAAGAAAATCGTCAATCTCGAAGCATTGATGACGTCTCTTATCTGGTTCTCTCCCCTATATTGATAGGCTTTATTATCTTTGAGTCTATGTGCTTCATCAACGATGATCACATCATATTGATTACTTGGAGTTTCAACAAAGCCTGCGGATCCTGTAATAATATGGTCTAATACCATAGTATTACTTATATCTTTTGAGCTCTTTTTCATTCCCGATTGTTGCAATTTCATTTTCATCACTTGTCGAAATGAAGCATTAGGAGCAACAAGAACTACATTCTTCCCTCGTTTCAACATTCCATATAATAGATTAAATGAAAGAACTGATTTTCCCGTCCCAGGTCCTCCTTTGATGATCACCACCTGCTTCTGTTCAGTAATTGGAGTATGGATAAGTGTTTCAAATAGAACTTTTTGTTCATCTAGTAAGAGAAAGAATTCATTCCCTTTGAAAAGTGAACCAACGGCATCAACAAGTTTCACGCTAGGACGAATTCTTCCATTCTCTACCTTATAAAGGATATCAAGACCCTTCCCCTTCCCTACCTGAGAGAAGATAAATTCGGCTAAATTAGTAGCATGTTCTCTGAAAAACAGAGGGGAATCATTGACGTAATGCATATAGATTTCATCGAGAAGGGGTTCTGGTTCATTTTTTAAATAGTTATGTAAGAAAGCACAAGAGGAAACTTCAATATCTCCATTATATACAGCCTCATTAAAGGTGGTAAAAAAATTCTTATACCCATATGCTTGATAAGATGGGTGCGAAGTCTCTTTTATCCCTTTATGCAGGAATGTTCTAACAATTCCATCCATCGCGGTAGGACTTGCAGACTCCCATTGTTTCAATTCAACAATGACGAGATTCTTCTTTCTCTCTTGATCTTCCCCAGCAATGATAAAATCAATACGTCGATTCGTATGAGGAAGATTATACTCAATAGAGATCCCACAGTCATCAGGTAGAGGCGTTCTACTCATGATGGTATGCATCGCACTCAAAGAATTTTCAAATGAACGTCTCTCACTCTCCTTCACTCCTGTATGATATACAGTTTCAAAACGCTCAACCAAAGTCTTTGTAAGGGTTAGACTTGAAACATCCTGTTTGAATTTTTCATAGGAGTGGCTATAAAAGAACCATATTGTACTATTCCTTTTACATATTCAGTATAATATTCATCACTATTAATCATGAAAATGAGATATTCTATTGAACTCTATCGTACTAGCAATAATGCCCTGAGTCTAGGTTAATTATGTATGCTCATAGGAGAAAAATAAGTTCTGAAAACTTCATCTTAACAAATCCCGTAGAGCTTTCTTTTTGGTCTCTATCGCATGTATGTAATGTTACTTACTACGAAAAGCATATCTTTTAATGAAACTCTTTACCTTATTTCGTTATTAGGAGATACTGGGATAAGACGTTGATTTATGGGTAATCCCCTGCTTGCAGGCGTCTTAAAATAACATGCTAAAACGGAGGATCTTAGTGACTATATTCAATTGTCTACATCCTATTATCTCACTCTACCTCTTTTTCCTTCTTCTTTGTATTGGAAGTAGCAAATGAGAAGAAAGAATAGATTTAATGAAACTCTATTGAGGAGTTTTGACTCTTCTCTCATATTTCATATTCCCCATGCAAGCATGAGAATTCCAAACTCTTTGAGAGAACAGTTTCTATTAAGTGATGATGAATTAGAAAATGAGCTTCTCAAAATGACAGACCACTATGTGGACGAACTATTTGCCTCTTCTATATATCATCGAGTTATATCTGATGTATCTCGAATGGTATGTGATGTAGAGCGCTTTGTTGATGATGCTATAGAGACTATGGCACAAAGAGGAATGGGAGTTATCTACAAGAAAACACATGATGACAAGGCTCTAAGAAGAGAGTTATCTTTGCTAGAAAGAGAGCATTTGATAAGAAAGTACCATTATGAGAATCAAACACGTATGGAAAGAATCATCAAAGAGGCATTGATGGCAAATGGGATTGCATTGGTAATTGATTGTCATTCTTTTTCAAGCAAACCACTTCCTTGTGATATGAGACAATCTACACCTCGAGTTGACTTCTGCATCGGAACTGATAGTTTTCACACATCTTTGGAACTAATACGCGTCATTTCTTCATATTTTTGCGAACATGGGTATAGAGTCAAACTCAATTCGCCATTTGAAGGAACCTATATCCCTCATCGTTATAATCATAAGATGAACGTGTTGAATCAATCATGATAGAGATACATAGGACTCTTTATATGGATGAGATCGATAATAATAATTAATATATTTTTGATTTCTAATAATTATTATAATATGCTATATTTTATATGTATCAGATATAAAGGTGGAATATAGTATGTCAAAACCTAGAGTATTTCTTAGTTCAACATATTTAGACTTAGCGATAATTAGAAATTCGGTCTACAATTGGTTAAAAGAAGATATGGGATATTATGCTATCGCCTTTGAGAAGGGAGGAGTCTTTTTTAATCCTTTTTATGAAATTGATAAATCTTGCTATAATGAAGTTAAGAAATGTCATTTCCTCATTTCTATCATTGGTAGCAGATATGGATCTCCTGCCTCGAATGAAAAAAATTGCTAAAACTGACGGAATTCTACGGTATAATTCAATTACAAAGAAGGAATTTTTTACTGCTAGAAATTGTTCTATCCCAACATACATTTTTGTAAAAAAAATCTGTAATATCAGATTATGAAACCTTTAAAGAAAACAATAGAAGACTAGATATCAAATATGCACATGTTGATGATCCTCAGATATTACTTCTAATAGATGAAATTTTCCAAAAGAAACATGGTAATTATATCGAGCAATACGAAAATCAAGATGATATAATCAACTTTTTAAGAATTCAATGGGCTTTTTTGTTTAAAGAATCCCTAGAAGTTTATTGCAACTACCAAAAATGTATTAGCGAATCAAAAATTAACGCCTATAAATATTATTATTGGAGAAAAAATAAGGCCTTAGTTATAAAAAGTTATCAAAATTGACTGGTATACATTGGCAAAACTTGAACGCCTTGAGAATATTAAAAAGAGGGATGATGTTACTGATGAAAGTTCTTTTCATAATTGCTCAGTCGAAGATATTGGTAAAATTGAAAAAGCTTTAAATTGTCCTAAAGACTTAAAAAGTGGAAAAGACAATGATTTTAATACAGAATACATTTTATATTATGAAACATACAAAAAAGAGGACAAAATAAAATCACACACCACATCTACCAAAGATCTGTCATTAATTCATAAAGCAATAGTATTTGATTTTGATGGAACTTTAACTTTAAAAATGGAACCCCATTTAGGTAATACTACTTGGGAAAAAGTTTGGGTTCGATTAGGTTATGATGTAAAGGAATGTGCAAGATATTTTAAAGCATTTAGAAAGAATGAAATAACACATGAGGAATGGTGTGAAATAACTGCTGAATATTTCAAAAAAAGCAGGTCTAAAAGAATCGGTAATTAATGAGATAGCTGAGAATATAATCTTAGTCCCTAAAATTAGAGAAACTCTCGAAACCTTAAAATCTCTTGAGTTAAAATTGTTTATAGTTTCAGGTTCAATTTATCAAATAATAGAAAGAGCTCTAGCAGAATACATTGATTTCTTTGATGAAATCAAAGCGAATAATATGATCTTTAATAAAATGGGGATTTAGCTTGCATTATTGGCACTAGATATGATTTTGAAGGTAAAGCAGAGTATATTAAATCAATAATCAAGAAATATGATCTTGCTCCAGAAAGTGTTTTATATATTGGGAATTCAATAAATGACTTAAGTGCATATAAGTCAGGTTGTAATACGTTATGTGTTAATCCAAGATTTGTTGATTATGAAAATAAAAAGCATTGGCATGACAATATTCCCAACATGACTAAACTAACAGATATTTTAGATTATGTGAGATTATAATTTTTTACACTTTAGCCGATATCTCTTTAAAAAATTATATGCATATAAGATACTTAGAGTATGATGAAGTTTAAAATCCATAGCGCCATGTTTTTTACAAATAAATTGCATTGTTTGAAGCTATAATTCCGTCTTTAAATAAAGAGACTCCAATATATGCAGGATTTTCAGCTCCTATCTCGGGTACTCTATATCTTTTTGAATCTGGAATATATCTAGGTGTTAATATGGTTTCACAACCAATTAAAATCAATAAGACTAATAATATCTACATTACTGGGTTCTGTGGTGATGGTGTGGTATTTGTCAATCTAGTTTTCGTACACCTTTTAAATATATTTAGTTATACTACCTCTTTCAAAGGTCGATAGTGGTTTCTGCGCACTCACTGTACCACCATTCCGAAGATGGGTGTACCACCGTCCGGGGTTGATGATATCAAAATACTACGGTTCCCATGAGATGTTATTTTTTCTATTTATCTTCCTTTTTTTTAGGTGGACACTTTATATTACTGCTTGCATAGATTAGTAAGTTACCATATCCATAATTGCTCTCTATACAAGAACTGTGGTATTATCTAATGGATAATCCGAGCTTACCCCTCGCTCTATTGGAGATTTGTTAGTTATTTTAAATCATTATATAATAGTAATTTGAGATTAATGAATCTTTTTCTCTCTCGATTTAGGTAAAAAGGGGAAATACGATAATGGAAATACTAAATAACTATGAGCAGGAAAATAATTTTAAAATAGCTATATACCGTACAGGGGTAATTGCTGCCGCATTTATGCTCGCCATGATTCCTGTTCAAATCATGTTTTATATCATATGGCCTCACCCAACATCTATTATTGATTGGTTTATTCTCTTTCAGAATAACTGGGTAATCGGTCTTATTAGTTTTGATTTTTTATATCTATTAAGTATGGTTGCATCTATCTTTCTTTATCTTGCTCTCTTTTTTGCTCTTAAGGATAAAGAGAATTCAATGCCTATATTTGCTTTAACATTAGGGTTAATTGGACTCTCTTTGTATTTCCCTTCGAATACGTCAATTGAAATGCTTTCAATGAGTAGACAATACGAACAAGCGGTAACAGGACAGGAGAAAACTATACTTCTTGCATCTGGGCAAACATTATATTCAATTTGGAAAGGGACATCCTATTCTGTGTATTATGTTTTGAATGGAATAGCTTTAATACTGTTTTTTTTTAACTATGATAAAAAATGAAAAAATTTGGAAAACTCACATCATACTTTGGTCTGACATCTGGAATACTTATGACGGTACCAGCAACAGCTGGTATAATTGGAATGTCGATGGCACTACTATCTTTAATCCCTTGGTCAATTTTCTCAATATTGGTGATTAAAGACTTCAATAAAATAATTAAAAAAGCTATTAAGACATAAAAATATCTATCAACGGATGAATATAGTAATCCTGTGCATTTGCATATCTAAATAAGTAAGATGTAAACATGCATGGTCCAAATTCATTAAGAGATAGCTTTTAATCGTTCTTTCTCTTAAGAGATTCATTATATCAATTATTCTATTTTTTCATTGGATTTCAATGCAATTTCTACCCTTCTATAAATTCTTTATTCTCCACATCTTCTATGCTTTCTCGAATCAGCAGTTAGATATACTATTTTACAAACTTGACAATGCCAGAATTTTATATAACATTTCGAAACTGTTCCCACCAATTTTATTTGCAGTAGTCTTCCAATAGGTCATAAATGCTTCGTTGATAGATTTACAGTCAGAATCACTGAGTTCAGAGACTGTAACACCTTTTTCTTCTAGTTTTCCTATGAAATACTCTTCATTGGAAATACTCTCAGCCCATTCCTCCTGTGGAATTTCTGCAAAGGCTTCATTCATGATATCTCTATATACTTAAGGCAATTTATTCCAGAAACCAGAATTGAAAAAGCTCATGAGAGCTATTTCAACACTATCAATTACAGCTGTTTGCATTTATTTTTATTAGATTTTCCCATAATATGTTGCAACACGTGCACTAACAGCAAATACCCTTCAAAATGAAAAAAAAATGGAAGATATTTGCTATCTTGCTTGACACAATACGGCAAAAGATTTTTTCACTTGTCAGAATTCCTACTGCTACGCATATAAGGATGGTTGACAGACTAATTAGAATGATACAATAACGAGATTTGAAAAATATTAGACTATCGTTGTAAATGCCTTCATGAAGGAAACACACATGCAATCCACCTGAAGATCATAGGATTATGTATGCTTTTATCGGGGACAATTCATAACAAAACTATCGGCTAACCACAAGAAGTTATAAAATCAAAAGGAGAATTCTTTGACACCTATCATCAAATGAAGATTCTTTGAAAGGAATCAGCTTGTCTCTTTGATAGGAGGCTGCTTGGGATACTGTGGAATTTTTTCCAAGTTATTGTCCCATGAAGCTCTACTTTGTACATAGATGTGTCCTTTGGGAGATATCTGGGGATCAGAATCCAACGAGCCTGCAGGAACCACCAATAAGGAGCCCCCCATTTGCGATGTGGGAAGAGCAGATCCACAGTGTGGACAAAAGCTCTTTGAATGATGAGTTCCTTCAACTCTATAGGTTTTCACTTGCTCTTCACCTGAAATCCATGTGAGTTTGCGGAAGATGAAAATAAATTAGATGCATGAGATGATCCTGTATCTTTTCGACAACGGGAACAATGACAAAGATAGAAATCTTCAAATTCCCCCTCAATCTCAAATACAATACGTTTACAAAGACATGACCCTGTGTGTTTCATTGTTACCTCCCCAGAAATACCTGCAAATATATCATCAGGCAGGGATGAATGCAATGCGAGGACATTGTTGCATTGACAAGAATCCTCTCGATTATCCAAAAATAAAAAAGAGCTAGGCCTATAGACAAAAGAACCCTTATTGAGATAATTTTTAAAACTTTTTCATTAAGACCTAATTTTACTTTGTAAAGTATTTGCATAATACACAGTATAAATTAAGAAACAATTTCTCATCATGTTAGAGCACACTAGCATGGTGAGATAGGTCATTCAAATACGATAAGACTTGATGTTGTTTTCTATCATCTTATGTAGCCTTAAAGCATTTTTATCATCTCATATTGGTCGATAAGAAGATCCCAGCCATTTTCTTCTAAATAAGAGATAAATGTAGAGGATTCCTCAATATTGATGAATTTAACAATATTGGCAGTCGTATAAGATTTTGCAAGAGATACAAGCTCCAAGTAGATAGAAGGTGATTCCCCTACTGCTGACATCTGCAAGATATGTCCTGTGGAAGGATTCAATACAAAGTATCCAACTGGCTTCACTCCATGTTTCAAAACACGTGTTATGAGATGTTCAAAGATACTGATAATAGACGAATTGGTGTTTTGCCACGAAGGGATGTAAGGGAGAGGAAGAGATTTAGAGACCTCGATATATTCATCTATTTTGGGAGTACTAATTGCATAGGAGAAGGAATCAATCGAAGGAATATCTTTTAACGATTTCTTATAACAACGAAGATTTCGGGAAATGGCAAATCCACGAGATTCATAAAGCTTTCGAGCTTTCAGATTATCTTGTATGACCTCAAGGACGAATTCGTTAGCTCCTCGGGAATATGCATCGGACAATACCGTGTCTAAAAGAAGTCCACCGATGCCACGCCCACGCCATTTTGGAATCATTGCAGTTCCACCGTCGTAATACCTCAATGTCCCGTCATTATTCCTGACTCCGCAGAGAATGAACCCAATAAGTTCCCCATTATCCGCAAAAGCTCCGAATGAGGCATCATAATCAATTCCCCTTTGTGTGTTCTCCACTGCCATCTCCTGCAACGTCTCCTTCACCGGTATGTGATAATCGCAGAAGGCACGAATGAAAGTAGCATGTATATCAGTATGGGAAGCTAGTGATAGTCTGGCAATTTTCATAATGTTGAGTATAACATGTAAAGGTTAAAACATTTGCATTAATTCGCGACGATTATTCCTCTTTTCCCTAATTCATTACATTGCAGATATGAAAAGAAGAAGGTATTTCTATCAGCTCCGTTCTCTTGTCTAGGATGAGTGCATTGCACCACTTAACTCATTATATGTTCCTTTCATCGACTTCGTTGTTCAAGACTAATTGTTCAATGTTTATTGCTGCTGATTTGATGACAACATAGGCAGGATCACTAATATCCAGATGAGGGAGTGTTTGTTTAATTCTCATACTTTGCCAAAGAGAATCTGAATAGACTATCTGCTGACATGCTTTAGCAAAATAATTAATGTTATCATCATCTTGAGCATATGCAGTAAGCCTTTCTTCAATAGTTGATTCATGTAAATCAAAAGCAAGATTTTTTGTTTTCTTGCTTTATTGCTTTATACATCTGTGAAGAGGAATCTAGTAAAGAGAGCAGATAGAGAGATGTTCTAGTGATAGATACCGAAATAGATGGAGTGACACCATCGGTGATGTTTGTCCAAGGAAATGGCCAACCCAGTCCCTATGAGCAACATATGCTTGTGAGATATTCGTTGCTGTCTCATCAATAACTTGAAAATACTTGGCAAGTCTCTCTTCGTATTTCATATTTACATCTCCTATTTGGTGGATTATATAAGAGCATCGCTACATACGTAAGACTCGCCATGTATACCTAATCCCCATTTTTTTGTAGAACAAAAATAGAATAGCATATATTATTCATCAATTCTCCATTCATAGTTGCTTTGTCTCTTTGAGAAGCCCAACAGTTCGTCCGCATTCCCTTCATAATCTATGTTTTAATAAAGTTAAAAATAGAAAAGAAGATCTCTAAAAGGACAAATGAGAAGAATCTAGCTCTTTATTATATGTTAACAAGAGGAGAAGAAGCCTCAAGAGCACTCTGAAATGTTTTCTTATTTACTCGTTGAATGATTAGCTGTGTAGGGCTCATATTCCACTACGACAAGGGAACCACTCCACATTTTTTTCTCAAGGAAGATTACATCAGCTACGATTAGTTTTCCTATGAAATCCTGAAGAATGGTTGCCATATCGCCTACTACCTCATAGGATTTCCTACTTTTAGATTCCCAGTTCTCTACGAGGATAATATTACCTACTCCATTAATTTCAACTTTTGCAGTTATCTGAACAAGAGACACTGGTTGTGGCTCTTCAATTGAGAGGGGTTCTTTAGGAAAAGATTGTGGCGTTTCTTTTGTTCCTTCAGCCGTTGCTGGAGTTGTACAAGAAACACACATCATAAAACAGATACCTAAGAGAATATTTAACATCACTTTTTTGTACATATCGACTCCTTTATTCATTCTTTAGGACTTGGGTTATAGATATTGGGAACAGCTGTTGAATCATTGAACCAGTATTGCAGGAGTTCAAACCATGATTCAACAGTTCCATCACCATCGCTGGTACAAAATCCAAAGCTCCATAATTCGGATCTGATGTGAATCCTGCCCATGCAGCATACTCATCATGTGATACTCCATTATACCAGTGTTGGTATCTCCAGTATGGAGAAGAATAGCCGGGATAGATTTCATCTCCATCAGGAAAGAAGATTGCGAGGCCGTTCTTTCCGGGTTCAAAACCTGTCCCATAACTGTCATACGATGAGTGAGCAAATGAGTATAATATTGCAGCCTCTATTGCACCCATGAGAGTATCAGCTGCTGTATCGACTGCAGAATCTGTAATATTTGCCTTTACCTGCTCAGCTAGTTCATAGAGGTCGAACCCTGCGTAAGCATACCATTCATCTACATCTGTTTCATTGAAATAAGCCATAAGATTTCCAGTTCCGACATCTCCTCTAATAATTTCTACTTCTTCTTTATACCCTTGTATAGCAAAAGCAAATTCATCAACCGCTGTTTTTACACTAGCAATCTTTGTAAGATCCACTGCTGTTTGCGTTTCCCAAGAATCTAGGCTCCATGCATCGCCGTACTCTTGTGCAACGACAGTAGCGAATTGTTGAGCTGTAAGACTTTCGATATCATAGTAGGGATGCCCGTTAGTATCTGTTTCCTCTTGCCCGTTCAACCTGCTAAAGATGGCATTATATTCCCATCCATCACCTTGTTCAGTGGCCGGAGAGAAAGAGATTGCATCGGCTCCGAAATCTCCAGATCCAGGTCGGAATTCATAGGCTACTTCCAAAAATCCCATCAAACAGGCATCCATACCTAGGAAGTCAATACTGTGTGTAGAATCGAGATAATCTTTGATTTCTCCAATATACAGTGCATCATCCTCATTTGTATCATCCCAGCAGATTGCTCTTGTAAGAGGGTTATCATCCTTTACAGATCTCACACCACCGCCATGATTCCAGAGAATCAGAGCATAGTTCTTTGCTGGATAATGTGTCTTTGTATAATCTATGAAATCTGCAAGTTCTTCAGCTGATCCCATATTAGGTTCACTGATAGTTGCAACCTTTGTGCTCGTGGATGCCGGATCTATACTATCGCTTGCTGCTGTACTCTGTGGGAGAATCTTGTATATTCCAGGAGTGAATGTAGTTAAATCGTAATTTAGATTCTGGTCGTACTGGACAATGATATTCAATTTATCAGTTATATCACTATCACCCTGTTGTGCTAGATATAATCCATATTCCATTTCATGAAAGTCACTTATTGCTTGACGATTTAGGTTATTATCTCCATCAAGCCAGACCATTACTGTCCAACTAGCACCATCTGTACTAAAGGATTGATTTGAAGATCTGACTGATGCAACACTATTATAGACGGCTTCAATGAAAACCTCGTAATCTGTTCCCATCATAAGTCCAGTTAAAGTATATTCATCATACATACTAGTGGCATCTATTGGGGTGGAATTGTGTTTTGTATAGGAGCTTCCTCCATCTACTGAAAGATAGATATTAAACGCAAGTCCACTAGGTGACTCATCTTCACTTGTACTCAGAGAAATAGAATTTCCTGTAACATCACTTGTTGTGAAGGAGGGTTTTCTCGGACCAATATATGCACCTGTTCCATCTAGTGTAGGATGTAGTACTATTTTCTTGATTTTATCTATACTATTAACACTTGTCGGTGGAAAGCTGGAAAAGTCGCTTATCGAGTCGAATGTATCACTCAAAGTTCCACTGACGAACCGTAGGGAAGCAATTGAACCTGTATAATTGAAGGAAAATTGGGTATATTCCCATGAAGTGTCTACATCTGATTCCCCAATCGTTCCCACTTTTTCTTCATTAATGTACACATCCACTGAGTTTGATCCCATGGTTGTGAAGTATTCCTGATTGACATCAACAGCTAGTGTTTGTGAAGGGTCTTCTTCACCTCCTAATAAATCACAGGAAATGAATGAAGTACATACAAGAAATACCATAAGAACCACAATCATCATCTTATTCTCAACCATATGTGCTCCTATTTACATTATCGTGAATAGCGGGATGTTCGTTAAAGCCTATCATGCACTAATGCAGGAGTAAAGCTTATATCAGATTGAATATAATTGTTCAACAAACAATGTACTTTTTAGAATAAACAGAACCACACTGTAACACATGATTAAGGATACTAGTGAAGAAAGAAGACAAAAAGATTAATGATATTTATGCAAAACGAACTGAATATGGAAGAACGGAAGAAACTCTGCAGTAGGCTTTATAGTCAAGGGTATTGCAATCACTGAGCAAATTCGACTTAATTTTGATACTGTTTTCTTAAGGTATGCACTTTTAGGTGAGTTTCACCGTGTTTGCAACTATATCCGTTGTTATGTACTTGATACTTCTTTAGACATCTCGTCTTTTTCACAACACACTATAAAGTATGTATACTTGGTGTATAGTGAACCGGAATCTTCATTATTTAATACACCTGTCGTTTGAAATATTTGAATGATTTGAGACTGATTTTATCAGGTCCCCGACAAAAGGATGAACTGAGAATGATACCTACTCAGGTTTTCGTAGAATCTTCTCCATCACTTTCCCTTTTGCAAGCTCATCGATCATCTTGTCGAGATAGCGAATATCGCGCATCACAGGATCTTCGACTTCTTCTACTCGCACCCCGCATACAACACCCTTGATTAGTGTTTTCGAAGGATTGGGAAGAGGACAGGTTGTCATGAAAGTCTCGAAATCGGTCTCATGCCCTAGGTGATAAAGAAGTTCTTCCTGAGAATATCCAGTAAGCCATTTGATAATTTCATCAACCTCTTCCTTGCTCCGTCCTTTCTTCTCCGCCTTGGCAACATACAGTGGATAGACTTTTACGAATGCCATTGTAAAGATTTTTGGTTTCATAGCATTTCCTCTTGTATGGAACATACTATCAAGAGGGAAAAACGGGAAGAGTTCTAGTACTAGTATCATAGAAGAATACTACTATTCGTCTGTACCCTTTTCATATTTTCTTCAAACTTGGGAAAACCCATTCACAGAGCATATGATAAGTAGATGAAAAGAATAGACATCACCTCATTTTCTTCTTGCTCGGTAAAGAAAATGATGGTAAATATTACAGGATGATAGCTTTGAAGATATTAGGGATTATTAGCATGATTGCCATAGCATTCATGCTTGTTCTAGTTATAAGCTCTTTGATAAAGCATAGGATCTGTCTAAACAAAGAGAAAGAGAATTATCCTCCCCCTGGCACAATAGTTTCTATAAACGGTATAGATATGCATGTGTATGCTGTAGGTAGTGGTGAAATCTCTCTAGTCTTTTTATCAGGCCATGCAACGAGTTGCCCCACCTTGGATTTCAAACCTTTATGGTCTCAACTAACAGACTATTACAAAGCCATAATTGTTGAAAGAGCTGGGTATGGTTGGAGTGATAGTTCAACATCCTCAAAAGATGTTGATACAATGCTAGAGCAGAGTCGAAAAGCATTGAAACTTACAGAAAATAGTCCACCTTATGTACTTGTCCCCCATTCCATGAGCTGCCTGGAAGCTCTTCGATGGGCACAGAAATATCCTAGTGAAGTACAGGCAATCATAGGTTTGGATCCTTGTACTCCTGCCGCGGTGAACCTTCTTCCGAGAACCCATAAAACGCAGCTTGATGCCATACATGTAATATCAAGAATTGGTTTCACTAGGTTCATGCCCGAATCCGATATGAGAAAGAACTTGCCTTTGCTCGATTCCGGTTCATTAACCGATTACGATAAAGATCGATATCTGGCCTTGTTCTTTCGTAGCGCAGTTACATCCGATATGGTCAAAGAATTCAAACACCTGAAATCGAACGCTGAAATTGTTGGAAATTTTGGGGTTCCAGATAGTGTACCGATGCTTTTCTTCCTCTCAGAGGAACAGGAAGTGACAGCCCCGGGTTGGATAATAACTGCCATCAACTACCTTTCCTCTATTTCTCAAGGAACATATAACATCCTCGCAACTAGCCACTATGTTCACCATCAAGAATCAGAATTGATTGCATCAAGAGTAAGACAGTTTATCACACAAATTATGAGATGACCTTTTTGCTCAGATAAATCTTCTACTTGAATATAGAGAAGTAGCATTATGAGCTGTTTCAACTTAGTGAAACCCTATTATAAATATATACAGGTTAGGCTAAATACATCAATCCTTATGTGATATATGTTCCTAGCAGTTGACAATACCCACCTGCATCCACACCATCCCCAGTTGCTCTAATCATAATAACATATCCTCTATCAGCTGTTGTGGTTGTGTATTCGTCTAATGTCGCCCCATCAATAGGTGTGATATCTTCAAAATCATCTGAGTTAATTCTGTACCATTGATATGTCAAGGCATCTTCTACAACGGTATTTTCGGGAGTATTCTTTTTCACTGTAAAACTTGCTGTAATTGTGTGACCGACACTTTCACTCAATATGCTATCATAATACCCTCCACTATCGCTAATGTACCATCCAGAAAAATAGGTATCAATATTGCTAAGAATCACCTCTACCTCATTTGAAGTATGCCCATCATAATCACCTCCTGTGATGAGAAGGCGAATAAGAGAATTCTCTCCTAAATCGATACTGAAATTATCTTGGATTTCAACAGTGGTTGTTAAATCTTCACCATAATATTGAAAATTACTCCAAGTTGTACCTTCATCGGTTGATTGCTGCAGTGTGTACATACTTGCTCCAAGTTCAGAGGGAGGAGCAAATTCCATATCTACCATGGGATTTTCGCTAGATGCTGAATAATCACTTTCAGTTACAAAAAGCAAATTTTGGGGAGTTCTTGTATACTCGTATTCTCCTCCAGGAGAATTATTTCCAAATGGCAATAGATCACATCCAAGAAGAATGGATACTATTAGCAAAAGCAAAGGAAGCAAAATATAGTTTCTTGTTATGACTTTTCTCATGTTACCCCTCCTACATTGAATCATAAAATCATTTCTTTTTCAGTTATTCTCATATAGTATAACAGTTTCTAAATGAAATGGTTATTTTTTTTCTAGGGTCAACCGTAGAAAAA
>LQAH01000064.1_pt1 | contig 44484 bp, 64 predicted proteins | sample 1535791 | NCBI WGS metagenome assembly LQAH01 (sample SAMN04331585, study PRJNA305678) | bioreactor metagenome | isolation source: bioreactor_4 inoculated with Wadden Sea sediment 2nd replicate of a... | place: Germany:Bremen
ATTCTTATTCTATACATCTAGGTGGTAATTACCCCATTTTCATCCCATAAATCATGCCAATCTTTGGCTCCTTCCCATAAAAAGACATGCCCTTTTATGAGCCGGCAATTTTTATCAATAGCATCTATTGCCATTTTTTCTTCTTTTGTAAGAGGATCTGTATTAACTGCTTCTAAATTAGAAAGAATGTTCTTTTCATTTGTCGATAAAGGAATTGGAATATGATTGTTGGCAACAGCCCATTTTAGACAGATTGAAGCAGGATGAACATGATGTTTTCTAGCAATTTCTAGAATTACTTCATCTTCCATATCAACAGTATCGTTTTCAGTTCTATCTCGCTCAGGGCGATGAGGAGATCCTAGAGGGGAATACCCAATGCATACGATATCATTATCATCACAGAATTTTTTTAGTTGTGGTTGTTGAAAATGGGGGTGTAATTCCATCTCATTAACACTCACGGGAACTTTCGCATCCTTTAGAAGGAGTTCCAATTTTGGAATAGTCATATTTGAAGTTCCTATATGAGAAGCTAATCCTTCTTGGACAAATTCTTCTAATACTCTCCAGGTTTTCATAAATTTCTCATGATTATATGGACGAGCATGTGGGCTTCGAGAATCTATTGAACATTTAGGAGGATGGTAATTAGGAAAAGGCCAGTGGATAAGATAAAGATCAAGATAATCAAGTTTAAGATCTTTCAAACTCTTATGAAAAGAAGCTCTTGCATCCTCTGGGGAATGCGCATCATTCCACAATTTTGAAGTAATCCACACATCTTCTCTCTTTACTACATTATCTTTAAAGAGCTCTTCAAACACTTCTCCATTATGGCTTCATTTCCATATACACTAGCACAATCAATATGGCGATAGCATTATTGATGGCAAAGCGAACACTTCTTGCTATCTCTTTCGGTTCCACATGGTCTGAACCAAATGTGCCAAGTCCTATGGTAGGTATATATTTACCACTATGTTTTATTTTTATAACATGATTATTACTCACTGATATCTCCTCATAAAATGGGTCAACTAAATCCTATCACTTATTAAACAGAATACAATACGTAAAATACGATAACAATATATTGTTTTGCGAAATTTTATGTTATGATTACCCATGGCAATAATAGGTATTTCGCTTCATTTCCAAGACTCATATGATAAAGAAGTAACTCGAGGTATTATCGAAGGAGCTAAAGAACAAATAGGGTGGAGGCTTAGTGGACCAATAGGAGGCCTAAATGATGTCTTTGATAGAAGGGAGCATCAACTTGATGCACTTATAACTCGAATTGAGAATCCTGAAGTCGCAAAGCGATATAGTAAACTGCATATACCAATTATTGATGTTGCTGGAGCTTATCAATTTGAAGATATATACCGAGTACAGAATGATGATGTCGCTACTGGGAAAAAAAGCTGGTGAGTGCATGAGGGATTTGGGTGTTCTCTCCTTTGCCTATTGTGGAGTAAAAAATACCCACTGGTCAGATTTGCGACTGAAAGGATTTTCACAAAGCATCGCAACTGATTTACAACATATAGCAACCTTTAATCGTTCGCTTCCATTTTATAAAAATCCACAGCAAAGCAAGGAACTCATCAATTTTTAAGTAACCTGACGATTCCAACAGCAATTTTCTGCTGTAATGATATTGTTGCAATCAAGGTGACTCGCCACCTTCTTGATATGGGATATCTTATACCTAAACAAATAAGTGTGGTAAGTGTAGATAATGACCCTCTCCTGTGTTCCTTGGCAACCCCTTCTCTTACTAGTGTGGCTCTTGATTGTTTTTCGATAGGGTATAAAGCCGTCTCAGTTGTTTCAAAGTTATTAGAAGGAAAGAAGCAAAGTTGTGAAAAAGAACTCCTTATACCCCCTTTAGATGTTGTTGAGAGGGAGAGTACACAAATATTTTCAACTCATGATAGCGTTGTATATCACGCACTTATGTTTATTAAAGAGCATGTATGTGAGGGAATCAATGTTCAAGATGTTGCACGAATGAGTGCAACAAGCAGAAGAAATCTGGAACTGAAATGGAAAAAAACAAGAGGACGGACAATTCTTGCAGAAATAATTGACCATAGACTTAAGGTCGCAAAAAGATTATTGAGAGAGACTGACTCAACAATTGAGAGTATTGCTATTGAAAGTGGATTCAATACAAGCCAACGATTTTATGCTATTTTTAAGAGAGATCAGGGGTGTTCTCCTACACAGTGGCGAATTATGAGTAAAAATTCCTACCGTTAATGAATAGATGAATCTCATTCTTTGATAGACATTTTTCATTTCACTATGTATAGTGGGGGGCAGGTATTATCTATTTTCCAAGGAGCTCATTTATTATGGAACATTCACTTTCATACGTTTTAGTAACACCCTACACGATTGCAAAAAGTAGAACTGGCGGGGTATTAGCACGGCTTTTATCACGATCTGATGTAGAACTTGTAGGGGCTCAGATGATAGCTCCGGATCAACAATTTGTTGATGATTATGCGCATCTTATTAGATCTATAGATGATGGAGATACAGGAGTGGCTAACGAGCTTCTAGCCTCTTATGTGGAGAAAAATTTAGCTCCTTCGATGGGAAGAAGGCATAGATCTTTATTATTAGTCTTTAGAGGGGTACAAGCCTGTGAGAAATTAAGTATCCTCTGTGGACCTCTTCACCCTGAGAGACGTAACATAGAGCTCCTTACAGGTGAGAATATTCGTGACACGTATGCAGACCTTATTATCTCGAAAGATGACCCAGAAGATATTACATACTTTGAGCCAGCAGTCCTTACCCCTCGTTTACAATCAACTGCAAATGCTCATCTAGCCCTTTTTGCTAAATGGCTACCTGATGAGCAGAACATAGTTGAAAATGTAGTCTATCCAAATCCAAATGTAGTTCAGCGCTCTCTTGTTATTATTAAACCAGATAACTGGAAATATGCTTCTAGTAAGCCTGGAACAATTATTGACATGTTCAGTAGAACAGGGCTTCGAATTGTTGGAGTAAAGGTACACCGCATGAGCGTTGCTGAAGGACTCGATTTTTATGGTGCAGTAAAGAATGTCTTAAAAGAGAAACTAGCTCCAGTGTTTGCACGTAAAGCTAAAGAACATCTTGAAAAATATTTTGAAATGAAATTATCAGGAGAAGTTGAAAAAGCATTAACGGAGTCTGTTGGTGTTGAATATGCAGTAGATCAGTTTGAACAGATAGTTGAATTTATGAGTGGAACACGACCTTCTGTGTGTCCGCTCGAAGAATTGAATCATCCTGGTAGCGTAAAGTGTATGATTCTTATTTATGAGGGAGAGAACGCAATTCAAAAAATTAGGGATGTATTAGGACCAACAGACCCATTAAAAGCACCGGGTGGAACAATTAGGCGTGAATTTGGAAGTAATGTGATGGTGAATACCGCGCATGCTTCTGATTCTCCTGAAAGTGCAAAAAGAGAGATGAATGTAGTTAGAATTCACGATAACAGTTGTGCTGAGATTATGAAGTCATATCTACTAATGATCTCTTAATAAAGATAATTAAAAGAGGATATTATGATTACAAAAACCCTTCATGGAACAACGAAAGATGGTAATATAGCACATCTGTACACATTAACTTCAGGTTCTTTTTCAGCGACAATCAGCACGTTTGGAGGCGTCCTAATCTCTTTTGCAGGACCCGATAGAAATGGAGAGATCGCTAATGTAGTTCTCTCTTGTAAGACTCTAGGTGAATATGAAGATAATGCTACTTACTTTGGCGCAATTATTGGAAGGGTTGCAAATAGAATAGGTAATGCTCAATTCACACTTGATGGGAAAGAGTATTCACTTGATAAGAATGATCATAATATGCAAACCCTCCATGGTGGTTTTAATGGATTCAACAAGCGTCTCTTTGATGCTTATGTAGACGACAATGCAATAGAGCCTACTTTGGATCTTTCTTTAGAGAGTGAAGAAGGGGATATGGGGTTTCCTGGAAAGATGAATCTTTTAGTGACCTATTCACTTTCAGAAAAGGAGATTTAACTATTTCTTATAAAGCTGATGTCGATAAAGAACACCAATTAATCTCACTAATCACGCATATTTCAATCTAAAAGGGACAGGAGATATTCTTAACCATCAACTTTTCCTTAATTGCGACCGATACCTTCCTGTGAATGAACATCTTATTCCAACAGGAGAGATTGCCCAAGTTGCACATACTCCGTTTGATTTCACTACAGCTAAACCCATTATCAAAGATATTGAGGCATGTGGTGGCTATGATCATTGTATGATTGCTAAAGAGGGTAGTGATATTACCACTCCCATTGCTGTGGTGAAAGAACCAGAGAGTGGAAGAGTGATGAAAGTGTATACTTCTATGGAAGCTGTTCAGTTCTATAGTGGTAATTTCTTAGATGGAACTGCAAAGAATCCTTTGGGAGAGCCTTATGAGAAGCATGGAGGATTCTGCTTAGAAACACAGCATTATCCAGATGCTGTCAACCAACCAAACTTTCCATCTACTATCTACGATAAGAATAATTCTTTTGTTCATACCACTATCTACTCTCTTTCGAAGGAAGACTAGACACTCAAGAAAGAGCTCATAGATGTTATGCTTTTCTCATTATTCCTAGACTGTCTTTATTTTTTCTAACAATATAAGTGTAATAGTAATACCTGAAGAACATGTTCTTCAGGTATAAAAAAGATATAAAAACCTGTAACGCTTATAATTTACAGTGGTTTAGTTGATAGAAATAAAGGGAAATGAAGCATATGAAAAAGATACTATCAATAAGCCATAATTTACTTCTCAATATCAGATTCTACTCATTTAAGATAGGAAATTTTTCTATTTCAACTCTTCCCCTCATTGCAGCTGTCCTTATCATACATGCGAAATTCGCTGATAAAGTAATTAGATAGTCTTATTATTTATTATACATAAAAAATGTTTCTCTTAACCATCTTTGAGATGCGACAGCGTCTCCAGTCTCAATTATCTGTCTTAATTCAATAATTGCTTTATCAGTTAGTCGATCTTCAATCATTTGTAAGAAGCGAATACTTTCTCTTAATGCCCCTTGCCCATCCTCTCTATAGGGATATTGATCCATTGATAACCATCGATTATATCCTGTTTCTTTTAGGTAATACATTGTTTCAATGAACATAGGAAAATGAACAGATCCTACAATCATATCATCATCCCAAGAACCATAGTTATCATTAAAATGCATATGAAATAGTTTTTTTCCATATTCTTGCAGTATCACAACAGATTCTGCGACATTTTCTCCAGCAACAAGTGCATGTCCTGTATCGATGGTTACTCCTACATTTGGAAGTCCAATTTCCTTGGTAACAAGAAGTGTATCACTTGCTCGTGCCATAAATGAAAAATTTCTTGGCTCTTTAGGCTTGTATTCAAGTGAAAATCGGATATCTGGAGCACTTTTCGCCAATTCCTTCAAGTTCTCAACAAGAAATCGTCTCTCTTTGATGAGGTTAGATTGAAGATGATAATCATATCCATCTTGGCCTGGCCAAATATTTAGTGTATCACAGTGCAGTGTTCGGGCAAGGTCTATACATTCATACGTATATTCCATTGCTTGTTTTCTGATGTCAGGATCTTTTGCAGAGAGAGAACCTTTCCCCCATCTTTTTTGACTGAAATGGTCTGGAATAATTGATGCACATTCAAGATTGTATGTGCTAAGTAACTCTCCTACTTCTTCAACGTTTTCTTTTGTTACATCCCATGTTCCAACGAGTTCGATTCCTTCAACTCCTTCAATCTGGGAAGCTTGACGGATAAGGGTTTCTTTAGGGAGCTCTTCTTTATATCCGCTTGAAAGGAACCTATCGCATGTATTTCCTAAATTACCTAATATTACAGAATATTTACTCATTATTTGACACCTCCTTGTCATATAAATCTTTTACACTTCCTCTTGAAACAAAGGTTGTGCTTACAAATTTTGTAATATACTCACTTTTGATTTTTATTGAGGATTAAATCAATAAGAGTGATAAAAGCTCTTTTACCAATCTCATGAGTTGCTACTTGAACGGTACTAAGATGTGGTTCCATCATAGCTGTTATTACAATATCATCAAATCCTACAATCGAAATATCTTCTGGCACATTGATATCACGCTCTCTTAATGCTTTAATTACACCATATGCTGCAATATCGTTGTAGCAAAAGAGAAGCGATGGAAGTGGCGCATGAGAATCAAGGAAATGAAGCATTTCATTGTAAGCCCCAAGAAATCCAGGTTCCACGTAAATGAATATATCTTTCAAATGCAGGTGATGAGTTTTAAGAGCATATGAAAACCCTCTCTCTCTCATCTCAATATTACCTGTAGAAATAGATGAAGTGATCATTTTAATATTTTTATGACCTTTTTTAACGCAATAATCGATAGCTTGAAAAACTCCTTGAATGTTGTTCATGTCAATAAAGTGTGCTTTTACCGTATCAAAATATGTATCAATTATTACAAATGGAGCATTTAGTTGAGAAAGAAGCTCAATATCATCTTTTTCTAGTTCAGTTCCCAGAATTATTAGACCCTTAACATTACTGTGATTTGATTTCTCTATGAAGAAATTGAGTTCCCCTATATGTAAAGATACAATTTCTAAACTAAATCGCGTGTTGTTCAATGCGTTCTGAATTCCACTGATATAATCCATAATAAAATGATGCTGATTTTTATTAAGTATCTTCTTGTGAGAAGAAATTTGAGCAAAAACTATGATGCCCTGTGTTCCTGATTCTATGACTCTCTGAGAAGGGATTCTATACCCTTCTTCTATTGCAATCTCTTTAATCAGTTTTCGAGTTTTCTCACTCACCCCTTTTCGACCATTTAAGCTAGAGATACAGTAGTTACAGATACATTAGCTTTATATGCAATTTCCTTAATTCCCATAACACCATCATACTCTCAAGCTCCTAATGAGTCAAATAATTTAATAAAACAAACTAAAATTATACTAAAATAATGATAACTACGCGCATATACATTAGAATATTGAACTTATTATGTGTTATTTCATATTTTATCCCCCAAAATACTAAAAAATTTAATATGTGTTTGACTTCTCATATAGGCCCTGATAAAATATTATTGTCACTGTGAAGGAGGAGACAGTATGAAGAAAATTACAATTTTTTTTGGTTCTTATTGTTTTAATGGTGAGTCCTGTGCTATTTGCAGCGGGACAGGCAGAGCAAGCTGGAGGTTATGAAATCGTGGTCGTCCCAAAAGATTCATCAAATCCTTGGTTTGTACGAATGAAAGTCGGGGTCGACGAGTATGCAAAAGAAACTGGATTGAATGTGTATCAAAAAGGTACAGCACAAATTGATGCAACCTTACAAGCTCAACTTATCCAAGATCTTATTGCACAGGGTGTTGATGCTCTTTGCGTAGTTCCTGTTGATCTAGAATCTATAGAACCTGTTCTAAGACAAGCTAGAGAAGCTGGAATTGTTGTTATTACCCATGAAGGTGCTGCTTTAGAGAATATTGATTATGATATTGAAGCATTTAGTAATCAAGGGTATGGAGCTTTTATCATGGACAACCTAGCTGAAGCTATGGGAGAAAGTGGTGTATACACCACAATGGTTGCTTCTCTTACAAATGGTTCACATAATGAATGGGCAGATGCAGGTGTTGCTCATCAGAAAAAAACTTACCCTAAGATGCAAATTGTTAGAAGCAGAAAAGAGAGTTGAATCTTTTGATAATGGAGATGTCGCATATAATGCTGCAAAAGAATTATTCAAAAAATATCCTAACTTAAAAGGTGTAATGGGAACATCAAGTTATGATGCTCCAGGAGTAGCTCGTGCAATTGAAGAGTTAGGCCTTGTTGGAAAAGCGTTCACCAGTGGAACTGGTATGCCTTTAGATAATGCTGCATTATTAGAAAGTGGCGTTGTAAAATCTCTTACACTCTGGGACCCAGCTCTAGCTGGTAAAGCAATGATTTCTCTTGCTAAGAAAGTTCTTGATGGAGACACCATTTCTGGTGTTGTTGATCTTGATGTTGATGGTTATACTGCTCTTAAATTTAAAGAGGGTAGTGATAAAGTGTTAGAAGGAGAAGGTTGGATTGTTATCAATGCAGATAACGTCTACGATTTCGGTTTCTAATAAATAACGTTAATTATTATTACCCTGTCCCTGACAAAAGGACAGGGTAATCCTTTATTCGAATGCCTTTATACGAGGGAGGTCCTCATGGGCGAGGAATTGCTCAATACTCTCAATATACATAAATCGTTTGTGGGAGTTCATGCTCTAAAAATGTCAACTTTAGTCTCTCTAGTGGTGAAATACATTGTCTTGCAGGAGAAAATGGTAGTGGGAAATCTACTCTTATAAAGATCATTAGTGGAGTATATGCTCCTGATTCTGGACAAATTGTATTTGATGGAAAACTTACAGTAAGATGAGTCCTGTCGAGGCTATTAACAAAGGGATCCAAGTTATATACCAAGATTTTTCAGTATTCCCTAACCTTACTGTAATGGAGAACTTAGCTCTAAATAGTGAACTTGCTGACAAACGGAAATGGGTTAATTGGAAAAGAATTCGAAAGATTGCTACAGAGTCGTTGAATCAAATTAACTTTCATATTGATCTTGATGCGTTAGTTGGAAATCTAAGTGTTGCTGAAAAGCAGATGATAGCTATTAGCAGAGCTTTGATGTTCAATACAAAACTCATCATCATGGATGAACCGACAACGAGTCTCACAAAAAAAGAAGTTCAACGTCTATTTGATATTATCTTAAAACTAAAAGATCGTGGTATCGCTATTTTATTTGTTTCACATAAATTGGATGAGGTGTTTGAAATATCTGAATATTTCTCGATTCTAAGAAATGGTGAGATGGTAGCTAACGGGAATACTCAAGAGCTCAATCAAAATAAATTTAGTTATTACATGACTGGTCGAGAATTTCAACATGGTCACTATATTCCTTCCGAGATTAAGAAAGAAGCCATATTCGAAGCAAAAAACATCTCATTACATAAACACTTCAAGGATGTCTCTTTTTCATTACATCAAGGAGAAATTCTTGGAATCACAGGATTACTTGATTCTGGCAGAAGTGAATTAGCTCTTTCAATGTTTGGTGCTCGCCAAATAGATTCTGGAGAGTGGTATAAGAATGGAAAGAGTATTAGTATTTCGAGTATTCAACAAGCTGTAAAACATAACATTGGATATGTTCCTGAAGACCGTTTGAGTGAAGGCCTATTTTTATCGCAAAGCATTGGTGATAATATTATCATAAGTGAAATTGATAAGTTGACAAAGTTCTTCGGAGTTATGGATGATAAGAAAAAACAAACGAAATTAATCGTTGGGTAAAAGAGCTTGCTGTAGCCTCTCCAAATCCATCAAATGCATGTCAGACACTCTCTGGAGGTAATCAGCAGCGAGTTGTCCTTGCAAAATGGCTTGCTTGTAATCTTGATATTCTCATATTAAATGGTCCAACGGTAGGCGTTGATATTGGGAGTAAGCATGATATTCATGTAATTTTGCAACAGTTAGCCAAAGAGGGCTTGGGTATTATCATAATATCTGATGATTTACCAGAGGTTCTTGAAAATTGTTCAAGGTTATTAGTTATGAAAAATGGGGAAATAGTTGCAGATGTCGATACTTCAGTATCTGATGAAAAAACCATTTATTCGTATATGTTATAAAAGGAGAAAAAGGTGCCATCAATCGGACAACGTTATCTTAAAAAAATATCAAGACGTAATGAACCTTATGTCTTTTTAGTGTTGCTTGCATTATGCATTCTTATAGAAATTCGGTCAGGTCAATTTTTCTCATCAAATAATCTTGTAGATATAGCTCTGCTCTTATTGTCCCTGGATTATTTGCCATTGGAGCATTCATGGTAATTGTCTCTGGTGGAATAGATGTTTCTTTTCCAGCATTAGCGTCATTAAGTGCTTATGCAACAACTAAGCTACTTATCGATATACAATATGAGGGGAATGTAGCTCTGGCTATTATCATTGCTATGGCAATAGGAGCCCTGCTAGGTGCTTTTAATGGGTTATTTATTGGTTACTTTTAAATTACCAGCACTAATTGTTACTCTTGGATCTTCTAGTGTGTTTAGAGGGATTATGCAGGGTGCATTAAATTCAAAACAACTAACAACGATTCCTATTGGAATGAGAGAGTTTGGAACTAGTAGTCTATTTGTTGCAACAAATCCAGTATCAGGCTTACCTCACGTATGCCGGTAGCAATTATAGGGTTTTTGGTTGTCCTTATCATGGTCTTTATCATGTTAAAGTATACCATGTTTGGGCGAGCAATCTATGGAATTGGAGGAAGTGAAGTAAGTGCCCATCGTGCTGGTTTTCGAGTTATGCGAACAAAATTCATTATGTATATCATCGTAGGCGCTATAGCCTCTCTTGCTGGTATTATTAGAACTTGCATGATGCAACAGAACCATCCAACAAATATGTTGGGGATGGAGATGAATATCATTGCCGGTGTTGTTCTCGGTGGAACCCTAATCACAGGAGGGCGAGGAACCTTATTTGGAAGTATGCTTGGAACACTTCTCATCGTCATTGTAGGAAATTCATTAATCTTAATTGGCGTACCAACTTCTTATAAATCTATCTTTACAGGAGCATTAATTATTGTCGGTACTGGAATGAGTGCTTACCAAGTTGCAAGAATGAATAAAGTAAAGAAGATAAAAATCAAGCAAAGGAGGATAGTTAGATGAAAGTATCTAAAATTTTCTCTTTTTCTGAAGATTTACATATAAAACGACTTACAATTATGATTATTAGTTGGATGATCTTTATTGGGATCACCCGCTATTCAAAGTTTTATTCTCTACTGAATTTCCAGACAATGGCATCTCAATTTCCCGAATTCGGACTAATGAGCTTAGGAGTAATGCTTGCAATGATTACAGGAGGTATTGATTTATCTGTTGTAGGAATTGCAAATTTAACGAGTATTCTAAATGCGTTTATCCTTCTTCGGCTGACTAATGAAATGGGTGGACTCCCTAAGTACGCGGTAGCACTAGTCTTTATTCTCGCTATCTTTATTGGGGCTTTAGCAGGAATATTTAATGGAATCTTAATAAGTAAATTTCGCATTCCACCAATTCTTGCAACCATGGGTTCTGGTGAGCTTTTTACAGGAATCTGTCTTGCTCTTACAAATGGAAATGCGGTGAGCAAGTTTTCCCGAGTTTATTCTCAAACAATCAATAATAAGTTGTTCTCGATAATTCCAATACAACTTATCCTATTCATCATTATGGCTGTTGTTATTTGGTTCTTATTATCAAAAACATCTTACGGAACTAAGATTTACCTTTTAGGAACAAGTTCTACTGCTGCATATTTTAGTGGTTTGAAAACAAATTCATTAATTATAAAAACCTACATGCTTAGTGGAATGGCTGCTGCATTAGGTGGAATGATCATGTTAGCAAACTATAACTCAGCAAGAGCTGATTATGGCACTGTTTATACGTTACAATGCGTCTTGATTGTTGTATTAGGTGGAGTAAATCCGGTTGGTGGTAAAGGAAAAATTAGCGGGGTTGTTCTCGCAATTATACTACTAAGAATGCTAGAAACAGGGATAAATAGATTCCCAAGAATAAGTAGTTACTATATTTCACTCATTTGGGGTGGAGTACTCATATTTGTAATGGTATTAAACTACTTTAGTGAGAAGAAAATTCCAATTGTAAAAGAAAAAAAGAAAGTGGGAGATGAAAATGGAGAACATTAAAGTACTTCTCGTTGGGGAATCATGGATGAGTCAAAGCACTCATCATAAGGGGTTTGATTATTTTAGTTCTTCGACATATGAGACCGGTCATGCCTATTTGTTAGAAGCTTTCAAAGAAGATGGAGGTATTGAATGTATCCATCTTAGTGGGCATGAAGCTTCAGAAAAATTTCCTGAAACACTTGAAGAGCTACAACAGTATGATGTCGTTATATTAAGTGATATCGGCTCTAACTCACTTTTATTATCTCGAAAAGTCTTTCTCGAAGGACAAAGAGCTCCGAACAGACTCTCTCTTATTAAGGAATATGTTAATAGTGGTGGAGGGTTTGTATGGCTGGTGGGTACTTATCATTTGCAGGAATTGAATCAAAAGCAAAGTATTTCCGTACTCCAATTGAAGAAATATTGCCTGTTTCAATTTATCCTTTTGATGATCGAGTAGAGACTCCAGAGGGTTCAGAGATAGTAATTGATAGCCCAACACATCCAATAGTTAATACAATTTCTCAACCCTGGTCGTATCTATTAGGGTATCAAGAGGTTGTCGTAAAAGAGCAAGCACACCTTGTTGCCTCAAGTGATAAAGGAGATCCTTTGTTAGTTGTGTGGGATTACGGAAAAGGTCGTTCTCTTGCATGGATGAGTGATATAGGTCCTCATTGGTGTCCCGTATCTTTTGCAACATCCGATGCTTTTAAAAACATGTGGCAAAAAGCAATTCACTATCTTGCAAAAAGACTTTAATTAGGATTCGTTGATTTTTTGAGTGTGTACACCTAACTTAGTAATACTTCTCATTAACAACTCCACGGAAGAACTATCTAATGGGCTCCTAAGCTCCCTACAAAGCCTTTACTTTCTTAAATCTCATCTCCATTTGTTGACCTTATTGTGCGTTCATAATAGACTAGCAGTGGATATTTTAGAAACAATAAGTATTGATTGAAAGTAAATATTATTACGAATGGGAGATTATGATGGATAACAGAACCTTAGCAAATGCGGTAAGAATTTTAAGCATGGATGGAGTTCAAAAAGCTTCAAGTGGACATCCTGGAGCACCAATGGGTATGGCTGATATCGCAGAAGTGGTATTTAGACGTGTTATGAAACACAACCCTGCAAACCCTTCATGGGCAAACAGAGATCGTTTTGTCCTTTCTAATGGACACGGATCGATGTTATTGTATTCATTACTCCACTTAACAGGGTATGATTTACCACTTGAAGAGCTTAAACAATTTAGACAACTACACTCGAAAACAGCAGGACACCCCGAGTATGGCATCACTGTTGGTGTAGAAACTACAACAGGTCCTCTTGGGCAGGGATTAGCTAATGCAGTTGGTATGGCTCTAGCAGAAAAGATGCTTGCTTCTAGATTTAATAAAAATGGTCATGAAATTATTAATCACAATACATACACTTTTTTAGGTGATGGATGCATGATGGAAGGGGTCAGCCATGAAGTTGCATCTCTTGCAGGGACATGGGGACTTGGTAAGTTAATTGCATTTTATGATGATAATGGAATTAGTATTGATGGTGAAGTAAAAGGGTGGTTCAATGATGACACTCCTTCTCGTTTTGAAGCTTACAACTGGCATGTGGTTCGAGACGTTGATGGACACGATAGTGTTGCTATTGAAAAAGCTATAAAAGAAGCAAAAGACGTATCTGATAAACCAACCCTCATTTGTTGTAAAACAACTATCGGTTTTGGTTCTCCAAATAAAGCTGGAAAAGAAGAATCTCATGGAGCTCCTCTAGGTGATAAAGAAATAGTTCTTACTCGACAAGAGTTAGGGTGGGAATACGACGAACCATTCTTTGTCCCTCAAGAAATCTATAACGAATGGAATTGCAAAATTAAAGGACAAAAGAGCGAAGAAGAATGGAATACACAATTTGCTGCATATTCTGCTCAATTCCCACAAGAGGCTGCTGAACTTAATAGGAGACTATCTGGAGAAAGAACAGCTGGTTGGGAAGATAAAATGGATGAATTCATAGCTTATTGGCAAAAGAAGGAGTAAAAGTAGCATCTAGAAAAGCATCTCAAATGGTTCTTGATGTATTGACTCCTTTAGTAGATGAATTTGTTGGTGGTTCTGCTGACTTAGCTCCATCAAACCTCACAATGAGTACTTCATCTAAAGTAATTACTCGTGAAGATGCCTCTGGAAATTATCTCCACTATGGAGTAAGAGAGTTCGGTATGGCGTCTATTATGAATGGCCTAGCTCTTCATGGAGGATTCCTTCCATATGGTGGAACATTCCTCATCTTCATGGAATACGCTAAGAATGCTATTCGAATGGCATCTCTTATGGGCTTACAAGTTGTTTATGTCTTCACTCATGATTCCATTGGTCTTGGAGAAGATGGTCCAACACATCAACCAGTTGAACAACCTACTATGCTTAGAATTACTCCTAACATGAGTTCATGGAGACCTTGTGATGCTGTTGAAACTGCTGTAGCTTGGAAAGAAGCTGTAAAACACACAACTGGACCTACTGCATTGTTGCTAAGTAGACAAAACCTTTCACCTCAAGAGAGAACTGCTACTCAAGTGAAAGACATCGAAAAGGGTGGATATATCCTAAAAGATTCGAATGGCACACCAGATGTGATCTTGATTGGAACAGGAAGTGAAGTAGAACTTGCGATGAATGCATCGAATACTCTAAGCGAACAAGGGATAAAAGTAAGAGTTGTTTCACTTCCTTCTACTGAAGTATTTGAAAGACAATCTAGTGAATATAAAGAGAGTGTTCTTCCTTCCTCAATTCGAAGTCGAGTTGCAGTAGAAGCAGCTCATGTAGACTTCTGGCACAAATATGTTGGACTTGATGGTAAGGTTGTTGGAATGAACAGTTTTGGTGAATCAGCTCCAGCAGGAGAGCTATTCAAGCTCTTCAACATCACCACTGAAGCTGTAGTAGATGCAGCTAAATCTGTGCTGAAATAGATGAAAAAATAGATTTAAGTATTTAATATGAAGGGGACAATCACATGATTGTCCCTTTTTCATCTCAATTAGGGTTCAACAACAAAATCAATTTTTGCACAACACATTCCACCGGTGAACTTTCCATCGACTCCTGTTGCAATAACAAGAATTACATGGTTGATATCTGCTGTTTGGGTTGTGTATGTCAGCCCAGTCTCGCCCACAATGAGTTCTCTATCTTCATAATCATTAGGATTCATCCTATACCACTGATAGGTCATTCCATCGTCAATATTATCTCGTGTATCATAGTCAACTAAAGAGAATTCAGCAACAATTCCAAAACCAACATATGGCATCATTATCCCTGTATTAACCATTGAGTAATCCAAGCTCCAATTCACATCTACATCAACTTCACACTGCGTTGAATATTCTATATTAGAATATTCACCATCGTATTCTCCTCCATTAATCAAAAGGCGAAAGTATCCACTAGAATGAGAATCTGGTAGTTCTACATCATACCCTGAGGACAAGGGATTTGTTGTTGTGTATTCATCTTCACCATTCATCATAGTTTCAAAGGAGAAAGGATCATTCGATGAACTAAATTGAAGAGTATAGCTTGTAGCACCAAACTCTTCTGGTGTAGTGAATTCAAGAAATACAGTTCTTCTATCAAATGTATTATCACTTTGTTCTACAAACAATAAATTCTTTGGATTGTGGACAATCTCAACGGGGTCTGTACTTCCGTTTTCTGTTAATGAGTCTAGGAGGGGACACGATGTCATGGTGAAAACCAGCAAAGTAAGAATAAGGCATAGTTGAATAATTTTTTTCATACTACATACCTCAAAAATAAATTTTCAATGCTACTTATATAGCAAATAGTATATACCAAAAGTTACTTCTTCTGTTAGAAACATATCTTTAACTTTTTTAATGCTACAAACACCATGTCGAAAATATATTTTTTTCTTTAGTTACTTGCATTATAAATGAGGATTATTACATGTATTTCTGGTGAGATATATTGTGTTAAACACCCGTTAGTATGAAAAAATTGAGAAATGAGGATTCTTTTCATGTTAGACATAAGAAAAGTGAAAAGAAGAAGTATTCTCTTCTATTTTCACTTGTTAGAAGGAAGAAAATGTATTAAAAATGGCATAAGAAGTAGTATATACTTCATACCTGAATATGCATTAATATTGACGTAGTGAGGAGTTCATGAAAGATACGAAATATTACCAACAGGTATATCGGATAGATGAGGAAACAGGAAGAGTCATTATTGATGTTGCGTTGGATCGATACCTTGATTATTTTCATGAGTGGGATAATTCAACATACAAAAGAAGAGATTTGCACCCTGATTTAGCTCAATTCTTAGACGTCTGTTCTCATGAAATACCTTTAAAGCATAAGCTGAAGATAGTATTTGCAATCAAAAACAAAACTGTAGATTTAGATAAAGAGAGTATGATAACAAAGAGTTATCACAACTACTATTTAGCCAATCTTCAGTATGTAGAAAGAGAGATAAGACGAAAAGTTCGTTTTGCAATACTAGTAGCAGGTATTGCCATCTTAATTCTAGCAATGTATTACCTCATATCAGGACCAAGTAATACCATTTTTGCCTATCGAATTATAAGAGAAGGAGTTTTTATTGGTGGCTGGGTCTTTATGTGGGAAGCATTTCATATCATAGCCTTTCAAACACTTGATCCATTAAAAGACGAAAAGAGTTAAAGAGATTTTAGAAGCTACTATTACCTTCCTCCCATATGAGTAAAGGTTAAACAAATTTTCTTCTATTTCCTTTTTTGTGCTTGATACACACTATTCCCAGATATTGCTATGACAACGAGACTCGCTCCAATAATGAAATTCATATGAGGGATCTCTCCTAAAAATACCCATACGTAAAAGATCCCAAGAACCGTCTCACTAGAATTCACGAGAGCAGCTTCAGGAGCACTTATGTATCTTGTCCCAGTAGAAATCATTGTTTGAGAGAAAGGGATTACAAAAAGACCCAATATTGCTAATGGTAGGATTGATTCGCTAGGAATTGCGATATTCCCTTTTGATAAGATGAGAGCAACAAGAGAGCCGGTAATACCACCAAAAATAACAAGAGCCATTCGGGACATACTCTTATGTTTTCTCATGAAAGAGAGATTTGATCCAAGAAATAGAGGAGTTGCTATTGCATAGAGCAATCCTTTTGTATCCATATCACCAAAACCATCTTTGTACATATACCAAATACCAAATAATGCAACAATTGCTGCAATAATAGTAACAGGAGACGGTTTTTTCTTATAGAAAATAGCACTAAAAGCTGCCGCAAATAAGGGAGATAGGGCAACTAACACTAACGTATTAGCGGCTCCAGCATACTGAACTCCAAGAGTGAATCCCGTTCCACTAAGACCCCACATAACCCCACTTATGACCATTGGCATTCCACCATCAGAGAGAATGGAAAAAGATCTACTTTTATTCTTTAGAAAAAAGATGATAGAAAATTGAAAATAAAAGTAAAAAAATGCCCGATAAAACACAGCTCCTATTCCACTCGTTCCAGATAATCTGATAAGCAAAGCATCAAAACTCAGTACAAGTACACCAATAATTGCAAATGACAAACCCATTAGATAGGTTTTTTCTTCTTGTTTCATGTTTTCTCCGTCAGAATACTTTATCTGAGTACTGGGGTTTTGCCAAGGAGGAAGAATCTTCCCTTTTCAATATGAATAGCACCCTGCTTTGTTAGCTGTGATTCTACCAAGGAAAATGAATTAACCTTCATTCTTGGTAGGGTTAAATCTACCATTTTAATTCCCTTGTGTTGAAGTTTCACTTTTCGAAGAATCGTAATATGGAATGGCCCTGCTTTATGATCAAAAGGAATGTGCAATGTACTTAACACCTGTCGTATGTGCTGACGAATTTCAATGAGTTCTTTATTCTTTGTAGCCTCAATATAATAGAGTAATCCATCAGGTCGATTAAAGAAATCCAACCGATTAAATTCTAGGTTGAAGGATAACAAGTCAATATTTTTAAGCTCTTCAATCAACAAGGATTGTTGTTCTTTTCTTACATCTTTCATAAATGCTAATGTAATATGCATCTGATCTAACCTACTTGGACTTCCTTTCAAAGATGATGATAGAATCGTCTCTTGAATTTCTTTGATATAGGGAATAATTTCATCTTTTATTGGGATGCTCATAAACATTCTCATACAAACAGGATACCATAAAAATGGCATTTCCTTTATTATTAATTATATAAGGAACACAGATGCTTACTATTCCCTTGCTAAAAGCAACAGATATTGAAGAAAAATATAATGAACTTACAATGAATGGGTTGAAAACAGAACTTGATAATTATCAATGGACGAAAGAAGAACATGATGTGTGTGATATTCACACTTCTTTATACCTTGGGCATGATAACTCTCATCTCTTTCTTCTCTTTGAAGTACAAGAGCCTATTATTAGAGCCACCCATAGTGAACACTTTAGTGATGTTTTTGAAGATAGCTGTGTAGAATTTTTCTATAGAGAACGTGATAGTCTCGATTATACTAATATTGAAATAAATCCCAAGGGGGCTGTCCTTATTGGTTATGGAAAAGATCGATATAATAGAATCTCTCCACCAGTTGATTTAATAGATTCTCTTGGAATTAATACTACTTATGATGAGAAATTACCATATAACGGATCTTGGAGTGTATACTACCATATTCCTATGGGGTCTATAGAAAAAGATAGAGTATTTTTTGCTAATGCATATAAATGTGGAAATCTTACTCAAAATCCACATTTCATTACTCTGTTCCATATTGATACACAGAGCCCTGATTTTCATCAGAGCTCATATTTTCAACCTTTTGCAGTAGAGTAATTATCCTATCTGTGCGGCTATTGAAATGTAAGAAGACCTCTGATAGAAATAATTTAGCAACGGAAGTCTTCCATTATGGTATGTGAAATTTATTCTAGTTGCATGTTTTGAATCTATATCTTGTAATATTATTCCACCACCAACAGTGAATTCTAGTTCCCAGGGATTACTTTCACTATAGCCATTAATCTGGTGTAAGGTTTTACCATCTTGATGAAGTTTTACATCTCCACTGATTCCAATTCCTAGTTGTTTGGTGACATAGAAATCATACCCGATTCCAGTCTGGACAGTCCATGCTTTATAAGAGTCGGGGTAGGTCATAGGAAGAACGTTTTCTGAATTCGCTTCATTAAGATTTTGAGAAGTTCCATTAGAAGGTTTTAGTACCCAAGAAGGAACATGAACAGATGGTCCCATCCATGTTTTTGTTCGAGGGAGTGTTGCTTCAGCATGGAAAAAGAGGTTCTTAACTATTTCTGCTTCAACTCCAAAGAACAGGTTGTTATCTCTTGTGAAGTTGATTGGATCTCGTAGCGGATCACCATTGACATCATAGTAATTAGCGATTGTTTCATCCCATAGTGTCCTGAATAGTGTTGTAGTCCTGCTTTAAATGAAATTCTATCAAATAGCCTTAATTGTGGACCAAAGAAAAAGATGCCATCAAAGCCAATGTTATCAGCCCCGCCAAATCCTTGAAATATTGAGTTAAGACCTCCGCTAAAGGCAATTTCTAATTTTGCTTTCTCATGGAATAGTCCTATTCTGAAGACTCCAATATCTACTCCAGTTTTCAGTCTTAGATAAAGATGTTCATCTATATATTTATCTCCTTCAAAGATAGGGATATCTTGATATTCTCCCTCAGTTCCAAGAGGACTTACTCGCACTGTTCGTGGCTGTCCAGTTTGTAGCATCATAATCTCCAAGGAGCTAGATGGATTAAAGACCTCTGTTGGACTTTGACGATAAAGTGATTTCGACTGAAATAACGAAAATGAAGCGAAAGATGATTCGTTTGCAATAAGAAATGAACTTATTGTTAACAAGATTAATGTGATAAATGCAAATTTTTTCATGATATCTCCAATATTGTAGTATTATCCACTGATAGCTAAGCCAAAGACCACATATTGGCTTTTTTTATAAAAATAGTTGAGTAATGGGAATCTTCCATCATGATAGTAGATTTCTAGGCGAAATTTTCGATCTAATAATCCTCTATTGAATTCGAACCCTCCTCCTGCACTAAAGGTGCACTCCCAAGGAGTTGATTGATCATATCCATTCACTTGATGGTTAGTTTGACCATCCTGATGAAATTGGAAGTCTGTTGCTAAGAATAAGGACCCAATTTGAAAAATAGGAACCCTTACCTCACTGCCGACTTGAATTCTCCAAGCTTTGTAGGAATCAGGATAGGTAATAGTTGTCTCAACAGATTCTTGTCCAGTAATATGTTCGTGTTGATTATCATCTGTCGATCCTGGTTTAATCGTATGAAAAGGGACGTGAGCACCAGGGCGAATCCAAGCGGAGGTTTGAGGAAGTTCCACTGACCCATAAAGGCGAAAGTGTTCACTAGGTTCAATTGAAATAGAAGCAAGCCAAGAGTTCCCTCTAGTATATTCAATGAGATGTAAATCATCTAACGAATAACTACTCAAGCCTACCATTTTTGTTATAATTTCATCTCCCCAGTGACCAGAGAAGTGGTGAAAACCTGCCTGAAAAGCAATTTTATTGAATAAGCGAACAGATCCTCCAGCTCCATAGAATCCATCAAATCCTAAAGTATCTGTTGCACCAAAGTTCTGAAAGATACTATTGATACCGCCATTGATGAATCCTTCTATTTGAAAAAAGCCCAATTCTAGGCGAGCAAGCCCAATATTAGCAGCACTCTTTAGTTGATAGAATCTATTGTTTCCTTCAAATTCTCTTTCCTCGAAAGGAATCTCAATATATTCATCGTCTCCATCAGTGACTACTGCTAGAATTCCTCTTGGGACGCCTCCACATTCTTCACTTCAAGTAATCTGAAACTTGTGGAATTGGAAAAAGGGTCACTCATAAATTCTCTAAATAGTGGAGTGACTGGAGCCAATTTGAATGAGAATGCACTAAATAGTGGTAATAGACCTATGCACAGAAATGCAATAAGAGCAAACATGATGCGTGTGTGTTTCTTCATAAAAAAACCTCTTTTAAGGCCTTTATCGATTAATGAGTAATATCTATACTTTTTTAATGAATAAAGGATTGTGTTAACATGATTATAGTGTGATTATTTGAAATCCTTTTTGAATATAAGATGAGAAAGATGGGTGACCACTCATTTCTCCTCCTACTGGGAGGCCGGATTGTTCATTATATTCTAAGACGTTCAGTTTTGCAGAACATCCTTTACAGACACAATCAATGAGGTTAAATTCAACAACTTTCTTAAACAGAGGATTATTTGATTCAATCATAGGTTTCACTAACGTAACACTTTCGCCTTCTAAGACGATTTTTACTTCAATTCCTTTTTCTTTTTAAATCCAGTGCATTAAGTAAAACATGTACAAAACATGTAGGATTACCGTTAAATGCAAAAATGACAAACTTGTTCATATAAAGTCCTTACATATTAATTTTGAATTAGTATACCATAAAAAGAGTACTTTGATGAGGTTATTCAATCTAAATAAGCAATTCTATCTTTGTTAATAATTCAGTTTGCTCAACATGTAATGGGGAGTTTAGATAAAACTCATAATATGTTTTCTTAATATCCAAATTATGAGCTTTTACCCACTCAAACATATGAGTATAAGCATTTCCCATATTACGATAGTCTCCCTTGTAGAGGCAAGAGACTCTTTTCCCTTTTGGGATCACTCCACTTTTAATTGAACCAAAGCCGGGAAACTCATCTGGCACAATACAGCCAATATCTACACTCAAATGCATCATGTCTTGGTTGTGGTATGCAACAAAAGAAGGCTCTTCTTTCTTTAGTCCAATACTCATCGTGTATCGATATAATTCTTCTAATGTAGAAGAAACTTCTTCCCTAAGGTGGTCAACCGCAATAGTTCGCTGGATGATAAGAGAAGGAATTTCATCTCGGTCTGTTACTTCGATAATATACTCCATATCCTTTCCTCCTACTATGAAGTGTATCACTTTATAGTAGTGAGTCAATGGATACATAGGCGAGGAAAGAATTAGGCGTCCTGGTCGTGAAGAGTAAGGTACGAATGAATAATTTCACTGCAGATGTTCTTATGAATGCTTACAACATTCATTTCACGTCTTGCATTTTCTAAGGAAGACGAAGCATGCGCACTATTTACCATAATATTACTTCCAAATTCTCGTCTTACAGTTCCTACAGGGGCCTTTCCAGGGTCTGTTGGCCCAAGAACATTTCTAATTTTTCTTATAGCATCTTCCCCTTCATAGACTAATATCATCATTTTGACATTTCCAGGTTGATCTATTTTTTCTAGAGGACAATCAGTGCTTCGATATCCAGACATAAATTCAATAATTTGTTCAAATTGATCAATAGCATACTCAGTCCCAAAACTTTCAATAAGCATGTTCTCAGCTTTTTTACTCAGATGAATACCAAATTCCCCTTGTAATAACTCTTTTGCCTGTATTCCAGTAGGAGTAGAAAGTCTTTCAATGAGAGCTTCTTTTACCGGAGAATAGAAATCGATAGCTTCTGCAACACTCATTCTATGTACTTTCATCCCTACAATACGAAGTCCTGTTCTCGCAAAGATATCAATAATAGTTCCAGGGCGAGATGAAGCAAAGTTCCAGTTTTCTGGTTTTATTATTACAAGAGTTCTCTCTATGCTCTCTGGATTGTCATACGTGACATTTTCAACAATATTTGGTCTTCCTGGTAACCAAGAAGCTAATAAACGAAGAGTTTTTAAAGCATTCTTATGATTTCTTGGAGTGAGGACAGCTGGCTCGAAGTAGGTAACTTCTCCAGTTTCATTATCAACAATCAAGTCGGCATATGTGTCTCTAATTGTTTCTCCAGTGAGTGATTCTACACTTCGGTTTTCTGAATATAGAGCACCGCAGATATCACTCAGTTTTTACAGGCATTAGGTCCTCTAAAGAGAAGAAGGAGAGTTCTGTGCTGTCTATCTCCACTTGGGGCCATATTTTTCAGGACATATTCACTTAAAAGAGAAGATGCTGACGTGTTCATTGGGTCCTGTTGTCCCTGTAAGATGGCCGCATATTCTTTTGCTAATTGTGCATCAACTAACACAATCTGAGCTCCCACCAACTCCAAATCAACACGAGTTAAAAGTCGAGAAAGCACTCCGCCAATACGACTTTTGGCAACGGTATAGGGGCTTACTAGCACATACGAGAGTTCATAATCCATACAATATACTCCTAATAACAATTAAGCATATAGTAAAGTATAGGATTGTTTTTGTCCATGAGAAGACTTATAAAGGATTAGGAGAAATAAACAAAAGAACAGTCCCTACTACTGCAATAATTGTCCCTATTGAAGCCAAAGGACTGACAGGGCGTTTTAATATATATTTCTCTAAAGGTAATAGAAGTACAGGAGTCATTTGTGAAAGGGTTGTAACAATACCTACTGGAGCAATGGAAAGAGCCAAAGATTAAGTACTATACCCAATACAGGACCTACAAGAGCTGCAGCGACAATTAAAAGGAGGACCTTTATTTCACTTTTGTTTATGAATAATCGAAAATCTGTAATAAATGATTTTCTTACTATCGTATAAATTATGAGGGATATGAGGCCAAAGAAAAGTCGAATAGCATTTGCTGAGATCGGGTGGACAGAAGCTCCCATTCCGTTTTTAGCAAGTACCATAAGCAAAAGCTTGTGTAATAGCCCCAAGAAATGCAAAGAACACACCTGTTTCAATATTTTTCTTATCAGTTGTCTTCTTTTTTATTCTTATCAATTAAAATGACAAGAGCAACACCAAATAATGTTACAAACATCCCAAAAGATTGGAAGTAGGTAATAACCTCTTTTTCAATGAAAAAAGCAAATATAGTAGAAAAGAGGGGGCTTGTTGTCATAATAACCATGGTTTGTCTGGCTCCAATTTTTACAAGAGCACTGAATATAAACAAATCAGCAACACAGAAACCTAATACACCAGAAGTTCCAATAAAGAGCCAAGAATGAAATGAAATCCCAACTGGAACAAGTGTTCCTAAGAATATCAGGTGGACAAGAAGAATTACAGGAAACGCAATCCACAGTCTAATATGTGCTGTAGTTGAAGAGCTCACAATCCTCCCTACATATGCATAAATTAATGAGTTTTGTGCAAAACAAAGGGCAGTGAATAAAGCGAGTGCTTGTCCTAATATGAGTTCCATAGAGTAGACTATTACAGAAAAAGAGGAATGGGTAAACTATGTATGCTTCCTATTTGCATACATATTTTGATAAATGAGTTCCATCCCATCTAAAATAGTAGAAATCGTCTCTTTCGATAGCGATGAATCACATAATGAGGAAGCTTTTCTTACTTTCTCTTTAAATGAAAGATGAACAAGGGACGACATGAATTCTGAATCATCTTTATTATTGTTCCCGTTTTCATCTTTTCCTACAAATTCCAATGCATAGATATACACAGATGCGATCTCTGACCAACTAAGAGCAAGAGACTGCGCACGAATGATTGCCCCCATAATTCGATCGCGATAGTGTAATTTTCTCTTAAGATCTCTTCCTACGCGATATAGAGTGTCACCTAATGAGGGATTGGTAAAGCGAAAGAGTAAATCATCCACATGATGTTGTAATTCGAGTTTTGAAAAAGTTACTGGGTAGCAAGCAGCTACTATCATCATTGATTGGCTCATCACTTTTTTTTACTTTTGCAAAGAGGGAAGGATCTGCCAGCACCTCATTAATATAGGTTGCCTGTTGATTATAATAAGATCCAATGTAAGCACAAGATGCATGGCCAAGGTTGTGGATGTAAAGTTTTCTCTCAACATATGCTTTTATAGGTGTTACCGGTACAATATATTTACTCGTTGGGATTGGGCCGATAAAGCCATGTTTATCAACTATTACATCATTATTTTCTTCACTTATTACTTTCAGGAAATTGCTGTTTTCTTGAAGAGGAACCATTTTTCCAATGCTTGTTTCAACTAATCCAATATATTTTTTTATTGGAAAAGTGGAAGGTAGGTAGTTCTTTAATGTAGAATTGATAACATGAGCTCCATTACTCATATTTTCTGCAATGATAATATTTAAAGGAGCTTGTGGTCTTTTTTCATACCGAGCAAGGAGAGAAGGGGCTAGTTGTTTGCAAACAAATGGGAGGTTTTTTTCTCCAACAGAGATACTCAAGATATCTGCTTCCAAGATTGCATTAATTACATCTTCTTCTTGATGGGCTTCAATTGCAGATACATGATTGATTACATATGAATGAGAAGAATTCCTTGTAACAGATTCAACGGTATATTTACCTTGAGTATTTAGGGCATCAATGAGATTTTTTTGTATATCAATAAAAATAAATCTCATAGCCTTCGCGTGAAAAACTTGAGCGATACACGCTCTTCCAATGTTCCCTGCTCCCCATTGTACGCATACTTTTTTACTCATCTTTTCCAAACGACCTTTTAAGGATTCTATAAAAGAAGCAAAAGAGTTCTTACAAGAAGTAATGACAATTGGAAGTACTTACAACACTTATGCTACGTATCTCTATCTCTTAAGGAGAGGGTAATGAATCTCTTTAATTGGGTTGTTAACACACCCTCTCTCAATGGGTCTACCGTCTTCTGGTTGTGTTGAATCACATCATAATTGCGATACATTGTATTGAATTAGTAACAATTTACACCGCTAATACGTGAAAAGATATTCTCTTTTCCACTTAACATAGTATAACATTGGTAGGTATTGAAACGCAATCATATACCAATAGTTGAAAGATATTTGAAAACAAAAATTTCTACTTATTGCTTTTTAATATAGGTATTTGTAAGAACCCCAATCCCTTCAATCTCAACTTTTACTATATCTTTATTTTCCATGTTCCCTATTCCTCCTGGAGTTCCTGTGAGTATTACATCGCCAGGATAGAGAGTCATAATCTGAGATATATAGCTCACGAGATAGTGGGCAGAGAAAATGAGGTGTTGTGTATTGCTTTTTTGTACAACTTCGTCATTAAGATAGGTAGCTATTGAAAGATTATTTGGGTCTACTTCATCAGTAATAATTGGTCCAAGAGGCAAGAAGGTATCGAATCCTTTAGCAATTGTCCACTGACCATCCTTATGTTGCAGATCTCGAGCAGTAACATCATTGGCACAAGTGTATCCTAGAATATAATCTCCAATATCATCTATCGCTACATGATATGCTCTCTTTTTTATAACAATTGCTAACTCTCCCTCATAGTCGACTCGTGCTGATAATGAGGGATGTTCAATATAATCTAGTGGCCCAATTGTAGCACTACTTGGTTTCATAAAGAGGACAGGGGATGAAGGGATAGTTAGATTCATTTCTTTTGCATGATCTGCATAGTTCAGTCCCACACACACAGCTTTAGAAGGGAGCGACGGTGCAAGAATGGTTACATTCTCAATAGGGTAAGTGTTTTCTAACATAGTATATGACTCAAAATAAGATGGAGATATCTCTGTTATGATATTGTTATCAATAATTCCATATTTTTCGGTGCCTTCAAATCTAAATCGAATATATTTCATCTTTTCCCTCTTAATTGTGTTACTATATCATTATTCTTTGCTAAATTCCAAAGAAAGAATTTTTTTTGAAGAAATAGGTACGTTGTTATGAACATAAAACAAGTTACGGTAACAAAGCAGCAATATATTATTATGGGCCTCACTCTATTTCTCTATATCCTCATGCTAACAAAGATATTCTTCACCCTTTCAATTGATTCAAGATCTCTTATTGATTTGATCATCATCTCAACGCCACAAAAAGTAGAACAGGCTATTAACCTCCTTCCTACATCTGATACTATGCCCATTATATTCAGTTCCTGTTAGACTCACTATTCGTTAGTATGTTTTATCCTTTATTAATTTCTCTGTTTGATTCATCATTCATATTATGTGCAACAATTTCTTTAAGCGGAATAGGTGATATTATTGAAAATGGAATCTCTTGTTACTTTTTAGAACAAAGGATACCTGATGCATCTATTTTACAGTTTGCTAGTATTGTCACCAATGCAAAATTCCTATTTTTACTTCTATCTATAGTAATAATTGTAGTAAAGTTATTGAGGAAAACATCATAATATCTTAAGGTTAAGTCTATGCATAACACAGTTATTTTCGATATGGATGGGACGTTGATTAATACTTCAAAGGGAATATTTGCAACAGCAAATTATACAATGAAAGCCCTTGGATTTGAAGAACTGCCAGAGTCTCAGTTAAGAAAGTTTGTAGGGCCACCGCTTCCATCTTGCTTTAGAATTGCATGTGGGCTAGATGAAAATCTTATTGAATCAGCATGCGATATATATCGAGATGAGTATATTAAAGGAAATATGTATTTAGGAGATGTATACCCAGGTATTGAATCTCTTCTTGATACACTAACACAAAAAGGTATCACTCTTGGAGTCGCCACTCTGAAAACAGAAGAAATGGCAATTAATATCCTTAAGGAAAAGGGTCTTTTCTCCTATTTTTCAAGTATTAAAGGGGCTGATATTAATGATAAACTTACCAAAGCTCAAATAATTAGAAATGTATTAGACGCGCTCAATATTAGTGATTATGCTACTGTTATGATGGTGGGAGATACTCCTCATGATGGTGATGGAGCTGTCGCTGTCGGAGTAGATTTTCTTGGTGTTGACTGGGGTTTTGGATATCACAAAGGACATAAAATAGAAGAAGGTCCTTTCATTCTTGGCACAATAGACTCAGCCCATCAAGTGTTAGATTATCTATAGAATACAAATAAGGTGAAAAGACTTACTTTTCACCTTGCATATCATAGGAAGATTGAAGTGAATTCTCTACCAAGCGCAGTATCCACCATCAATGAGAATATCTGATCCAGTTGTGTAATCACTGACACTAGAAGCAAGATAGACCACAGCTCCCTGTAAATCATCAGTCAATGCCATTTTTCCCATTGGTATTTTCTCTAACCATAGCGGTAGCATAGATTTTCCTTCTGGAGTCTCAAGTAGTTTATCTACAAGATCTGTTTTAGTATATCCTGGACTAATTGAGTTTACTCTAATCCCTAATGGCGCCCATTCAGCCGCCAAGCTCTTTGTGAGATGAAGAACTCCAGCTTTGGAAGCGTTATAAGCACATTGGTTTTGTGGAGTGTTTGATATATGACCAGACATGCTTGCGGTGTTGATTATCTTACCGTAACCTGCTTCTTTCATCACCTTTGCTTCAGCTCTTGCACACAAGAATACTGCATCTAAGTTAAGAGCTAAGGTCTTCCTCCATTTTTCAAAAGGCATAGTAAGGGCTTCGCTCCATATTCCCATGCCAGCATTATTCACTGCGATAGTTAAAGAACCAAAGGTCTTCACTACAAGAGAAACCATTGATTCAACTTCAGCTTCGTTGGTAACATCTGTCTTTATTGCTATAGCTTCGATTCCTTTTTTTTCTAATTCATTTACTGTTTCTTGTGCTCCATCAATATTAATATCTACAACAGCAACCTTTGATCCAGCTTCTCCTAATGCATGACAAAATGCCTTTCCTATTCCAGAACCCCCACCAGTGACTAGACTTACCGTATTCTCTAAGGAAAATCTTTCTAATATTGTCTTACTCATCTTTAACCTCTTAATTGTTAGATACCACCAGATATCTTAATATTTTCTCCCGTGGTGAATGAAGAATCATCACTCATAAGAAATGAAACAGTTCCAGGTATTTCGTCAATTGAACCATAACGACGTAAAGGAACCTCACTTACCATTTGTTTAGCTACGATATTTCTATCTTTATCATAGTACTGAGAATGAGCCGCAGCTTGAAGGTCAACCTGCCTGTCCCACATGAATCCAGGTCCCATGTATCCTGGGCTAATTGCATTTACTCTTATATTGTAAGGTGCTAAATCTTTTGCTGCTGTTTGTGTTAGCCCCACAATTGCAAATTTTGATGCTCCATAGGCAGCCATATTTACAGGACCTCCAACCCCAGCCATTGATGCCGTATTTACAATAACTCCCTCTTTTTGAGCTACCATTACAGCAGACACAGCTCTGAGTACATGAAAGGCTCCAATAAGATTGACTGAAATAACTTGATGAAAATCCTCTACTGGATAGGTGTGAATTTGGCTAAAAGCTCCTTGAATTCCGGCATTATTAAATAGCATATCAATTTTATTAAAGTCTTTTTGAATAGTTTTTACACACTCTTCAACTTCAGAGTAATTTGCAACATTGCATGTGTATCCTAAACATCGCACCCCTGTTTCTTTAATTCTCTTGATAGCATCTTCCATATCTTTAAGGTCGATTAGGGCAATATCTGCTCCCTCTTTAGCAAGTCGTAATGCTGTAGAAATACCAATATCCCCAGCACCACCTGTAACCACACACATTTTATGTGCAAACTTCTTGTTCTCCATATTGAACCTCTCTTTGAACATTTATTTTATTTAGAACGTAATGATTACCTTTAAGACACCTTCTTCACTATTTTCAATAGTTTCGATTCCTTTTACAAATTCTTCTAACGCGAGTCTGTGAGAGATTACATCAGAGACGTCTATTTTCTCGTTCTCTAACATCCTTACTGCTTGGATAGAATTTTTTACAGATGTATAACTGCTAACAATATGTAGTCCCTTCTCAAATATCTTAAATGGAGAAAGGGTGATTGTCGCATCTTGTTTTGGGACGGCAAACCACAAAAGTGTTCCCCCTTTTCTTACTAGATCGAGAGATTTCTCAAGTAAGAAAGGAACACCTGTAGCATCGATAACCATATCAAAATGTTCATTTTGAATATTATTAATGTCTGTTTCTATATATCTAGCGCCACTTTTCTTAGCTAGTTCTAATCTACTTTTATTAGTATCAAGCTGAGTAACTTCACTTGCTCCTTGAGTAAGAACTGTTTTGAGTAACAAAATTCCAATAGGACCTGCACCCATAATAAGTATCTTATCTGCAAGGTGGACTTTTGCTTTCTGTACTCCATGAAGAACACATGAAAGAGGCTCCATGAAAGCGCCTTGGGCAAAATCGAGTGAACCAATAGAAAAAGCTGAACTCTCTGGAACAACTACATATTCAGCAAATCCCCCAGGTCTAGTTACCCCGATTCCTTGCCATTGTTCACAAAAATTTTGTCTATTATTAAAACACGCACTACAGTTATTACAACTAATGTTTGGTTCTACTGCAACATGATCAGAAAGAGAAAATCGTGTTACTCCTTCTCCTACAGCATCAACTATTCCAGCAAATTCATGGCCAGGAATAATAGGATATGATCCTAAATATTCACCTCTATAGATGTGGATATCTGTACCACAAATACCGCTAGCTTTTACTTTTATTCGAATTTCTCCTTTCCCTACTTCTGGGATAGGAACTTCTTTTACCACTGCGTGATGTGGTTTTTCCACAACCAATGCTTTCATCATATTCATGAGAAATCCTCCTCAAATTGTGTTTGTATGTCATATAATTCTGAAAAAAGAGGCTTAAGAGCGATGTACATTTTTTTGTAGACAGAATAATACTTGTTATACATTATATGCTTATTAAAATCTGGCTCGATTATTCTATTTTCTAATGGGCTATGAATAATTGCCTCTTCTAGAGATGAGTAATAGTCACATCCCACCATTGCACAAAGGGCTGCACCAAAGGAAGTTCCATGCTGGTAGTGGGGATGAATTACCATTGGAATATTAAAAACCGAAGCAATCATTTCACTCCAAAATACACTCTTTACTCCACCACCTAATAATGTGAAAGAGTGAATAGGCAAAGATAACTCATCATACACTTCTTTAATTTCGTATAATCCAAATGCGACTCCTTCGTAGAGAGAAAGAGCCATCTCTATAGCTGTTGTCGACATCGTGGCACCCATAAAGGAGCCTCTTGCTTGTGCATCCCAATGAGGAGTCCTTTCTCCCATGAAAAAGGGAAGAGCTATAAGGTGTTTGTTAAATGGAATCTTCGCTAATTCTTTTTCTGCTTCTTTAAAACTTTTTTCAGCAAAGAAATTGTTTTTGCCCACTCAAGAGAAGCTCCTGCACTTTGTACTGTTCCACATATATTTACTTCACTACCATTTAGATCGTAAAAGTGTTGCATTCGCATCTTTTTATCATCTATTGGTCCTTGATGTAATTTAGATATCCAAGCAGAAGATCCTATTGAAATATAGGCGCTATGTTCATCATGTACATGTGCTCCTCGAGTTGCCATTGCGGCATCTCCTCCTCCATAACAGACAGGAATCCCAGAGGGCAAGTGTAGAATCTTTGCACTCTCGTGTGTGAGATTTCCTGCAATATCGGTAGAAAGATGTATAGTAGGAAAAATTGAAGAGGGGATACCAAGAGAAGAAAGGTATGAATCAGCCCATTTCTTTCCTTTAATATCTAGCGCTCCTGTAAGGGAGGCATCTGAAAAGTCAGTTGTTCCTATCTCTTTAGTAAGTCTACTTCTAATATAATCTTTTGCATTAATCACAAATCGAGTCTTCTTAAAAGAATCTGGTTGATTATTTTTTAACCATAACAACTTCGGAAGAGATAGGAATTCATCAACTCTATTGCCTGTTATATTGTAAATATCTTGTTGTGAGTGGAGACTTTTTATAAGAGATACTTCTTTTACACTGCGTGTATCACAATGAATTAGTTCGGGGTACGTAGGTTCACCTTTGTCATCTACTGCTAGCATCCCATTCATATGCCCACTTAAAGAGATAATACTGATTGAGTAGGTTGAAGGTTCTATTGAATCTAGGATGAGATGAGTCCCTTTAATTGTTGCATTCCAAAAATCGTGTGCATGTTGTTCTGCCCATCCATGTCTATGGTAGAGTGTAGTGTAAGGCGTGCACACTGATGAGATAAGCTTTCCATCAAAAGAAAAAAGAGCAGTTTTACACTAGTTGTTCCAATGTCATAGACAAGGATAGTATCTATCATCCCTTTACCGCCCCACTAGTGAGGCCTTTAACCAATGCCTTCTGTGTCATCCATCCTAAGATAATGGCAGGGAGTACCGCAATTGTAGATGATGCTGATAACTGAGCAACGAACTGACCTTGTTGTTCTCTAAAACGAGCCATGAATACTGGCAGAGTTGCTGTTGGGTTCCCTGTTAAGTTAAATCCGAGAAAGAATTCATTCCAGATAAAGACCGCAACGAGAAGTGCTGCTGAGATTATTCCAGTTCGAGCGAGAGGGATTGCAATTTTGTGAGCTGTTGAAATTTACTACACCCATCAAGTCCTGCAGCCTCAAATATTTCATTAGGAAGATCTGAAAAGAAGGAGTGGGTCATCCATACAATAATTGGAGTATGAAATCCAATATAGGCTGCCATAAGACCATAAGGTGTGTTGATTAGGTTAAGTTGTTGGTACCAAGTAAACAGTGGTATAAGTACCGCAACAGGTGGAAGTAAGATTGTGGTAATAAACCACAAATAGAATTTGCTATTTGATCCTTTGTGCTTTAGTCTACCAAATACAATAGCAAAAGCCGCAGGAACTCCTAGTAAGAGGCTTACTCCTGTCCCTCCAATTACCTGAAATAATGAGTTCCGTAAGTATTGGTACATTGATGGATCCCCTAATACTTTTCTATACGTTTCAAGCGTTGGTTTAAAAAAGATACTAGGCATGACAGCCTGTTGTTCAGTCTTAAATCCTGATAAGAACATGTAAAGAATAGGGAAGAAATAGAAAATTGCGATTCCGTAAATAACTATTGCAAGTGCCCATTTTTTAATAAAATGTTTTCGTCTAATCCTTTTTGTACTTCAATAATGGATCTGTTTTCCATATTATTCCTCCCTTAGCTATATTTTCGTTTCGTTTTACGATTGAACGATAGAGAAGATTGACGAGGATTAATGTAAGTACAACAGTCATCACCGCAAGGGCACTAGCACGCCCAACGTTATTCGCACTAAATACTTGCATATACACTGCATACGGGAGTGTATAGGACCGGGTTCCTGGTCCTCCTGCAGTAGTTACTAAAATAAGTCCAAATTCCTTAATAAGGAATACAAGACCTAACATAACAGCTACTCTCATATGGTTCATGATGAGTGGTAATTTGATTTTGAAAATTCCTTGTAGCCAACTCACTCCATCAATTTTCATACTATCTACAAGGTCTTGAGGAATGCCTTGCAATCCAGACAAGAGAACTAGTATGAAAAATGGCATCCATTGCCATGTAAACAAAACAATGATGACAGGTATAGGGTAGTAGGATACTAAGTCAACAGGAACAAACCCAAGCGATTTAGCGATGACACCATACCACCCAAAAGTAGTATTGAATATAGTTGTTTTCCAAATTACCCCACTTGCTGTGGACATTACAAAAAATGGCCCTAGCATAAGTGTTCTTGCAATATTTACTCCTGGAATTTCATGATCTAATAAAAGGGCTAATAAGAATCCCAATATTGAACATAATAATAGGGTAATACCAGTAATGAGTATGGTTTGCCATAAAATACTATAAAATTCAGGAATTTCAGATAGAGATTCTATCTTTAGGTAATGCCAATAGTTTTGGATATTATTAAATGTTCGTGGTATATCTGGACGCGATAAGTTCCAGCGAAGAGTGGAAAATATGATGGTGAGCAAAAAGGGAACCTGCGTCATTATTGCGACTACCACAACAGCTGGAAGCAAAAATGCATAATCTGTTTTTTTCTTATCGTTTTCATGGTATTTCCATTCACGCTCTTACTTTGAGCGTCCTATAGTTTTTTGAATGATGTCTTTCATCCAAATAGGCGAAAATCTGTCTGACATTTGTCAGACAGATTGTAAAGAATCAATACATACTTTTCGCTTAGCGATAATTTCCATCAACTGCAACTTGTTCAAACACTGCTTGTGTTCTTTCGATTGCTTCATCAAGAGAAATTTTATCAACAACATAGTCTGCTAGGTATTCAGTCATTTTTGTTCCTGCATTAGCAAATTCAGGAATAGCAATGTATTGAAGTCCTACGTAAGGAACAGGTTCTAAGGTTGGTTTTGTAAAGTCCATCCCTTCTAATGTCTTAAGTGTCATCGTTGCATATGGAGCTTTTGCATAGACAGGAAGTTCATATGTGGATGATCTTGAGGCTGGAGGGGTTGAAGCTGCAGTAGGATCAAGTTCGATAGTTTTTTGGATATAGTCTTTGCTTGTTGCCCAGAGCATGAAATCAAATGCAGCAGCTTTTTTCGCATCTGATGATTTTGGGTTGATTCCCATTGCCCAGTTCCATAACCATGCAGTATTAGATTTGAGTTTTTGGGTAGGAGCCATTACATAGCCCACTTTACCTTGAACTTTAGAGTCATCTGCTTCGAGAGGAGGAGCAATACTTGTTGCATCATAATAGATACCACAATTTCCGCTAGCCATGAGAGCTATACATTCATTATAGGTATAAGAGAGAATGTCTGCTTGTCCAGCTTCTCTTAGGATCTTTTTGTACATCATCCAAGCTGCACGTTGTTCTGGGGTATCAACAGTAGCATTCCAATCCATGTCATAAAAACGTCCACCAAATGCATTTACCATAGTAACAAATGGAGCGCCACTCATTCCCCAACCTGGAGCACCACGCATGGTCATTCCAACGATTCCCTTTGCTGGATCATGAATTTTTTTGCGAGTGCATAAATTTGATCCCAAGTAGGTTCTGCTGGCATAGTTAAACCTTTTTGAGCAAACAATTCTTTGTTGTACATAATGAAAGAACTTTCCCCGTAGAATGGTAAGGCATAAGATTCACCATTAATTGCAAGAGAATCTACCATTCCTTGAATTAAGTCGTCTCTGTCATACCAAGCTTTTCTTTCGGCACTCAATTTGTCGAAATAAGGTTCAAGATTTTCTAACCAGCCATTCTTTGCCCATGTTTGAGCTTCGTAAGGGCCAATATAGAAAATATCATAGGTTGTTCCACCAGTTGAAGCTTCTGTTGTGAGTCTTTGACGTAAATCGTTTTCTGGAAGTACAGAAACATTTACAACAACATTATCAGCCTTATACTGTTCTTGGACCAGTTTACTCATTGCTTGAGAGATAGGGTTGTTTGCGAGTGCAATATTAATTGTTACAGGACCACCTTCCTCTTTAGCACCTGCAGCGAAAACATGTGCTGCTCCTAAAAATAGCGATACGATCATCAATAGAACTAATGCTTTTTTCATATAGTTCCCTCCTTATTTTTGTTCGATCAATCTGATCGAAGTATTCCAATATAAGTTACACAGATCCTCTTAAGATAAATTGTGTTGGTATTCGCACTTGTTGAAATGGGTTTTCATGTTGTTGTTGGTTAGAAAAATTCGTTTGATAATGAGATTCCCTGCAACACTTCCCATTTCTTCAGGGTTTTGTGCAACTGCAGCAATAGCGGGTGTTGTCATGGTAAGCCAAAAGGAATCATCAAATGTAATAAAAAGCAATATCTTGTGGTACTTTAAGATTAGTCTCTTTAATGCAACTAAATATTCCAACAGTAGCAAGGTTATTACCAGAGAAAATTGCAGTAATATTGTAGTTTGAAATAAGATCGAATGTATGATGGTACATAATTCCATGCCTAAGAGATCTTTGAGATACACTTTCATGATTGCCAAAACGGATATAATTTGCATTCACAGAAATCCCGGCGTCTTCTAATGCTCTTCTGTATCCATGAAGCCTTTCTTGCATTGTAGAGTCTATTCGAGAACCAAGAAAAGCTATCTCTTTATGTCCTTTGTCTGTAAGAACTTTTACTGCATCGTAAGAGCCTTGTTCGTTAGTTGCTAATACAACATCACTTTCAAATCCTTCAGGACGACGGTCAATAAAAGTAACAGGGATAGGAGTATTAGAGAGAAGGAATTGTAGATAAGAGCAATCTTCTGAAGTTGGAGCGATTACTAATGCATCAACAGCACCTGCAATTAGATTCTTTACGTTTTCTATTTCAGTCTCTTTTTGTTCCTTGCTATCCATAAGGATAAATCGATATCCCTCTTTAGCAAGTTGCGTCTCAAGTCCAAGAGCAATATCTTGAAAGAAATAGTTAGATAAATCACTTACAACAAATCCAACAAGTTTACTCTCTCCTTTTCTTAAGTTTCGAGCGAGCGGGTTAACATGATAGTTAAGTTTTTTCACTGCATCTAGGACTCTTTGCTCAGTTTCAGGGCGTACCTTTTTTGTTCCATTAAGTACGTAGGAAACCGTGGCTATTGAGACTCCTGCAAGATGTGCTACTTCCTTAATTGAAGATTTCATGTATGTATCTTTCTCCCTTATCTATTGGAATACTAGGCGCCAATTGAATGGGAAGTCAAGAAAAAAAGTTGGTTAAATTTTAACTTAAACGAATAACCTATATAATTATGTTATAATATAAACATATGATTTATATGCAAATATTTGCTATTTTGTATTAATAACGCAAGTTTAAAACGTTTAACTAAAATTTCAGAAACCACTCTTTATAGATTGAAATATTAGGCAAAAAAAATACTGTTGCTTAGTGAAAAATGAAGCAACAGTATGCGATTTATCAAGAATAAAAATATTATTGATTACTATATATTTTTCCAAGATCGATATAGTGGGTGCAGTTCAAATGAATATTTTCTATCTCTTCTTCACTCAACTCTCTTATTACTTTTGCAGGGTTTCCCATGATGAGCGACCTAGGTGGAAATACTTTTCGCGGAGGAACCAAAGAGCCTGCAGCAACGAGAGAATATTCACCTATAACGGCTTCATCTAAAATTATTGAGCCCATTCCAACTAGAACATAATCTTTAATTGTACATGCATGAATAATGGCACCATGGCCTACTGTTACATCGTGTCCAATATGAGTAGGCATATCAGTGTTTACATGAACGACTGTATTATCTTGAATATTCGTATTATGTAAAATAGTAATAGGAGCCATATCTCCACGAATTGTCACATTTGGCCAAATAGTGGTATTGTCAAAAGGGTAACATCCCCGATAATGACGCTTGATTTGTCAATATATAAAGCTTTATCTACAAGAGGGCTTTTATTGTTAAAAGATATAATCATAATTTTTCTCCATGTATCTCATAGTATAACGATGAAAACAAAAAGGGCAAGGTGGTTAGTGTGAGCACACTTAGAGCAAACATAAAAGAAAAATTATCTCTTTGTTGCCCTCTCTTCATTGAACCTTACCCATGGAGTATGGATGATTTTTCTTGCTCTAAAAGGTTTTTCTCTTATTGAATTAGGGCTATTAGAGGGTATTTATCACGTAACATCATTCCTTATGGAAATCCCTACAGGAGCAATTGCTGATATATGGGGAAGAAAGCTCTCTCGAGTAATGGGGCGTCTCATAGCAATTGTTGCATTTCTTATCATGTTCTTATCGGGATCTTTTATCATTCAAGCTATTGGATTTATGATTACTGCTATTTCCAATAATTTAGAGTCGGGGGCAGGAGATGCTTTAGTATATGATTCTCTCCTTGAATTAGATGATATTTCTTCTTATATGAGTGTTGCTGGTAAGCAAGAACTTACTTACCAGAGTGCGACAATTGTGGCTTTTCTTTTAGCAGGATTCCTTGCTCAGTATTCTTATGCTTATGTATTCATACTCTCAATACTTTTTGCCTTTTTTGCAATGATAAGTGCCTTATCTCTGAAAAGAAACTTCCATTGGGAAAATTGTAAGAAAAAGTACAACATTCGTTTCTAGTATGATTGACTATAAAGAGCATATTTTTTCTAGTTTTGCTTCAATAAAAAAAGAGAAACACATTTTATATTTGATGCTCATTAGTGAGATGATTTTTACCATCATTACAACCCTTTTCTTTTACCTTCAAACCTTTTGGAGCGACGCTGGACATTCTGAATCATATGTCACCACAATTTTTGCTATAAATGCAATTACTGCAGGAGTTAGTGCTTTATTTGCCTCAAAAGTAGAGCAGAAGATTGGTAAGAGATGGACTCTTATTTCTGTAGTTATTCTTCCTACTATCTTAGCCTGGCTTATTGCAACGACCCCATATTCACCATTTTTTTTATATCCTCTTTGGTCCTAGTGAAGGGTTGCTTATTGCCTCTATTGGTACCTATTTGAATAAGTTGATCCAGTCAAAACAAAGAGCAACAATCCTTTCAATACAAAGCATGTTATTTTCTTTAATCATGGTGGCTATTTTCCCAAGTATTGGTATCATTTCTTCTCACTTTTCTCTTTCCTTTGCTTTTTATCATGCTTTCAATTGTCTCTACTCTCTTTGCTCTTTTTGCCCTTTTTTACATGATTCCCCGATTGTGTAAGGAAATTTAAAATTGAAATAATACTTGCTATGTAGGGTATATTTGTATTAGTAATGTAATTAATAATAAGAATCAACATGAAGGATAATTTTTATGCATATAGGAATCGATATAGGAACTACGAATATTAGTGCAACTGTAGTAGATGTGACCAATGGGACCATAATTGAAGCACCTTCTTTCCCTAACAAGAGGATAAAAAGTGCAATTCCAGGCTCCTATGAGCAAGACCCTCATGAGATAGAAAGGTGTGTGTTCTTGCTATTAGAACAGATTAAGCACCCCATAGATTCAATTACTGTGACAGGACAAGTGCATGGGATCCTCTATGTTGATACACATTTTAAAGCTGTTTCTCCTCTATTAACATGGCTTGATAGTCGCTCTCTAACAATAGTAGATGGTAAAACAATTGAAGAACATTTCTATCAAGAGACTCACCTACATCTTCCAACCGGTTATGGATTACTCACTCATTATGCGAATAGAATGCTTAATCTTATTCCTAGAGAGGCTGTTGGATTTTGTGGAATCCTTGAATATATTACAGGTCGTCTCATTGATAGTAGCTTGATGAAAAGTGACCCAAGTTGCTTAGGGACATATGGGGCTTATGACCCAGTTGCAAACACCTTTGATCAACATGTAATAGATGTTGTCGTCGAGAAGGAATTGCAATTTCCTTCTCTGGCATCTCGTCCGTTTGAGATTGCAGGAACTACTAAAGATGGTATTAGAGTAACATACCCAGTAGGGGATAATCAGGCAGGGTATTTTGGAATGGTCGATGAATTAGAGCATAGTGCCTTGTTAAGTATCGGAACTAGTGGGCAAATTTCCTTTTTCAGCACATCATGTGATTGTTCACAACAGATGGAGTTAAGAGAATTCCTTGGACTTGGATATCTTCATGTAGGAGCCACCTTGAGTGCTGGAAAGGCATACGAAACAGTAAAAAACTTTTTCAAAGATGTATATTCCCAATTTACTGATGAAGAAGTATCGGATGAAGTTGTATTTGATGTGATGAAGCGCTCAGTAGAAAAAAAGTCTCCATGTAGCAATATTATTTGTCATCCATTCTTTAAAGGAACGAGAAAAGATGCTCACTTGAAGGCTTCATTCGAACATATTGATTTAGATAATTTTACGATGGGCAATATGGTAGAGTCGGTAATTGATGGTGTGATAAAAGAACTGTTTGATTTCATTGCCCCTACGAATAACAATAATATCCAAGTTAATAGAATTATAGCTACAGGAAACGGAGTGAAAAAGAATTATCTTTTCCCCAAAAGCATCGAGAAAATATTTTCCCTCACTCCAATAGTGGCAATGGTGAATGATGGAGCAGCTATTGGGGCTGCACTAGTCGGAGCTGTTGCTACAAAGAAATGTACTATGGATGAAAAGAATAACATTATAAGAAACCTTTTAAAGGGTTAACCAAGGAGATTACTATGAGAAAAGTTGGTATTTATTATGCATTTTGGACTCATGAATGGGATGTGGAATTTACTCCATTTGTTAAAAAAGTCGCTGACCTTGGATTTGATCAGCTAGAATTAAATGGTGGAACTATTGTGAACTATAGTAGTTCAAAACGAAAAAGAACTAAAAGATTTAGCAGATGAACATGGCATTAGCCTTTCTTATGGAATTGGTCTACAAAAACAATATGATGTCTCTTCTTTGGATAAGAATGTAAGAGAGAAGGGCCTTGATTTTATGAAACAGATGATTGATGCAGTGAGTTCCATGGGAGGTGGCATGATTGGTGGAACCGTGCATAGTTATTGGCCCGGTCAGATGCCCCTCGATTTAGATTCAAAAAACCTATATGGGACAAAAAGTGTTGAAAGCATGAAAATTCTTGCTCCTTATGCATATGAAAGAGGTGTGACTCTCAATGTTGAAGTCCTTAATCGTTTTGAACAGTTTCTCATTAATGATAGCAAAGAAGCATTAGCTTATGTAAAAGAAGTTGATAGTAAAGGGTGCAACATCTTATTAGATACGTTCCATATGAATATTGAAGAAGATTCTTTCGCTGGTGCTATTCATACAATTGGACCATATCTTGGCGCTTTCCATCTTGGAGAAACAAACAGAAAAATGCCAGGACAGGTCGAATACCTTGGGGGAGATTAAGGAAGCTTTAGATGCTATTCATTTTGATGGTCCTTTAGTTATGGAACCATTTTTAATGCAAGGCGGACAAGTTGGACGCGACATTGGAATATGGAGAGATGTAGTTGAACACCCGGATTTGGATATGTTGGCTAGAGATGCAGCTCTGTTTGTTAAAAACAATTTAGTATAATAAAAGAATTTACTAATATTAATTTTAGTATGGTATTATAACTTACTATTGGAGGGGGTATGACACTTCGTGATAATCGTCTTTCATCAATGAGCCAATTACAAAAAGAGATTGAGCATTTAGAAGATAGTATGAAGAAGAAAAAAAAAATTGCATGATGATCTTTCTCAACAATTATTAAACTTAGCAAGGAAGTCGGAAGTTGGAAAAGACCCCATTGAGATTATTCATCAAGGTGAAAGAATACAACAACAAATAAGTGAGAACTTAATTGATATTCGACACCTTGATAAGAAGATAGCAAGGATTAAACATAGAGCAAATCGGATGAAACATATTAGTTAGGACACAGATAAGATAGTATGTATGGTGAGGTATTAAGGAAGGACAGAAGAAAAGTGCAATACAACATACAAAGGAGTATTACATATGGGTAGGAGATTGGAGTTTTATTCGGTTGCAAAAGCTTTTTCTGAAGTAGGACTCTCTTTTCAAACAGTGTTTCCGGATATTGAAATAGCACTAGAACTCTATAAGAATCATAATTGGTATATCATGAAAAAGAAGAATTTTACGATTATTCATGCTGTACCTCTTGTTCACCTTCTCGATAATTCTTTTTGGGAACAATGGTCTTCTACCAAATTCGAGCCTGCTGAACACAGAGTCCTTTTTAGGCGAACGCCTCCAGTTCCCCACCATGGAATTTATGAAGCGATAGAAGAACATAATGTGATCAACCCTGTTGAGGTAAGTGGTTCTATCTGGTATGTAGTGAACGTGAGCAATCCTCGTGGATGGGCATTAAATATTTTATAGTAGTGATTGCTATCTTAATTATATGTATGGTAAAACCCATAAGCTATAGCATAGATTAAATCAAAGGGAGTCTTATAAGAATATGGATGTAAAAATTATTGGGATAACTGGGGGCTCTGGATCTGGTAAATCTACAATTGTAAGAAAGATTAGCGAAGTGGTAAGTGAATTTGTGTTTATTCCACAAGATAACTATTATCATTCTGCAACTTATATTAGCAATGAAAATATCACCGCCTATAATTTTGATCATCCTGATGCCTTTGATACCTCTCTTTTATATCAGCACCTTAAAGATCTAAAAGAAGGGAATTCAATAGAAATGCCTCAATACGATTTTGTCCACCATCGGAGGAAAGACGAGAGAATAACTCTTAAAGCAAAACCTTTAGTTATTATTGAAGGGCTCATGGTGCTGTATGATGAAGCAATAAGAGATCTTCTTGATTTGAAGCTCTATGTTGATACTCCTGATGATATTCGTTTTATTAGGAGACTCCAAAGAGATATGAGTGAGAGAGGAAGAACTGTGGATTCAGTAATCACTCAATATATTGAAGTAGTAAGGCCGGGACATTTTAATTTTATTGAACCTACTAAAGAATTTGCTGATATTGTTATTCCAGAGGGTGGGTATAATGAAAATGCTTTAAGGGTACTTATTACTTTTGTGAAGGATATCACCACTTAATCAGAATCTGTGTTCTTTTTGTGGCGACGTTTGAAAAATATTTTATAGGGATTCGTTAACTCTTTCTTAGAGAAATCAGAAGGAACAGGGTCTATTCCTCCATAAAAGAATAGATGATGACATCGACTAATTCTAAAAACTCCGAGTGTTCCACCTTTGAAAATGCCATGCTTTCTTACCGATTCTACCATGTAATGGCTACATGTAGGCTGGTAAATACATGATGGAGGAAGCAAAGGAGATATGAGTAGTCTGTAAAGATGTGTTGGTAATAAGAAAAGTTCTCTTAATCCCTTATTAACCAACTGTATTAACTTCTTCATATGGGGTAATATAATGCAAAGGTTAGGATATTTCAATATTTGTTATAAAATTGCATGTCCTACCTTTGACGAACTAATCGGTTTTTGTTATAGTAATGTGAGTAAAAGTGTTAGATAGAATCAGTGGAGGAATAAGAATATGGCTGGAGCAATCTCAAAGAACGCACGTCGTGGTGGACAAAAGCAATTAACAAGTCGCTGGGGCGGAACAATTAAAATGAAATCAATCTTTGAAAATGGTAAATTACGTCATGTGGCTTACTGCGAAAAAGCGGTAATACTGCACGTAAACCAAAAGATTTAATGTAAGAGAAGTTCTCTTATCATACTAAGAAACCTGTGCTGTCAACAAGCACAGGTTTTTTAGTGTACAAAGGAAAAAAATATGAGCAAAGAAATCTCAACAATCACGCTTAAAATGGGAAAAGAAAAACAGCCAATGAATCACCATCCATGGATCTTTAGTGGAGCCATAGCGAGTCCAAGGCAAAGTGATATTAATAAAGAAGGACACCTTGTAAAAGTGTTGGATCATAAAAATAATTTTATTGCATATGGTTGGTGTGATATTAATTCTCATATTATGATTCATTTATTGAGTTGGGATATACATATTGTTCCAGATACTTCTTGGTGGGAAATGCAGATTGCTCAAGCTGTTCTTAGAAGAAAGGAGATGATCACGAATCATCGAAATACGACAAATGCATATCGACTAATCCATGGAGAAGCAGATTTCTTACCAGGAGTTATTGTTGACCTCTATGCTAATACCGTTGTTGTGCTTCTCTCAGCAAGAGTTGCTCTTTTTCATGAACTTACAATAGTGAACGTTCTAGAAAAACTTCTTTCCCCTTTCTATATATATGTCTCTTTTGATTCTTCCTTTGTTCACGCAGAACATTCACCAGAATTCACCCATATATATAAGGATGGACAACGAGTGGAAAGTGAAGAAGAAATTTCTCAAGTATCTACATTTTTAGAGAATTCATATCTTTATATATTAGATGTGAAAGGGCAAAAGAGTGGGTTCTTTTGCGACCAAAGGGATAACAGATCAATCGTAAGTTCCTACACAAAAGGGAAAAAAAGTCCTTGATACGTTTTGTTACTCTGGAGCTTTTACAATAAATGCTCTAGGAGAAGGCGCTAGCTCCATTACGAGTGTTGACTCTTCTGCTCGCGCTCTTTCCTATTTGGAGAAGAATATCGCTTTAAAATGTTCATATGGAGAAACTCCCTAAAGATTCTCATTTGAAAGTACATACAGTGAAAGCAAAACGTGTTTGAATATCTTAGAGAAATAAAGGAGGATGAATATGATGTAATAATCTTAGATCCTCCCAAACTTGCTGCTACTAAAAGTCAGGTTCCTCAAGCTCTTAAAGCATATAAAGATTTGAATAGACTTGCTATCAGTAAAGTGAAGAGAGGAGGGATTGTCGCCTCATTCTCCTGTTCTGCTGGAGTAAGTCATAATGATTTACAGACGGCGATTGCCTGGGCAGCTAAAGATGCCCGCAAGGAAGTTCATATAAAAGCAATTTTATCTCAAGGAGCAGACCATCCCATTAGACTCAGTTTTCCTGAATCACATTATTTAACAGGATTCTTGCTTTTTGTGCTATAATCGAATAAAATTTAATTGTTTTTCATGCAGACAATAATACAATTTGATGTATCCAATATTTTGTCTGTGTGTTATAGTTGTATTGTATAATGACTCAAAAGAATGTCCATGAGGAGGAAACACGTGAAACGTCTTTCAAAAAGTCTTATCACGGCACTGCTAGTTACCTTGCTTGCCTTCGCGTTTATAGGTTGTCAAACCACCCCTAAGGTTAAGGAAATTCCGCCACCTACTGAAGTGGTTGTAACCCCGCCTGTAGAAACGCCCGATGAAGCAAAAGAAGAACCTAAAGTAGATGTTGTTGAAGAAAAAGAAGTAGTTCCCGTTGAAGAAGTAGCTAAAGCGCC
>LQAH01000065.1_pt1 | contig 42827 bp, 52 predicted proteins | sample 1535791 | NCBI WGS metagenome assembly LQAH01 (sample SAMN04331585, study PRJNA305678) | bioreactor metagenome | isolation source: bioreactor_4 inoculated with Wadden Sea sediment 2nd replicate of a... | place: Germany:Bremen
GGCCGCCCAAAACTTCATGGATCCGGAGGAGCTTTAATCGGGCATGGTTGGATTCAATGTGATCCATTACAAGGGTATCACTCATGCAAACACCTCCTGCAGTATTTCTTCATATACAGAGATGGAACGGACCTCAACATCCAGGTCATCTTTGGGCTTCTGGGGACTGACCTTCTGTTTTGCCCGTCCCTTACTTTTTTGGTTGGGTTTCGATGAAATGGACTGAATCCGCTTACGGTTGATTTTATGCCCTCTACGTCTCAAAACATTGCATATTTGGCGGGTGCCATAAAAAGGATGACCGATTTTTTTAACCAGTCCAGCTCGATCTGAAGCTTCCCAATCTTCTGATACAGGCGCTTCCTCTCAATCGCTATCTCTTTGCGGTGTTCTGCCTGGATATCGCCGAATACCGGGGGAAGCACTTCTATCGCTTCTTTCTTCCACCGAATTCATTAGGTCAACATGAATGCCGAACTCAGAGGCAATTTTATTGGTTGTCTGGTTGCTTTTTATAGCTATAGCTGCCAATGCCACCTTTGTTTTTAATTCCCTGCTGTATCATTTCGCTTTAAAATGATCCCCTTTCTGGTCTCGGACTGTTTTTGTTCTATCTTATCGCATTGTCCAGTTTTCGGGGTCCACTTAGTTTGAATTATTCAAACTGAAGTTTTTAGGTCGTTACAACAAAAAGTACGTATTAATCGGATGAACTTTTTTTGGCGTTTTCCCGCCTATTAACGATAGACGCTCGTTAACAAGTATCATCATTTGTTCGGCTTGCGCTTTCATTTGTTCGGCGGCAGACGCAGATTCCTCCGCATTTGCTGCATTTTGCTGTATTGCCTTATCCATTTCAGCCACGGCTTTATTTGTCTGCTCTATACCAGTAGATTGTTCGTTTGACGCTGCTGAAATTTTACTCACAAGATCGCCTACTTTAGTAGAACTATCAGTTACGTCATTAAACGTATCGTTTGCATTTTTGACTAACTCTGTACCATCCTTCACTTTTTTTATAGTACCCTCAATTAAGATAGCTGTATTCTTGGCAGCTTCCGCCGTCCGCATAGCAAGATTTCTAACTTCATCGGCCACGACAGCAAATCCCGCACCAGCCTCACCAGCCCTTGCCGCTTCAACGGCTGCGTTCAACGCTAAAAGATTCGTTTGAAACGCTATTTCATCTATTGTTTTTATAATTCTTGATGTCTCATCGCTTGCCTTTGAAATATCTTCCATAGATAAATTCAAGATAGCCATATCTTTATTGGCTTTTGTTACTATTTTGTTTGCCTCTTGCATAAGTAGATTGGCTTGATTCGCATTTTCTGAATTTTGTTTAGTCATGGACGACATTTCTTCAAGAGATGAAGATGTTTCTTCTATGGAAGCCGCCTGTTCCGATGTCCCTTCAGCCAATGACTGGCTTGAGGAAGACATCTGGGAAGCTGCGGATGTAACTTGTGTGGCACTCTCACTTAAATTTTGGATTATTTTTGTTAATATCTTGTTGATATTTAACGTTATAAGAAGAACAAAACAAAATGGATACCACCAAACCAACAATCATTGTTCCTATAATCACCCTTATCGCATTCGAATTTGTTTTTTTTTATTTTCAGCGGCCTTTTGCTCTGAAGATTCAACACTATCCTTCAAAATTGTTTTCAAGTTTGTTTCAAATGCATATATATGTTCTTTAAAGGGCCTCATGAGCTCATTACCCTCTTGAGGAGTAATACTCGTATCTGAATAGACCTTTTTTGCTAATTCTAAAAAACTATTATAGTATCTTTCATATGCATTTTCTTGCATTTTTTTAGCTTATCAATTTGCTTGCTTGTATCATTAAGTATTTTAAAAGTAAATTTTTGAGCAAATCCATTTTACTATCTACTTCATTTGAGACCTTTTTGAATTTCTCTATATAGCTTTCCTGTTTTTTGTATCCCCAATATTCAGAAAAAATCTTTTTCGTATCGTCTATGCTGCAACGCCAAAATGTTTAATTCATGCGCAATCTTCATATAAGGGATGTCAATTTGTACTGTAGAATTAGAACTATCAACTCCCTTTGATATCGTTGAGTAACCAACGTATCCTAAAGCTAAGGTAATAAAAAGAACCATACAAAAGCCTATGGCAATTTTTTTTAATAATTGTTAGACTATTCCAATTCACTTCATGGCTCCTTCCTCATTGAATGCAATGAAAGCCCTGACATTGCATAAAGAAAGTAGAAAATAAGCAAAAGACTTGAGGCCCCCAATGAATAAAGGTTATAATGAGCTTACCAAACAAAAAAACAACCAAATCCAGGAGACAACTTCAAGTGAAATCCAATAAAGCACAAATTTTTACTAAATTCCACAAAATTCCGACAATCCGTTTTGAAGACCAGGAATTGACATCTTTTTCCGGCATGATTGCTTTCCAGCTCCTGTTCAAACGGCTTGCTCTGAAAAAAAGATTGAAAAGATACCTTCCCCATCTGAAGATATCTTCTATATTCGGTCTTCACCTGGTGGCAATGCTTCTTGTCACCCACTTGATTCCGGGTTTCAGACGGTTGAGTAAAATTGCCTACTATAGGCAGTATTAAACAGCCTCAGCCGCCATTCGAAAGGAGCGGGCCGTATTGGGAGGGTCTCCTGTCCCTGAAAAGCCCCCATGCTGCCCTTTCAAGCCGGATTTGCTCAAGATCGAATGTGGCGGTAATGACGGATTCGTCAGACCGGCCGGCCTGCGTTTTCACCTGGCCTTTGTGGTCTGTGATGAAAGAGGAACCATAGAATGTAATTCTGGAGTTTTGAAACTGCTCTGTACCAATTCGATTCGAAGCGACAACAGGAATCATGTTGCAGGCGGAGTGGCCCTGCATGCAGGTTTGCCAGTGATTTTTTGAATCGTTGGCCCCATCAGCCGGCTCCGATCCGATGGCGGTCGGGTAGAACAGCAGTTCCGCACCCTTAAGGGCCATGATCCGGGCCGCCTCCGGGAACCACTGATCCCAGCAGATCCCCACACCGATATCGGCAAATTTTGTAAACCAAACCTTAAAGCCTTTGTCGCCCGGGTTGAAGTAGAATTTTTCCTCATAACCCGGGCGTCCGGGATGTGACATTTGCGATAGATCCCCAGGATGCTCCCGTCCGCATCTATCACGGCAATTGTATTGTAAAAGCCTTGTTGCTGCGTTCAAAAAAGCTGATCGGAAGCACCACGTTCAGCTTTTTGCAACTTTTGAAAAATGGTTGACCGCAGGGTTCTCTTCAAGTGAAGTGGCAAGGCTGAAATATTCCTGTTTTCCTCCTGGCAGAAGTAGCCGGTTTCAAAGAGTTCCTGCAGCAGGATGATCTGTGCTCCTTTTTTGCAGGCTGTTTCCACCAGGTTTTCGGCATGATCGATGTTTTCGGTCCGGTTGCTGCTGCAGGCCATCTGGGTTGCCGCCACTGTCACCCCATTCATTTTCCCGTATCCTCCAGTTATGATGTGATTCCAATATGGACTAAACAGACATCGGCTGCTGCTGGGTCATACAATGGATATTCCCCCCGCCCAGCAGGATTTCCCGCGTCTGTACCCCGATAATCCGGCGGTCCGGAAAAATTTTTGCATCTGTGCAAGGGCGGCATTATCCCGGGGATCGTCAAACAACGGCATGACAATTCCTTTGTTGGCCATGTAGAAATTGATATAAGACCCGGCCAGCCGGTCTCCTTGTTTTCTCAGTTTTGCATCTTCCACGGCATCAAACCCCTGACTCTCCGATTTGGAAATAAACAGGGGGCCGGGCTGATGGATTTTATGGATTTTAAGTCTTCGACCCTGGGCATCGGTTGCCCTGGTCAAGACTTCATAGGCCTCATTGGAAATTTCAAACTGAGGGTCGTTTTTATCTTCCGTCCAGGTCAGCACCACTTCCCCGGGGCAGGCAAAAGCACACAGATTGTCTACATGGCCGTCTGTCTCATCTTCAAAACTCCTTTTTTGATCCAGATGATTTTGTTCACGCCCAGAAACGCTTTAAGACAGGTTTCAATCTGTTCTTTTGTGCGATCCGGGTTGCGGTTTAGGTTGAGCAGGCACTCTTCTGTGGTGATCAGGGTGCCCTGTCCGTCCACATGAATTGAACCGCCTTCCAGAATCAATGGGGCATCATACTGTTTTATCTTTTCATGGGCCATGATCTTGGAAGCCACTGCCGCGTCCCTGTCAAACGGAGCAAAAATTCCACCCCAGGCGTTAAACTGCCAGTTGACCCCGCGGACATCCCCGGCCTGGTTAACAAGGAATGTCGGACCGGTATCCCGGACCCAGGCGTCATCGGATTCCATTTCAATCACGTTGGCATGCCCGGGCAGTTTTGCCTTTGCCGCCCCCAACTGTTCAGCGGATACGCAGACATTGAGCGGTTCAAATTCAAGAATGGCTCGGGCAATTTCCACAAACGCCTTCTGGGCCGGTTCCGCATTGAGGCGGTAGGTGTCGCCGCGTTGTGGCCAGACCATCCAGCAGGCTTTATGAAGTTCGAATTCCCCCGGCATCCAGTAACCGTCTTTAGCGGGTTGACTTAGACTATTCATTATCTGATTCCATAATTGAACGCTATTACAACGGCAGGATTTTGACACGCTCCTGCCGCCAGCAGCGATTTAATTTCCTCCCAGCATCACTCTTGGAAGCCAGAGAACAAGTTCCGGGAAGACCATGATCAAGACAAGACACATCCCCTGGATGATGACGAACGGAATGACGGACCGGTATATGTCCGCCATGGTGATATCGGGCGGAACAACGCCCTTTATCAGCATCAGGCAGTATCCAAAGGGAGGGGTCATGTAGGCCATCTGCATATTGATAATGTAGAGTACCCCAAACCATGTCGGGTGAAATCCCAACTGGCCGATAATCGGTACATATATCGGCATTGTAATGAACAGTATTGCCGTGTCATCCATAAACATGCCCAAAACAAAGAAGGTCATCTGTATCATGATGAGCACGCCCCAGGGCCCCAGCGGAAGCGCATGGTTACTGTGTGGATGATTTCCTTGGCCCCCAGCGCATCATAGATCTGGCCGAATGTCATGGCGCCCATAAATATCCACATCATGATTGCGGTGAGCTTTGCACTGTCCAGCAGGGCATTCGTCAACAGATTCAGGTTCAGCCGTTTCTTGATCGCAACTGCGATCATACCTCCCAGGGCACCGATCGCAGCAGATTCCACCGGCGTGGTCAGTCCCAGCATGATGGTCCCGATAACCGAAGATATGATTGCCAACGGCATGACGAGGTGTCTGAGGCTTTTTATTTTCTCTTCCCGGGAAGGCCTTTCCTCCTTGGGTATGGGGGAGCGATATGCGGTTGAAGACTGCATCGGATGGTGATGTAGACAATGTACATGAACGCCAGGAGCAGGCCCGGGATCGCACCGCCCAGAAAAAGTCTTCCAATGGATTCCTTGGCAATAACAGCGTACAGGATTGCAATGCAGCTCGGCGGAACAAGGAATCCGAGAGCGGCTCCCGCCTGGATGCATCCGGTGGCGATCTCCTTTTGATACCCGCGTTTGCGCATCAGGGGAAGCGCGATCCTCCCCATGGTGAGGGTCCCTGCGGCTTCGGAACTCACAAGGGCTGCAATCATGGTGCATACACCGATGGTCGCCGATGCCAGCCCCCCCGGTACAGGTGCCAGCCAATACTGAAAGGTGGTATACAAGTCATCGGCGATTCCGGAATAATACAACATCATCCCCATGAAAACGAACATGGGAATACAGACCAGGGCCGTATATTTCACCGTGCTCACCGCCCCCAGATACCCCATTAACAGGGATTCGGGCCCCCATAACCACAGGGAAAACACCATGGCGATCGCGCCCAGGCCGTAGCTTATCGGAAAACCGGTCAGCAGCAGCAGGAACATGCTGCCAAACAACAACAATGTGATCCATTCAATTCCCATTCCATTTCCTCCCGGTTATCGCTACATAAAGGTCGCGAATATATTTTGCCGCGCCGGCAATCAAAAGTAATGAAACCCCCACAGGTATGGCCAGCTTGAAGGGCCACAGCAAAGGCCGCCAAACAGACCTGGAATGTTCGTTATTGACGACGGAACTCCACCAGTCCTGCCAGCCGTAGAACACGATTGTTCCAAAATAAAAGAAAAAAAGCGTAAAAGTGATCAGGTCAAATACGGCTTTTTTTTCGCATGCTGAACTTGTGGAATACCAGATCCATTCTTACCTGTTCATCGATAATCAGAAGGTATGCGCCGGTCAGCATCCACAGGGGACCGAACAGCAGCGCAACCAGTTCGCGGGCCCACAGGGTGGGGGCTTTAAAGAAATATCGCATGATTACATCGAAAATAGTGATCACCACAAAGCAGAGAATAAGCCACTTTACAGACTTTGCCGCCCCAGTCCCCAAGCTGTCCATAAACCGAACAGTCTTTCTTAATATGTCCATCTCGTTCCTATTTAATGTTAAATATGACACAGCCTCAATTGGACAGTGGTTTGCAGGCAGGCGATTCAACCTGAAAACCACTGTTTTACCAGCCGTTTGTGTTACTCGATGCGTCCGAAGTCTTTCATTGCTTTCAATACTGCATCCGCAGCTCTCTTGCAGAATTCATCTCTTTTTGCAAAATCATTTTTGATCCAGTCAACAGATTTTTGGGTAATCAGTTTTACATCTTCCTCTGGCAGGTGGGTGACTTTGATACCATGCTTATCCGCCATGGTTTTCAGGGCTTCCTGTTCTTTTTCGGCATAAAAGGCCGCCATGTATACCGTATTGGCCTGTACCGCGTTCACGAGAATGGACTGTTGCTGGGGAGGCAGTTTGTCCCATGCTTTTTATTGATAAAGTAGAAGGGGAAATAGGCGACCTGATGCCTGGGAAGGAGAAAACTTTTGGTTACTTCGTGCAGGGACATATCGAACATGGCTTTTGCTCCGCCGTATTCAACCCCTTGAATGACGTTTCTGGACAGAGAGGTATAAAGTTCTTCCGGTCCCATATAGACCGAGGAAGCACCGGTCAATTGATTCAGGAAAGTGGCATAGGGATCCAGAACATTGATGTTCATTCCTTTCATATCTGAAAGGCTGTTCACCTCTTTGGTAAACATCAGGCGCCGCAGTCGTCTGCCTGAAAGCCGAGCACCTGGATGCGGTATCTTTTTCAAACGCTTCCTTGTAGATGTCGCCCAGGCCATATCTGTAAATGGCGGCCATTTCTTCTTTCAGATTTCCAAACAGATACGGCGCACTTTCAAGTTCGCCGACAGGGACAGACCCCATCTGATAATCCGGATGAGTGTGCCCCATCTCAAGCGTACCGGCCCCTACGGCGTCACAAAGTTTTTCAACGTTGACCAGCTCTCCGTCGGCAAATACCTTGATCTGGATTTCACCGCCTGACATCTCGTTGACGATTTTGGCATAATGTTCGAAAAAGTGGTTCTCAGCTGCACCCCAGGAGTGCTGCAATCTCCATTTTATCCCGGCGGCACCAGCCTGGAAAGAAAAACGAGTACCATAAAAATCGCGAATGCCACCTTGACCAACCATTTTTTTGATTTCATCTCTTTTCCGTCCTTTTCTATTTGATGTTGTTTTTTGAAGGCGCGTTCCGATAGTCCTGGTCTTTTTGAATTCCGGAACCGCCCGGTTAATTTTTCCCCGTCTTTGAGGAACATGTCAAGAGCCTGGATATAATTTTTTAGGTGCGGTTTTCCCCGCTTCTGAACGTCTCTTCTTGTCCTCCCCTCTGATTTCCGAACGTTGAACCGGATTAATCCGAAAACAACCGGGCTTAATGTCCGGATGGATCCGGGTTAAAACCCTATCCCATATAATTTGCTGTCCGCGGCACCCGTACGGCTGCCTTAAGGATGGCGTTTGCAAGCTCCCGTCTTTTCTGATCCGGTTGGCCATTGGGTTGGCGCTGTTTCATCTGTTGTCCGCGAAGATTTTTCAAAATTTTGTCCGGTGACTTGAACACCAGGCGCCGAAATTACATTCACTGACACAGGCCGGGCTGCCGCCGCACAGATCACATTTATAAGGCATTCCTGACTCGTATTGCTCGATCATCCCATACTGGCATGCCGCTACACACTCGCCGCATTTTGTGCATTTGCTGATATTGATGGCAACCACACCCCGTTCATTTTTGATGATGGCCCCTTCCGGGCAGGCTTTCATGCAGTCGGCGTTCGGGCACTGAAAACAGACACTCGGAACGGAATACCCCTCATGGGCGAAATTATTAATCTTTATTCTGGCTTTCGAGGGGATGAACATCCCCTCCTTTACAGCAGAGCATGCGTAAGTGCACCGGTTGCAGCCTGTGCAGCGGTTCGGGATCGCCAAAAGTAATTTTCCATTGATATTCTCCTTATCATTGACATTGTGTTGTCACTTGAGGTCTTTTCAAGCATCCAGAAGATCCAGTTCTGACAGTTTGTCCTCGCTGGGGATTCCATTTTCATCCCAGCCTCTGAGGCTGTACAGGAGCGACTTCATCTGCTCAAGCGCATCGATATCGAATTTACGGCCTTCGTGAGGTCCGTTTTCAAGAACTTTGTTCAGAAGCTTACTCGAGATCACGTCGTCGGAACTTTTGAATCCTGCCTTCAGGTTGAACAGCCGGTTCAAGTTCCAGATTCTTTCTCCGGCTTTATCCAGATCTCTGGCCGATACTTTCTTACCCAGGCCTTTGGTCAGGAAATCCGCCATAATGATGGTATCCACATTTCCCCAAAAATCACACAACCCCACGGAAAATTTGACGGCGTTCAGGTTTTGTTTGTCCATAACTGCCCGGCTCATCAGTTTAATATTGAACGGTTCATCTTCAAAAATCGTGAAGGACCTTAAATGGCAGGCGCCCCTTTCCGAAGTGGCAAATCCCAGGGCCATCCCATAGTTACCGCGGGGGTCATATGCCGGCATTTCCAGGTTCTTGGAATAGGCTGCTTTATCGTCCGCATGGTATTTTGCGGCCAGTTTCTGGGCACCCAGTGCCAGGTCTCGTCCCCTTGGTGTGGATTGAGTGGCAATTTCCTTGACAAGGGAAAGCATTTCATCCCCGTTTCCGAATTTAATGCCGTAATCGTGGATACCGGATTCTGTCAGATCCATTGCAAGACCAATGATATTCCCGCAGGACATGGTATCTATACCGTAGTCATCACAGACCCTGTTAAATTTCATGACAGTTTCAAGATCGGATATTTCACAGTTTGATCCGCCCAGACAAAGCGTTTCGTATTCAGGTCCTTCCAGGCGAGTCCCGTTAATCTCGGTAAACTTGCCGCATCCCATGGGGCAGGATGCGCAGGACCGGTCACCGATCTTGACGTCATCTATGGCATCGGCATTCAGATTCTGTCGACCGGCACTGACACCTTTGGTAAAATTCCGGGTCGGATGGATTCCCATTTCATTAGTCACATCCACCAGGATCGGTGTTCCCTGGTTCTTGGCCCACATGTTTTCATCCGTCAGCAGGCTGTTTTCGGTATGCTCAACCACTTTTTCATAAAAAGAGCCGATTTCATTGACCTGTACCCCACCGGTTCCCCGGCAGACAACCGCCTTCAGATTTTTGGACCCGAACAGTGTGCCAGCACCGCCACGTCCCATCTGACGATAGGATTCTGAGCCGATACAGGCAAATTCAACCAGGTTTTCACCTGCAGGTCCAATCGAAAGGGTTTTGGCTTCTACGTCGACTTCATCTTTGAGCCATTCCTCGGTCTCAAAAATCCCCTTTCCCACCAGAGCACTTGCATCTTCCAGTGTCACGCGGTTGTTTTCTATTCTCAGATAAACCGGTTTTTTAGCCTTTCCCGTAATAACAATACCGTCGAATCCTGCAAATTTGAGTTCAGGACCGAAAGAACCGCCGATATTGGTTTCAAATATGGTTCCGGTTTTGGGAGATTTGGACACCAGACAGGTCCTGGCCGAGGTGGGCACAAGGGTCCCGCATACAGGACCGGTCATGATCACCAGGGCGTTGTCGGCTGACAGGGGATCAATCTTGGGATCCACTGTGTCGTACAGGTACTTGGTGGCGATTCCCCAGCCGCCGATGTACTGTTCCCGGATTTCTTTGGGAATCGTTTTTGATTGGATGTCATTTCTGCTTAGATCGACATGGAGCATGTGACCGGCATACATGAATTCATTGGGTTTTCCTTTGGGAAGCTCGATGGATTTAAAAACGTCTTCGATCCGGTTCAAGGATTCATCAAGCAATTTCCAGGGAATGTTCAAGGCCGGCTCATACCGGATGTTCTTTGCGTTGGTCAGGGTCCCTGCGGTGATCACCCCCCTCGAAAAAAGACCGGAAGCAACCTTGTAACCGATACCGTCGGTGTGGAATTCCATGCCCAGAAGAAGTCCCAGACCGCGCTTTTTGGCCAGGATACCAGGATAACGATCCTGCAGTTCCCCTAATTTTTCAAGAACGTATTTCCCTTTCTTTTTTGCCTGAGCGGCCAGGTCCTCTTCGAGCAGAACGGAAATGGCAGCCAGCGCAGAAGCACAGGCCAACGGGTTCCCGCCGGTTGTTGTGGTATGCATGAAGGGGTTGGGCTCCAGGCACTTCCAGATTTCCGGCGTTGCCATGAATGCGGACATCGGTACGACACCGCCGCCAAGCGCTTTTCCGAAACACATGATGTCCGGCTTGACATCCCAGTGATCCACACCAAATATTTCACCGGTCCGGCCGAACCCTGTCTGAACCTCATCTGCGATCAGCAGCACCCCATAATGATCGCACAATGCCCGGACTCCGGGCAGGTATTCATCCGGCGGAACAATTGCGCCGGCTTCCCCCTGGATCGGTTCAAGGACCACCGCGGCGATATCGTCACCCACGGCCCTGGCCGATGATAATTCATGCTCCAGGGCTTTCAAATCTGCAAACGGTACCTGGCGGATACCGTCCAGAAGCGGGAGCAACGGTTTTCTGAACACATATTTCCCCATGAGGGACAACGAACCCAGGGTTTTCCCGTGAAAGCCCTTGAGCATGGAAATAAACCCTTTTTTTACCGGTATAAAGCTTGGCCACTTTCATGGCACCTTCAACCGCTTCGGTTCCGGAATTGGCAAAAAAACCGTACTGAATTTTTCCCGGTGTGAGCAGTGCCAGTACTTTGGCCAGCTGGGCTCTCAAAGGATCGAGCATTTCCTGGCTGTACTGCGGTGACCGGTCAAGCTGTGCTTTAACCGCCGCAATGATTTTAGGATGCCGGATACCATACGAATATAAACCAAACCCGCCAAGCAGATCGATAAACTGTCTGTCCAGGGCATCCACCAGTATGGACCCTTGCCCGGTCCATTCGGTAACGGCGAATCCGGTGGCCTCTGTAACCGATTTTCTGTATTCCAGGAACCCTTTGTTGATGTGGTCCCGGAAATTGCGGACCGTTTTTTGGAGATTTCTTCCCTTGTCTTTAAAGAGATTTCATCTGTTGGCATATTGATGATATTGACAATATCATCCACTTCCTTTTTGGCAGCTTTGATATCCCGTATCTTGTAATCGTCCGGATGATATTCTTCCAAGTCTATCATTTTAGGTTACCCCTCCTTTATGGTGTTCTTGAGACGTGCAATAAATAACTACTTATTTTGTTTCTGAGTCTGCTGGAATCCTCTCGGCATCCCACCTTCTCAGTTTATAATAATCCAAAACCAGCCTTTTCAGACATGTCTTTTCCCCAGAGGTTTCGGGCATCATGAAACATCACTTTCTCGGGCGTGATTTCCACCCAGACGGGGTCTTGTGCCGCCCTTCTGATCGTGATGATGTCAACTCCCGTCCGGCTCAAGGATATGGCAAAGGTCTCTCCTGAGTAGGATTCGCCGTACCCACCGTTAAGGGTGATCTGGCAAAACACCGTATCGGCATGACCCATATATTGTGGCTTTCCGAAAAGATCCTGTTGCAATCATCAGATGATTGTCAGGTCCCTGGGGATCAGCGCCCGGAAGACACTTTTCAAGCATGAAATGTGTGACCAAGCATTTTCCGCATTCAGATCCTCTATGTCCGTTCCAGCTCATGGAAGCTTTCTTCAAGTATGGCCAGGCCCCGTTCAAGTTCGTCATCCGTGATGACGAACGGCATCAGTGTTCTGATGACATTTCCGAAATTACCGCAGGACAGGATGATCAATCCCTTTTCATAGCAGAGCTGGACCAGTTTTTGGCGTCATCGGCAGCCGGTTCCTTGGTTTCCCTGTCTTTGACCAGTTCCATTCCAAGCATGGGACCTTTCCCCCTGACATCCCCGATAATTTCAAATTGTTCCTGCAGTTTATTAAACCGGGTGATGAGAACTTCCCCAAGGGCCCTGGCTTTGGACAACAGATCATCCTCCACCAGGATTTCCAGGACTGCCAAAGCTGCGGCACATGAAACCGGATTTCCGCCGTAGGTTCCACCAAGACCTCCTGCATGGGGAACATTCATCAGTTCTGTCCGCCCGATGACGGCACTCAGCGGCATCCCGCCGGCAAAACTCTTCGCCAGGGTGATGACATCCGGTTCAACACCCCAATGTTCAATGGCAAAAATTTGCCGGTTCGACCAGCACCCGCCTGTATTTCGTCGATGATCAACGGAATATCGTATTTCTCGCATATTTTTTTAAGTTTGGGGAAATATTCAGGAGGCGGAGTTATAAAACCGCCCTCGCCCTGGATGGGTTCCGCGATCACGGCTGCAGTGTTCTCGGGCGCTACATTACCGATAAAAAAATCCTCCAGATGATCTGCACAGGCAGTATCACAGGACGGATACTTCAGTTTGAACGGGCAGCGATAGCAATAGGCATACGGCATTCTGTAAATTTCAGGAACAAACGGTCCGAAATTCAGTTTATAGGGTTTTACCTTGCTGGTCAGGCTCATGGCCAGCTGGGTGCGGCCGTGGAATGCATTTTCAAAACAGATAATCCCAGTTTTCCGGGTGGCATACCGGGCAATCTTAACCGCATTTTCAACCGCTTCAGCCCCTGAATTGGCAAACATGGTCATTTTGTCAAAATTTCCCGGCGCCAGCGTGTTGAGTTTTTCAGCCAGTGCCACGTAGGGTTCGTACATGGCCACGTGAAACAGGTATGGATAAATAATCGGGCCTGTTCCGTGATGGCTTTCACAACTTTGGGATGGCTGTGGCCGACATTGTTGACACCGATTCCGCCGGCAAAATCGACATACGTTTTGCATCCACATCGGTCATGGTGGCTCCCTGTGCTTTTTTTACGAAAGCCGGGGTTGTGTTAAACGGGCCCTGCGGAATATTCTTTTCTCTTCGTTGTACGAGTGTTTGACTATGCGACGACATTTCCCATCTCCTCAAATGATTGACTTCAACGCATAAAACGGCTTCATGTTTTACTTGTTTTATTTCTGTCGACCCGATGCACAACCTGGCATTGTCGAATCGAGAAACTTGACCCTTATCGATCCAAATAAAATAAAACAACTTCGATTGTCAACACATTTTTTTAATTTAAGTGCGAATTTAATAAAAAATTGGTGTTATTTTCGAATGTACGAAACTCGAACTTGTTTTTTACATTTTCCAATGATAGAAAACGGAAAAAATGTTTATCTGTAATTGCGGATTTGAAAACTGCTTATGAAAAACTTGGATCACAACGAAATATTATTATTGCGAGGAACATTGAATTTACAGGTCGATGATATTGATGCCCGGATCATTAAACTGCTGAAACAAAACGGTAGAACACCCAATACGGAAATCGCCAAAAAGTTGGAACTCTCCGAAACAGCCATTCGAAAACGAATAAGGAGACTGCTCGACGATGAAGTGATCCAGATTGTTGCTGTTGTGAACCAGGAGAAAATGGGTTACGTATTCAGAGGCAACATCTGCATAAAGACCGATATCAAAAAGACAGACGAAATCATACGGGAACTGCATCAAATTGAACAGATCTGGTATATCGCACATCTTACCGGGGCATTCGATTTTGATATTGAGTTCAGCGCAAAGTCCCAGGATGAACTCAGCTGGTTGATTGGTCACATCAACAAAATCAATGGGGTGCTGCGTACAGAAGTATCAATCCGGCTACAGCTTTTAAGGAACCGTAACGACTGGGAAAAGTGAGTGTATGCCGGTTCCTTTTATATCCTGAAAATCGGGCAAAGCGCACACTTTAAATAAAAACATATCACCAAACGCTCTAATTATTTGAGAAAACATGCTTTATCCCCGACTTTTTAACATGTGCGTATTATTTTATACGTACACCCTAAAGAGGGATTTTGCATGGCTAAACCAATAACAGGAAAAACTCACGTCGGCGAACGGCGTGAAAAGAGTCCGAATGGCGACATTTACGTCTATGAACGGATTACACAGCCTGTGATGAAAAGACCAGAAGAACTTACACGGTCAATCAGAAACTCAAAAGGAAAAATAAAGGCTGGAACACAAAAAATTGTGCCGACTCGTCCGAAAAAATGCAAAGGCGAGGGAGGCCTTGTCGATGCAACACGTCAACATACTGGCCTCACGGACATCCTGGGATGGGTTGGCAAGGTTTCCGGCATTGATAATGATGTATGTGCTTCATTCAGCGAGGGTGATGCGGCAAAGATACTTTCTATCGCTCGCTACTGGATCGGTTCCGGTGGCAACACGCTACCACGTCTTGAGAGTTGGCAGGCAATGCACCCTCTTCCATATCGTGAAGCGATCACTGAGGATGTATATGGTAAACTGTTTAAGGATGTTGGTCGCAATGAGGAAGGTGTTCAGCGCTATTTTCAGCTCGGGCGGCACACCTGAGTCAGTCTCCTATGCTGGCGTTTGACTCTACACTATTTCGACCTACTCTGAAAATCAATCGGAGCACGACAGGGATTCAACAAAGATGGCGACGGACTCAACACCATCAAGCTTTGACTTTATATTCCGTCAAGGCTGGCGAACCGATAGCCTTCTCTAAACAACCCGGTAATATTCCGGATGTCATCTCCATTGAAAACACTTTGACACAACTCAAGTGTCTCAATCTGGAAAAGCCTCTGATCGTCACAAATAACGGCTACTACAGCCAGAAAAACATGATGGAATTCGCCTTGGGTAATGTGAAGTTTCTGACTCTGGTTGATCCGAATATTATATGGATCCGCGAGACGATTGATGCGCTCCGTGCAACAATAGCGGGTATGGCCAGCACCTGCCCGTTCGACACGTCAATCTGCGGAGCAGCTTCGTTCAGGATGCACCAGTTCAGCCGGGCACGCCAGCGATCACGCAACGGGAAGGCCGCAGGTGAGAAAGAAACGTTCTCGCGCCGCCTGTATGTGCATGTTTACTATTCTCCGTACAACGAAGCCAAGAAAGAACTCGCCTTCCGTAAGGATCTGCGACAATGCCATTACCGAAGCAAAGAGGTACTTCGGCTATTTCGCTCTGGTCAGCAATCAGACTATGGACACATTTACCGCGCTTGAAAACTATCGGCTGCGAGAAAAAATTGAAGAACTCTTTGCCGTGCAAAGAGAGACTTGACGGTGCGCGACCGCGCACATGGTACCCGGACAATCTGCGCGGAAAACAATTCACACAATTTGTCTCGATGGGCTATCATTGTTTCCTGACGAAAAAATAAAGGAAGTACAGGCCAAGCTCGGGAAAAAATAATCCGGAAAAACCAAATCATTTATCAAGCTCGAAAAAGGATTGGAAAACTGGCTTGCGCAACGCTCTCTCGCTCAGATCCCGGATTGGTTCGATTGCATTGAAACCACAAAGGTACAGACTGCCATGGGCAGCTATCGATGGTCCACCGAATCAGTGGCCAGAGACAGACTATTCTTGAAGTACCTGGGAGTGGATAACGAATAGTGTACGCTTTAGCCGACTTTCAGGATTTAAACAAAAATTTCTCTTGACAAATATAATTTTAAAGATTTATAGTGGTCATACCATGGTCTGATAAGTATTGATTTCCGAATTAACTAAAGGCTCCAAATGGAAAAAAAATTAAAAGTCACTCAGAATAAAAATCGCGTTTTTGAAGATATTTTGGAATATTTCAAAAAGCTTTTTCGACGGAACTCTCAAATCTGGTGATCAACTTCTCTCTGAACGAGAGCTGGCCCTCCAATTCAAAGTCAGTCGGGCAAGCCTTCGGGAAGCGCTACGAGCATTGGAAATGTTGGGAATTATTTCTGTCGTTCCTGGGAAAAGTGCTTTTATTTTGCCGCCAGACCCGCATTCATTGGCAGAAATTTTTGGTATTGCGCTATCTCTCCGCCCAACTATTTTCGAAAGTATATTGGAGGTTCGAAAAATAATAGAATGTGAAGCCGTTCGATTGGCTTGTAGAAGAGCAACTCCGGAAGATCATAAATATATGAATAACGCCTTGATTATTATGCAAGAGGAAGCAAAAAGAAGCAATTCAGGGCAAGTTGCTGCACAGGCTGATTTCGAATTTCATAAAGGTATCATAAATGCCACTCACAATGATTTTTTAATTTTTTTGTATGAAGTTTTACATTTGCTACTCAAACGCAACTATAAAGACAGATGGGATTCCTTGTTGAGCCGAAAAAGCTTAAAAAATGCAGCGCAGATAGCTGCGCAATCACATAAGAATGTTTATGACACTATAGTTAAGGGGGATGAAATCAAAGCTCAAGAATGTATTCGTGAACATTTCAAGGTCTTGGATTCCTAATAGCCAAGCTTTTAATGCTTAGACGAATACTGTGTAGGTATATTTTTTTACACTAACTGGTCTGACCGCTATCAGACCCGAAAGGAGAGGTTATGAATTCCAAAAGAAAAATTTTTATGAAAAGAACACTGACCGCTGCAGTAACGGTAACATTGGTTGTTTTGTTTTTAGGAGGAATTGTGAATACCTCAATTGCTGTAGAGACTAAAAAGCCAATCATCTGGAAGGCGACATCTGCATATGGAAGTGGACTTATTGTATTTGAAGGCGCAGCTCTTTTAGCAGAGCGAGTAAAAGAGATGAGCAATGGACGATTGATCATTCAAATGAACACCGGTGGATCGATTGTTCCCTCTTTTTCAGAACAGGAAGCTGTATCAAAAGGGGTTTTGGATTTATGCTGCTCAAGCAGTATATATATCAAGGGTAAATTCCCATGTGGTGTCCTTTTGGTGCCTCAATCTTTGGTGCCAAACAGCAGGAATTTTTGGCATGGCTGGAGACTGGCGGAGGGTACGAACTGTGGCAGGAAATGTACGATAGAAAGAAATGGAATGTGAAAGTGCTCCCCTGTAATGGTCTGTATGGTGGTGAAAGTTTGGGCTGGTTTAAAAAACCAGTCAAAACGTTAGAGGACTTTAAAGGACTTAAAATAAGAACCGTTGGCGAATATGGAGAAGTATTAACAAAACTTGGAGCGTCAGCTGTCTCTTTGCCTGCAGGAGAACTTTATACTGCTCTCGAAAGAGGCGTATTGGATGCTGCCGACATGAGCTTTCCAGCTGTAGATCGTGGGATTGGCTTACATGAAGTCTGCAAATACATGCTGTTCCCAGGAGTGCACCAAACCAGCGGCCCCTTAGAAACACTAGTGAACAAAGATAAGTGGGATTCGCTTCCAAGTGATTTGAAAGCAATTGTGAAAGCAGCTCTGAGTGAAGTTGCTGTCCTGGGCCTGACCAGCTGGGCAAAAGCTGATCTTGAAGCTATGAAATTTTTTGAAGAAAAAGGTGTACAAACGATCAAGCTTGAGCCCCAGGAAATAAACAAGCTGCAAGTTCTTTTTAATCAGGTATTAGATGAGCGGGCATCAGAAGATTCTTTTTACAAGAAAGTGTTAGATTCAAAACGAAAATTTCATGAAGAGTGGAAAAAATATGAAATACTTCAAAGGTTTGAATGATTCTTGTTAGTTAAAGTAACAAGATTTGATTGCATAGCTGTTAACAAATTAAATTTCGGAGAAAAAAATGGAAAAATGGAGTGAACTTGGAGCGGAACTTGACACAATGTTAAAATCTCGCACCCCGTCTTTGGGTGTTAAATTGCTGAAAAATATTGACGATATACCTGAAGAAATTGATTCCATGGGCTTTACTTGTTCCGTTTGTCAGGCAGCTGGTACTGCCAGGTATTATAACAAGCAGGTAGCAATAACCAAAGAAGATGCATGGGCTTGTTGTGTTGGCGGCAGGTCACTGGGATTTTATGATATTGAAGAAGATATACTTAATGGCGAACGCAACCCTGGTTTCTGGGGGGAAGATGCTAAAGCTTGTGCCAGATTGTGTGAAGGAGACGCAATAGACGTGGGTACTTTTTCTGCTGCTATATTCTCACCATTAAGCCTTCTAACAATGGAGCCCGATATCGTCCTTGCATATGGCACACCAGCCAAATGCTAAGTCTGGTGTATGGAAATATTTGGCATGGGAAAGACAGAGTCAAATTACTTACCAGTGGACATGGCGGATGTTGCCGCGAATGTATTGCCGCCCCATACCTGAATAAAGAGCTGCGGCTTGCTATTACAGACATTGGAGAAAGAAAATTTGCCGGGGCTTATGATAATGAAATGGAGGCCGGAGTACCATATGACAAATTTGAGGAGCTGGTAAAAGGGTTAAGAGGTGCACACTCAGGAATTTATAAGCTTCCAATTGCTCCCTGGGGAATTAGGCCCTGGGCAGAAATGGCGCTGTATCGGACCGGATTGAAAGATCGAATAAAAAAATAAACGCTGATAGTCAAAACAATTATTTAAGTGCTTCCGTGTTCAATTATTGAGTACGGAAGCATCCACTCTGACCTTTTTTCTAAACTAAAAAGGAATTTTTGTGAAAACTATCGAAAGAATAAGCCATTTTGCTAGTGAATTGAGCCAATTAACAGGCAAGGCGGTTGCTTGGTTAATATTAGTTTTGATATTACAACTTGTTTACGACACTGCGGCCAGGTATTTATTCAACAAGCCGACAGTTTGGGCCTATGACGTCTCCTATATGCTCTATGGCATTATTTTTCTTATAGGTGGAGCCTACACCTTGTTAGACGATGAACATATACGAATTGAAGTTTTCTATACAAAATTTTCAAAACGACAAAAAGCAGTTGCCGACATAATCGGGTACCTTATATTTTTTTTCCCTGTTCTCATTATCCTTTTGTACTCTGGAGTATTATACACTGTGGAATCATGGGAAATGATGGAACGAAGTACAGTGAGTTATTGGAGTCCCCCAGTATACCATTTTAAAAGTACAATTCCAGTGGCATCTCTTTTGATGTTGATTCAGGGAATCGCTATTTTTATCGAACTAATTATCAAGGTTATCAAAGCAGAGGATAATTCAAATGGAAGTTGAACTGTTATTAGCCCTGCTTTTCGGAGGGCTTCTCTTAGGACTTTTCTTAGGATTTCCGGTTGGTTTTGTCATGCTGGGAAGTGGTTTAATCGTCGGCGTCTTAGGAAGCGGGGCCAGTTTTACCCATACATTGATTTTTAGATGCTATAGCGTAATGACAAATTATGAGTTAGTGGCAATTCCTTTATTTGTCTACATGGGAATGATGCTAACTGTTTCGGGAACAGCAGAAAAACTTTTTTTCAGCCTTTCATATTGCTTTTGGGAGGATTAAGGGGAGGATTGGCAATAACAACGGTGATTATTTGCACCATAATGGCTGCCGCAACCGGGATTGTGGGTGCCTCAGTCGTTTCCATGGGACTTTTCGCCCTGCCCGCCATGCTAAAAAGGAATTATGATCCGGCCTTGAGTTGTGGCGCTGTCTGTGCCGGGGGTACGTTGGGCATTATCATTCCGCCAAGTATAATGCTGGTCGTGTATGGCCCAATGGCCTCTCTTTCTGTTGGAAAACTTTTTATGGGTGCGCTGATTCCAGGATTACTCTTGTCCGTCTTATATATCATCTATATTGCCATTAGGTGCTACGTAAAACCGGAATTGGGACCACCTTTGCCCGAAAAAGAAAGAGATATTGAATTGAGAAAAAAACTGTGGATGATAGCCACTTCCCTGTTACCCACTCTTTTGGTTATTTTCGCTGTGCTCGGTTCTATTCTATTTGGAGTTGCGGCCCCGACAGAAGCCTCAGCAGTGGGAGCAGCAGCATCAATCCTTCTTGCAGCCTTTTATCGAAGTCTCACCTGGGAAGTTTTAAAAAAGTCAATATTTGACAGCCTGAAAGTGATCAGTATGATTATGTGGACGGTATTAGGTGCTTTTGTTTTCACCGGGGCATTCCTGGTCGTGGGTGGAGGGGAGATGGTGAGAACTGTCTTGATGGGCCTAAATTTGGGGCCAATGGCAATGCTTTTAATCATGGCCAGTGCTTTCTTTGTCATGGGTTTTGTTATGGAGTGGGTGGGTATAATTCCTATTCTTGTTCCCATCTTTTGTCCTATCCTCGCAGCAAGCCGCATAGATCCACTTTGGTCCGCAATCGTGTTTTGTATGATTTTACAAACATCTTTTTTAACACCACCAATGGCACCAACTCTTTTTTATCTCAAGGGAGTAGCACCAAAAGAAATCAATTTTACCAGCCATATTACCCGCGGGGTCATACCTTTTCTTTTCATTCAATTAATTGGAGTGAGTTTGATTATTTTATTTCCTCAACTGGTTTTATGGCTTCCAAACTACATGATCAAGTAAAACGTTTGCAGGAGTATTCAAAAAGCGCTACACCCAATTAATTAAGAAAAGAAAGAAAGATTCAGGGCCGAATAAAAATCTTATTAAAAGCTTATGCAGTGTTTGTATGATTTTTTCAGGAGAATCCGGTTTGCATTTCTGGCAGGTAATTTAACACCTCGGCAACCCTTCAAACATTACACATAGGACAAATTCCCCATAATAATTCTGGCTTGGAGAAGGAAAATGAAAATATTAAAACTTGACATGACCAATGGTAAAATTGATGAAGAAAAATTGCCAGAGGATTTTACATGGGGTGGCCGGGGATTGGTAGACTATCTTCTCACCCAAAACATGAACCCCAACAGCCATCCATTGTCTTCCGACAGTGTCTTTGTCCTTGCATGTGGTATGTTGGCCGGAACCTCAGCTCCCAACAGCAGCCGGATTTCAGTTGGCGGAAAAAGTCCTTTAACAGGAGGGATTAAAGAGGCCAACAGTGGTGGCACTGCCGGTGATGCGATGGGCAGGATAGGTATAATGGCAGTCATGGCTCAAGGAAAAGTGAAACGCCTCAATTATTAATTATGACTTCCCAAGGAGCAGAGTTTAGAGATGCGTCTTTCGTTTCAGGGCTAAAAAATTATGAAGCCTGCCAGAAGCTACGAGAAAAATATGGCGAAAAAATCAGTATCGTTCTTACCGGGCCGGCTGGAGAAAGGGGTATGGCTAATTCCACTGTCGCAGTGACTGATATGCAGGGCAGACCGGCACGGCATGCTGCCCGTGGCGGTTTAGGCGCAGTTATGGGGGCCAAAGGTCTAAAAGCAATTCTTATAGATGGCAGTGACTCCAAATTCCGCATCCCTAAAAATCCAACTGCTTTCAAAAATGCTGTAAAAAATGCTGTAAAAACAATCAACTCCATGCAGATAGGCAAGGATCTGAGAGCCCACGGCTCAGCCATCTGGGTTAATCTTTGCGATGCCTCAGGTCAAATGCCTACCCTTAACCATTCCCACGGTGCTTGGGTTAAAAAAAATGCCATAAATGGCCCCGCGCTGGCCAAAATCGTGACTGAAAGGGGAGGACAAATGGCCCACTCCTGCATGCCTGGATGCATCGTCCGTTGCTCCAACACCTATAACGGGCCTGACAAAAAATACGTTACCAGTGCTCTAGAATATGAAACTCTTGCGATGCTTGGAGCCAACCTGGGAATAGATAATCTGGATATTATTGCAGAACTGGATCGAATGTGTGATGAAATTGGTATTGACACCATAGAAACGGGCAATACCATAGGTGCTTTAAACGATGTGGGTTTATTCAACTTCGGTGATGGCTTTAAAGCTTTAGAATATATCCGAGAAATTGAAAATGCGACTCCCATGGGTATGATTCTTGGTTCAGGAACAGAGACAGCCTGTAAAATTCTGGGAATTGATCGGGTACCTGCTATTCGGGGGCTTGGCATTCCCGCACACATGGCCCGTTCCCGAAAAGGCTGGGGGATGACATACGCCACTAGCCCCCAGGGTGCAGACCACACTGCCGGTGCCGTTGCTGAAGACCCTTTAAGCCCCTATGGACAGGCAGAGCGGTCACGAAATTCTCAAATCAGTATGGCCGCCTTTGATTGTCTTGGCATGTGTTGGTTTACCTTTATAAATGGAACTCATAATCTTTTATATCCGATGATCAATGCATTGTATGGATTGGACTGGGATACACAACGCTATCTTCAAACGGGAAAAGAGATGCTTCGCATGGAAATAGACTTTAATCGCAAAGCTGGTTTGAACTCTGAGCAAGGACGAATGCCTCAATGGCTTAAGGAAGAAACGCTTCCCCCCACCAATACAAAATTTGACGTTCCAAATGAAGACTATGATAAAGTATGGAAAAATTTTTAAGAGGATGCACTGGCAGCCATACACGAATATTCATATGGGTTCCCGCGGTTGATCGGTAATATCTGTGAAGAATCTCTGACTTATGCCATGTTCTGAGATGAAAAAACGGTGGATGGCGACATGGTTCTCAAAATCAAAATCACCGGGGATTTGTCTGTAAAATAACGGTTCCGGTGAAACGAAGCCAGGCTCTGCTGGGGAGCAACCTGGCAAGGGATAGCCGGAAGCAGGGAGCATTGAATAATACAGGAAGGGGAAGCGGGGAGACCTGCTTCCCCTTCCTGTATTGTTCAAGCTTTCCTGCACATGCCTTAAAAACCCAATAAGGTGAGTAGCCCGGGGAAATCGCACCCCCAGGCCCTCTCAGAACCGGAGGTGAACCTCTCGGCTCATCCGGCTCCCATCATCCAGCCGAAGGCAAAACCCCCATCTGCCAGTGGACAAAAAGCTTTGGTTCGCGGCGTGCTATGCGCCCCAACCAGTGCTCCGCCCGTCGTTGATGGAGGGACAGCCTAAAGCACAGCTTCAGGTGACCTTTATGGCCTACCTTCTGCGCCGTCGTGGCGCACTATCATCGCGCGAAGTGCATCCTTATGAATTGCTTTTTCCCGAAAAAAAGCATCACTGCCTGGTCAAAATATTTTTGTGAAAAAGCTGAAGATGAATATGTGTTTTTTGAGACCAAATCAGGTTTAGGAAGCTGATTCAGTCAGAATATTTGGATCAATCTCAGATAGCAGAAAATTCAAATCAACACCATGGATGTCGGATGGAAATCTCCGAATATATTTGATGCTCAAAAAGCCACAATTGTAATGGATGCAGGGATTACGTCCGAAAAAATATCAAGTGGATTAGAAAAGAGGGGTATCCATATATCGTTGTGAGCCGCCGGCGCCCCAGGGAATTTGCCGAGAAAAAGTCGGTAATCGTCAAACAGGATAAAAATGGTAGTGTCACGGCGCAAAAGGTGATCAATCCTGAAAGCAATGAGGTGCTGTTGTACTGCCACTCTGAAAAGCGTGAAGAAAAAGAGCGATCCATCCATGAACGGTTTGCCTCCAAACGAGGATTATCATACCCTCTCTTTTGGCGAGATAAAAGCCTGCTACAGAACGGAATAATTGGATGCCCGGACCCGTCCGGGCTGACCCGGCAAGATTATTTCCGGGTCAGCCGGTCGATTTCGTCTTTGAACGCCTGTTGGAGTTGCCGTGCGACCGGGCCTGGCTGCCCGTCCCTGACCAGGACCCCATCCAGCCTGACAATGGGAGATATTTCCACGGTGGTGCCGATAATCATCATTTCCGTTGCCTGGTGAATATCCTTTTGAAATACCGGCCGCTCTTCCACAGCAATTTTTTCCGCGGCGCACAGCTCTAATACGGCCTTACGCGTAACACCGCCGAGGATATAATTGGACAGAGGGGCTGTCACCAGCACATCGTCAAACACTGCGGCAAAATTTGAATGGGTGCCTTCCAGCATGACGCCGTCCCGGATAAAGATGGCTTCCTTGGCCCCTTTTTCAACCGACAACTGATTGGCGAGAATATTTGCCGTCAGCGCGGTTGTTTTCATGTCACACCTGGCCCACCGGGTATCCGGCACGGTGATGACGGCAATTCCCTGGGACAGATTCTTCTCGAGGGCATCTGCATTAAAATCAGATGCAGCCCCGTAAAGGGTCAGTTCCGGTAATGGATCGGGAAAGGCATGGGTTCGCCTGGCCGCTCCCCGGGTCACCTGGAAATAGACCGTGGCCTCCCGGTCTTCAAGGTTGTTTTTTGCAATCAGCGTTTTCGCCACATCCTTGAGAAAGGAAAAATCGGTCCGGGACAGATTTAAATGACGGGCACCGGAGTTCATGCGGTTGATATGATCATCAGCCTGAACAGGTGGCCTCTGTAACTTCTCATGACCTCATAAAGACCGTCAGCAAATAAAAATCCCCGGTCGTCCGGAGATATCCTGATCTCGTCCTTCTCCATAAATGTCTTGTTAAAATAGGCAATCATTGTTTTCTCTCTTATGGTTACAGATTGTTGGGGACTCTGATCCTGTCGTATCAATCCGGACCGGCAAGCAGGAACGAAAGATACGCGTCTCCTTTTTCCGAGATGGTGGTACCGCCGCGCCCCGGTCTGACAATCAGCAATCCGAGTTTGTCCAGCCTTTCCACTTTTAGCCTTAACTGCTGCTGGGACAGGTGAAATCCTTTTTGCCTGAGGTTGTCCAGGATCCTTGTCCGGCCATAGGCCTGATTTTTCTGCTTGCCTGCCCGGTAGATGGCGAGAATTTCTCGGCTCTCTTCGATAAATCCATGGGCAGTGATATCCCGGGTAATGGCCAAAAGGGTCTCGTCCCCCACCCGGGATGGATCTGCCTGGTTGCTTCCGGCTGATTTCAGGGCATCCTTGATCAGGTAATAGGGCAGATTCCGTTTATCCAGCACTTTTTTTGAAATGCATGCCGCATGCTGAAGGACATTGTAAAGTTCCTGGACATTGCCCTCCCATCTGCAGGCCCGCAAAAGGGCAATGGTTTCTTCCGGAACAATCATGTCCGGCTTTTTCAACTGTTTTTCAAGATAATCCGACACCAGGGCATCAAAATCCTCCATTCGCTCTGTCAGGCTGGGGACCCGGCAGATATGGCGGGTAATCCTGAGCAGCAGTTCCGGTTTGAATTCCGAAGCAGGCAGTTTTTCAAGTCTCCGGCTCGATGTTGTAATCAGCCGGACCTGGATATCCACGACGCCGCTGCCGTTAGTCCGGACGATCTTTTCTCCGTCACTGCCTGGAGAAGACCGGCCTGGAGTTTTCCGGCAGGCTTCCGATCTCTTCAATGCACAGGGTACCGTTTTCTGCTGTTTCAAACAGGCTTTTGTAGGTCTGGTTGCCATCCTCCCATCCGAACAGTTCCTGTTCCAGGGTCTGCGCGGTTCTTGCCTCGCAGTTTATGGATATGAACGGACCGCTGCCAACCGGAGAGGCATTGTGAATGGCCTGGGAAACCCTTGTCTTGCCGGTGCCGATCCATCCGTAGACATGGATGGGCAAAAGCGTAGCGGCAAGGGTTTCAGCTTCCCTGCGCAAGGCTTTCATGGCCGGACTTTTCTGAATCAGGTTCTCAAATGTGAAGGCAGCAGACGTGTTCTTTCGGATACCGAACCAGGATGGCCGCCGGAACCGTTCTTTACCGAAAACGGCCATTTTTCAGACAACATCATCGCAGTCCGCATATAATAACGGGCCAGGGTGGCATGGGTATAGGGAATTTTAAAATGGTCAAACAGGGTGTATATCGTTTCAAGGCTGATAAACCGGAGCCCGATATCGATGACAGGTGTCCCCTTGAGCTGGGACGGAACCAGCGACTGCTCTCCTGCCGTAACGATCCGGTCAATATGTCCTGGCAGCGGTTCATTGGGATAATAGGGAAAAAAGGTATGGGGAAGTCCCAGACTTTCAAGATCCTGTGTCATCTCATCGGTGTTGGTTTCACATCATTGACCACCAGGATGTCCTGGCCGGCTTCCAGGGCAAACAGTTCCCGCATGTTGTAAATCAAATTTTCCCGCCGGGCATAGATATAGTGCCGGCACTGGGAGGCCATATTTTCAAAAATAGCTTTGAGCCCTTTAGAAAAATAAAGAACGGTTTCATCCTGGTCCAGGGGGTTCTCATGCAGCTCATTCAGCGAAACAACCCTGGCCGAGATCTCTTTTCCGGCCAGCTCCGTGATCTGGTCATGGATCATCTGTAAAAAAGTCTGCTGGAGACCGATGATCACCAGCCGTTTCATCTGGGTCTGCACCTGTCAACAAACGCTTTAAACAGGGGAAGCATCTGGTCATTCTTGTGCATCATCAACTCCGGATGCCATTGAACAAGGTCAATGGGCAAAAATTTATGTTCGGCCGCCTCCACCACGCCATCCGGCGCCTTTCCCGTTATGACAAGATCTTTTCCCGGTGTCCTGATGGACTGGTGATGTCTTGAATTGATCCGGATATCGCTTCCAAAGATCTTGTGAAGCCTTGAGCCCGATTCAAAACAGACTCCATGTTCCGTGTCAAAGGAAATGGTATCCTGGGTGTGTTTCAGGGCTGCCGGTCCGATCTGGGATGGAATATCCTGGTACAGGGTCCCGCCGAGAGCGACATTGGCGATCTGTGCGCCCCTGCAGATGGCAAGAACCGGTTTCTGGTCTGCCATAGCCAGTTCAAGGACCGCAAACTGGAATATATCAAGGACTTTGTCCACCTTTCCCAGTTCCGGCATTGCCGTGGCATTATAGAACCCGGGATCAACGTCATTTCCGCCGGGCAGAAGAATTCCATGTACAAGACCGACCAAGGCCGGAGGGATGTTTTTGTCCGGGGTAAACGGAATAATCACGGGGATTCCGCCGCCGCCTCAACAGACCGGGTATAGCCCAGGGGAATCATTGTGGTGGGCATCTTAAACCGGTTCAAATCCGTATTTGCAATGATGCCGATAAGGGGTTTCACACGCATCTCCTATTTTGTTTTCGGGTCCAGGGCGGCCCTGAGACCGTCACCGAACAGATTGAAAAACAGGACTGTCAGGAAAATGGCAATCCCCGGAAAAATGGTCATGTGGTCGGCCACGCCGATATAATCCCGGCTTTCAGCCAGCATGGCCCCCCATTCCGGTGTGGGCGGCTGGGCTCCAAGACCCAGGAAACTCAGGCTTGCCGCCGTGATGATGGAAGTCCCGATGCGCATGGTAAAATAGATGATGACCCCACCCAGGGTTCCGGGAAGAATGTGGACGAACATCAGTCTTTTTTTGGATGCCCCCACACTCTGGGCAGCCTTGACATACAGACTTTCCTTCAAGGCCAGGGCGCTGCCCCGGACTATCCTCGCAAAGGTGGGCATGGAGAAGACGGACACAGCCACCACCACATTGACCAGCCCGGGTCCCAGGATGGCTACAATGGCAATGGCCAGAAGAATTCCTGGAAAAGCAAACAGCACATCAGATGTCCTCATGATGAGCCCGTCCAGAAAACCGCCGAAAAAACCGCTGATCAGTCCCAGGGTCACGCCCACGAGCGCACCGACCAGTACGGAGGTAAATCCGACAGCCAGGGAAATCCGTGATCCGTAAATGATCCGGCTTAATATATCCCGCCGTAGACATCGGTCCGGCCGGATGATCAAGGTTGGCGGCAACATAGAGAGGCTGTAATCGGTTTTAAACGGATCATAGGGAGCAATGAGCGGCGCAAAAACGGCCGTCAGCACCAGCAGCACAATGAAGACTCCTGCCACCATCGCTGTTTTTCTCTGTTTTAACTTGTGCCAGAAAATTGAAAAAGGCGTTTTCTTTTTAGTCATAGCGTTATTTTACTCATACCGGATTTCCGGATTAATCAGGGCATATACCATGTCCACCAACAGGTTGATAAAAACAAAATGAAAAGAGTAGAGCAGAAGCAATGCCTGAAGAACCGGATAGTCCCGAACAGACACAGCTTCTATCATATACCTGCCAAGGCCGGGCCAGGCAAAACGGTCTCCACCACCACCGATCCGCCCAGAAGGAATCCGAATTGCAGCCCCACCATGGTGATGACCGGAATCAGGGCGTTCCTGAACGCATGTTCCACATGACAAGGGTTTCACTCACGCCTTTTGCCCTTGCTGTGGAAATATACTCTTCATCCAGAACATCCAGAAACGCAGACAGGGTAAACCGGGCCATGATGGCCGCAACAGTGGCTCCCAGCGTGAAAGAGGGCAGGATCAGTTCGGAAAATTTACCGGTGTATCCTGCCACGGGCAGCCATCCCAGGTATACCGCAAACAGCTGGATAGCCAGAAGGCCGAGCCAGAATTGAGGAACGGAAATGCCGGATACGGAAATCAGCATGGCTGTGTAATCCTGCCATTTTCCGTTGTAGATGGCTGCCACAGCACCGAACAGCACGCCGATGACAACGGACCAGACCATGCCGGTGATGGCAAGGTACATGGTGGGACCATACCGAAGACTGATTTCATCGAAAACCGTGAGATTTGTCCTCAGACTGATGCCAAGATCTCCTTTCAAAAGATTGCCCATGTAGGTGAGATACTGGATGGGCAGGGGCCGGTCAAGTCCGAGCTCCTGTCTCAACATCTCGATGGTTGCCTCGTCGGCATCGTCTCCGGCCATCATCCGGGCCGGGTCTCCAGGCAGCAGGTGCACAAAGGCAAATGCCAGAATGGAGACCACTAGCAGCACCGGAATGATGGAAATACAGCGTTTTATAAAATATTTAATCATAACTTAAGTCAGGCTAATCTGCCAGCTCGGCTTCTTCCACGGAAAAAGCACCGTCCGGCATGGGATAGATTCCTTTGAGTTTCTTGGATTTGGCCGCGACCATGGTGTCAACAAACAGGTATCCCCAGGGTGCCTGTTCCCAGACATAGTCCTGGAGATCGGCATAGGCCTGTCTCCTGATATCCGGATTGGCAGATGCAAGGCCCGCAGTGATAAAATCATCCACTTTTTTATCTGAAAAGAAACCGAAATTGGACATGGCGGGTGGAAAAGCATCGGTTGAAATCAGCGGTCTGGTTCCCCAGTCCGCATCCCCGGTGGAAGCTGACCAGCCGCCAAATGCAATAAACGGCAGCGGGGTCGGATCATCCGACCGGTGGCCTTCCAGTTTATTGTAGAAACTGGCCACGTCCATGGATTCGATTTTACCGGTAATGCCGATCTCCTTTAACTGCTGCATGGCCATTTCTGTGGCGCGCATCCGGTTGGACGCATTTGGGGTCAGGAAACCACTTCAAACCCGTTTTCATATCCGGCCTCTTTCATCAAAGCCTTGGCTTTTTCAAGATCATAGGGCCAGGCAGACTGATTCTTATAAAACTGGAGGTTTGACGGAATAATGGAATCCAGCGGTTCGGCAGCCCCGCCCCAGGCAATTTTGATAATAGCATCTTTGTCCAGGGCATAATTGACGGCCTGGCGGACCCTGACATCACTGAAAGGTTTGTACTGGGTATTCATGACCAGGTATCTGGCAATGATGGACGGCTGTTTAATGATATCTATTTTCTGATCTTTTTCGGCAATCTTGAGCAGTTCGGCCGGCATGGGATAGATATAGTGGGCCTGACCCGCTCTCAGCATGGCCAGCCGGGAACCGTTTTCCGGTACCGGACGGAATGTAATGGAATCAACCTTGACCTCACCTCTCCAGTAATCCGGATTCTTTTAATTTTAACATGGCTTCCGGAAACCCATTCATCAAAGATATAGGGACCGGTGCCCACCGGATGTTTGCTGACATCATCGCCATAGGTTTCAATGGCCTTGGGGCTCAGAATCAGTGTTCCCGGGTGGGCAATGGCATTGACAAAGGCGCCAAAGGGTTCTTTCAGGTTGAACTGGACAGTATAATCATCAATTACTTTCAACTCCTGGACCGGTTTCATGAGGCTGGACCGTTTATATTTACCGGTCATCAGACGCTCGATATTGACCCGGACCGCTTCCGCATTAAACGGTGTGCCGTCATGAAAACTGATGCCTTTTCGCAACTTGAAGGTAAACTGGGTGGCTGCATCGTTGAACTCATAGCTTTCCGCCAGAAGGGGGATGATGTTCAGGTTCTGGTCAAATCCCATCAGACCCTGGCAGATGGCGCGCTCAATGGCACCGGAATAGGTGTCTGATGTGTCATGGGGATCCAGAGATTTGGCTGTCGAATCAGAGGCATAGATCAGATCTTTGGTGCCTGCATAACTTGGGGCTGCCAGCAGCATCAGCGCCAGCAGAGTCAGAATCACTCGTTTCATCGTTTTCTCCTTTTTAAAATTTTGAATTTTTCAGCATCGGATGTTTCAGCTGAACTCACTGTCGGCAGTTACCCTGCAACAAAATGCCCTGCCGATACTTCTTCCAAAATATATTTTCCGGCGGATCGTCGACCCGTCTTACCGGACTGGGGATCTCTCCGGTCAGCATGCTGAAATTGGTCCGCTTGGACGGATCAGCCACCGGGATGGCCGATAGCAGTTTCTCGTGTAGGGGTGCCTGGGATCTTCAAAGATATTCTGCCGGGTTCCCATTTCAACGATCTGTCCCAGATACATCACGGCAACCCTGTGGCTGACCCGTTCGATGACAGCCATGTCATGGGAGATGAACAGGTAGGAAAGGTTCATCTCTTTTTGCAGCCCCATCATCAAGTTGAGAACCGTGGCCTGGATGGAAACATCCAGGGCGGATACAGCTTCATCGGCAATGATTACCTCGGGTTTGGTTGCCAGGGCTCTGGCTATGGCAATGCGCTGGCGCTGGCCCCCGGAAAATTCATGGGGATAGTGGCTGGCATGGGCTGCCGGGATGCCGACCCGCTCCAGAAGCTCTGTTACCCGGTCATCCCGGAAAGCCCGGTCTCCGATTCCATGGATCTCGAGGGGCTCGGCCACGGAATCCCCGATAGTCCGCCTGGGGTTCAAGGATGCATAGGGATCCTGAAAAACAAACTGGATATTCTGGCGCAGTGCCTGAAGTTCCTTATCTGAAACCTCCATGACGTTTTTTCCCTGGAAAAGGACTTCTCCCGTGGACGGTACCAGTTTCAATACCGAGTACCCTGTTGTTGACTTACCGCAGCCGGACTCTCCGACAATGCCCAGCGTTTCGCCCGGAAAAAGGCTGAAACTTACGTCCTCAACAGCATGCACCAGATGGGTGGGCCGGCCCATAAACGTTTTTTTGAGATAAACCGGGTGGATAAATTTTTACGGACAGAACCGGCGCCGCAGTATAATCCGCTGTTTCAATCTCTTCCTCGTCGGGCAGTTTTTCTCCTGGCTTCCGGTTCAATTCCTTTTCCATTTCCAGCACAGGCAGCGTGGCAGGATTCTTTCTTCCCGTCATACAGCCAAGGGTTGGAACAGCCTTGAGCAATGCCCGTGTATAGGGGTGGCCCGGATTTGAAAAAATAGAGTGCACATCGTTTTCCTCCACGACCCGTCCCTTGTACATGACAATGACTCTGTCTGCCAGTTCCGCCACGACACCCATATCATGGGTGATGAAGATGACAGACATATGAAAGTCTTTTGAAGGGACCGGATCAGTGCCAGGATCTGCGCCTGAATGGTCACATCCAGAGCGGTCGTGGGCTCATCCGCAATGAGCAGTTGAGGGTTGCAGGCCAGTGCCATGGCAGTCATCACCCGCTGGCGCATGCCGCCGGACATCTGGTGGGGATACTCCCGGAACCGCCGGACCGCATCGGGAATCCGCACCAGTTCCAGCAGTTCGATGGCCTTTTTCTCCACCTGGTTTTTCGGGGTGTTCTGATGGGTGAGAAGGGCTTCGGTCAGCTGATTCCCAATCGTGAACAAGGGGTTTAAGGATGTCATGGGCTCCTGGAAAATCATGGACATGTCAAATCCTCTGATTTCACGGGCCTGGGATTTTGTCAGCCGGGTGATATCCTGGATGCTGCCGTCCCTTTTTCTCAGGCAGATTCTGCCGGAATCTGTCCGGACCCTTGCCAGAAGGTGCATGACCCGTCTCATGGTAACGGTTTTTCCGGATCCGGACTCACCGACAATGGCAAGGGTTTCTCCTTTTTTTACAGAAAACCCGACATCATGGAGAACCTTTGTGTATCCGCCATAGGTGGGAAAACTCAAGGACAGATTCTCAATGGAAAGAATGTCGTCGTCGGCCATAACCGGCGCGGTGTCGATTGAATTACTCAAAATATCCTTTTCTTTCAAGCGTTGCGTTCTTCATCATGAAGCAGCCCTTTGCCAGAACATCCCTGATTTCAAGGGTGTCCTGGTCAAGCAGCAGCAGGTCGGCATGGCAGCCGGCACTGATCTTCCCTTTTTTTCCTGTCAGACCGTAAATCCTGGCAGGGTTTGTGGTGAGCGGCTTTAAAGCTTTTTCAAGGGCCATTCCTTTTTCTGTTACCAGGCGCCGAAGTTCAAACAGCAGGGACGACGGCGTACCGATTTCCATGCCTATGATGCGGCTGCGGTCGGCATTCCATTTTGGCAGGGAACCACCCGCATCCGAACTGAAGCAAACCTGATCAAAGAGATTGTTGTCATCGGCCAGGCAGGCAAAGTCTGCCGCAGAGATATGGCTGGCAGCATCATCGGGGATCCGGGATACGCAGGTGGCATCCACCACGCTCCGGTTTGTGCCAGTTCAAGGGCCTGGTCCCGGGCCTGGATTTTTTCGGTTGATATGGGTCGGGACAAATATGTCCGGCCGGATTGCGTGGTTTTTACCACTTCAAAAATCAGGTCCAGCCCATCGGGATTCACACCGGTATGAACCGTGATGATCCCTGGTTTGTTGGAGATAAGCGCGGAGACCCGGACATCCGATGCCAGGGTTGCAAGATCCGCCGAATCAAAAGAGGGCCGCGCTGATCGGCCATGGCCAGCTTGACGCCGATCACAGGACCGATATACACGATATCCCGCCCCACGCTGCCACAGATGGTTGGTGAAGGCAGCCAGTATGACCCGGTCAGCATGTATGCCGTGATACCTTCAGCATTGAATGCCTGGGTTTTAGCATAAAGACTTTCCACGGTCCGGGTCAGGGCATCGGTTCCCAGAAGTCCCACGGCTGTTGTGACGCCGTTGGCAATATTCATGGACAGCTGCATCTCGGGGGTCCGGGTGTGGAATCCGCCTTCACCGCCGCCGCCGGTAAAATGTTGATGTCCGTCTATGAACCCCGGAACCATGATTTTTTCCGATGCATTCATGACTGTTGTGTCATGGGGCAATCTGTCAGAATGAATGGTTTTTTCTATGGCCAGGATGACATTGCCGCCGATGAGCACATCTTTTTTTCCTAGTGCCATGGGGCTGAAGATATCGGCGTTTTTAATTAATATCATGAACGTTTCTCTTCCTCCTTCGATCGGCTTTTGGGGAAAACCTACGGTCCCGGGTATTTTGCCCGTTCGGATTGGTGTATAAGATGTATGCATGAAAAGAGGGCCGCTGTCAATCGCAAAAGGTTTTTTGTGTTTTTTGGGTTTCTTTTGGGTTGTCGGGACTATGGCGAAATCAGACGTTTCTTTGCTGGACAAATTATCACCGCCATGTGGTGACAGCGAAGGCCTTTTCACGCACCGGTACCTACGTCTATGAACAACTCAGGCCCAGAAAAACAGGCTGTTCCACCGGCCGGTCCGGATGCCGCAAGGTCGCTTTCAGGGCAAACACAGCGAACAGGATCAGTCCCGCGGCCCGAAGCAAGGCCGCATTTTCCAACGGTGCCTGTGACATGCGCACGGCCAGATCCGCCATGTTAAGGGTTCCCAGAACAGCATAGAAAATGCCCACTCCCACCAGGTTGAGCAGGACATAATGCATGCCGGCCCGGGGTGCGCAGCCCACCGCCTCCATGGAGTACCAAGCCGTATGAAGACAGCAGCATGATCTCGAAAAACTAAACATCCACCGGCTCAAAGCCGGTGGGTTTAAACTCGCGGACTGAAAGTCCAGCAATGCCGGCTATAGCCGGTTTAATAGGATCATTCGATATCAAAATTGTCATTGGGATCTTTTTTTAAAGTGATGCTTAACCCAACTTTTCGATAACAGATTATAGAGTGCTGTAATCACAGGATTTATCATTCACCCGCCCCGCGTTATGGCACTACATTTGTTCAGAATTGTTTTAATTACCTGACCGGGGTTTAAACCCATCTCCAAAGCTTTATAAATTTCTTGTTGTCTGGGTTCGGGCCGTGTACTTTTTCTGATATGGACGGTTTGCCCATCCCTGGATCGCATTGAAACCGTCACCCGGCTCTGGCCTTTGAGCTGATTTCTCAATTGAGTCCGGCCGCTGCTGATCTGTGATTGTTTCAGCCGATATCGAACGCTGTGGACCAGATGGCAGGCCAGAACACTTATGAAAAGGTGGCCGGTGACACGTTCGGTTACCTGATGGAACACCGGTCGAATGCCCAGTTCCGATTTCAATGAACGAAATACGGCGTCCAGATCGGTTAACATTGTATAGGAATGCCACAGCGTTTTTTCGCCCGGATCTTTATGGGACGTTCTCAGGCAGTATACACCCGGCAGGTCCTTCCGAGTGTCCTGGACGGTTCGACGTTTCCAGGTCAGCTGGCCGGCATTGCCGGTCTGTTCATCTTTGACGACATCGATCCGGTGCGGAAGTGGAAGCCAGGTCCCGAGAATGGGCACCTCAAAATCTGCCCGTCGGAGGGAATTGGCTTCCGCTGGAGCGGGTTTCTTGCACACTCTTTTGTTCATGCCACCAATCTCAATTGATCTTTCCCATAATACATTTCAGCCGGGGTCTGTCCATTAAAACTTTGATGCGGCCGTTCATGGTTGTAAAAATCAAAATATTTTTCAAGGCCTTGCGCAACTGATCATGTGAAAGCTCCCAGGAACTGTTTTCATTCCATCTTAACATATTGTCCAGTTTTCGGGGTCCACTATAGCAGTTGGTGATCACATACCCATGGGCAGACAGATGGGGGTCTTTTCAACGCTGATGATTCTGGCTTTCATTGTCTGGGCAGGGGCCAGTTGATGGCTGGCCATAAAGATGGTTACGTCTTTTTCAAGGGTAAGGTGGATCAGAAGCCCTGCGATTTTTTCCTGCCATTCAGTGTCCAGAAAGGCAAAAGGTTCATCTAAAAAGAGCAGATCAGGATCAGCCGAAAGGGCCATGGCAAGGGAAAGCCTTTTTTCATGCCGCCGCTCAAGGTGCTGGGACAACACTCAGGTTTACGGTCAAGGCCCAGACGGGCCAAAAGTTCGTGAAGGGAGGCCTTATCTTTTTTACGGTAACCTGCTACAAATTCCATGTTCTTCATAACGGTTTTCCAGGGCAGCAGAACAGGCTCCTGAAAAGAAAACCCCATGCCCCGGCTGCCTTGTTTCACTATCCCCTTATCTGGCAATTCGATACCGGCGGCAATGCGTAGCAGGGTTGATTTCCCGGTTCCGGACGGGCCGGATAAACAAACCATTTCTTTTTTCGTAACCCTGATATTGACGTTGGCCAGCACCGGGGTCGGGCCATAGGATTTGTATATTTTTTCAAGTACCAGCATCAATTTTTTCCCATTTTTTCAGACCGTTCCCGCAAAGGCCGGATACAGAAAAAATCCATGGCCGTTCCTATGCCGATCAATACCAGTCCCCAGGCAAAGAGCGCTTCCATATCCAGCATCCTGAAGGCCCAGTAGATCCTATCGCCCATGCCCTGATCCGCGCCTAAGAATTCAGCCACTGCTGCAATTTTAAGGCAGGAGCCCAGAGCATAGGAAAACCCTGCCAGAAAATTGGGGAAAATTCCCGGGAGGATAATGTCTTTTATGACAGAAAAGGTTCCCACCCGGTGGACCCGGGCAAGTTCAAACAAACGGGGATCCAGGTCTGCAGCAGCCATGGCTGTTGACAAAAACAGGGGTGGAAAAAGAGAGACCGTGACCACCAGGATGAGAACGATGCTGCCCGTACCGGCCCAGACCAAAACAAGCGTGATCCAGAAAATAGGCGGGGTGGCTTGAAGCACGGCAGCCAGGGGCATGATCATGTCCATGACGGTTTTTTCCGGCCTGCGACAATGCCGGTTCCCATGGCTAAGCCCAAAGCCAGGGCAAGGGCCGCTCCTCCCCTGAAAAGGGTCATGGCGATATGAAACCAGAAATTTCGTGTGGCTGCCAGATGGAAAAGACAGACCATGGTGCCGACAGGATCGGGAACCAGGGCACAGCCAAACATCAACCGGGCCCCTTTCCAGGCAATAATGGCCAGGAGCAGAAAAATAAGTGGTCCCTTAGAACCCATCATTGTCTCCAAAAAAGCCGTCTGGCACCGGCTCTTTTTTATCCGGGGCTGTGCAATAGGACATGTACTGCCGGATTTCATTCCGGACCGTCCAGCTTTTTCAACCAGGAATAGATCCCTGACAAGGGATTCTATGACCAGATCCCGGGGAACAAAGGATTCAAAGGATGGGGGAAGGTTCTCAATGCCTCTGCCAGGGTCCCTTGCCAGGATATCAGCAGAAGCCAGGACCTGTTCAACGATAAAGGCGATCAGTTCCGGATGCTTTCGGGCTCTTTCTTTATGAACGGCCATTCCTGCAATAGGCATTCTGGCAGGTCCCCCAGTATAAAGCCCGTATACTTTTTCTAGATTTTCTCCCACCGTCAGATCCGGGATTTTTGAGACCAGGATGGTCACCAGGGGTTCGGGGACCAGCGCTGCGGCAATGTCTCCTTTGATAAATTTTGTAAAACCAGCTGGGGTTCAAGCAGGCTGAAACTGATAGGGGGCTGGTCTGTACTTCGGATATGATCGAGGATGGGCACCGCCGGGGAACCCGGTGGGGCCACGGCCATGGTTTTGCCGTAAAAATCGCTGAACCGGGCCGGGGTCTTTGCGTTATTAAAAGCAGGCCGGCAGACCAGATAAAATTTTCGCCATCCCGTGGTGACCAACAGTTGAACAGGCGCGCCCCTTTGGGCAGCCCTGACAAACCCTTCGGTGTGACCCAGAAAAAGGTCACCTTTTCCCGCCAAGATGTTGCCCCTGAGACTGTCAAGATTTTTCCACAAGTGGATTTCAAGGTTGCATCTCTCCAGTATCCGTCCTTTTTTACGGCATGCCAGAACGCCAGTTGCGGTGTGGTGGCGGAGCCTGAGGTGTAAATTTAGAATGGGAAGATCCGGATTGCTGCCAGGGTGAATTGGCTGGCCACAGGTTTGGCGTGGATCAGGATGGCCCCTATGGCTAAAAGACAAAGGCAAAAACCAATTGCTCGGAAAAGAAAAATTCTATTCAAGCTGAAAGAAAAAAATAAGTTTCCCATGGCAATTTTCCTTAAATACCATCCTTTGTCCTGGTGAAATAGTGTAACAAAATCCATGCCAAGGTGGGGGAGACCAGAGACAGGAGGCTAAAAAAAGGAAAGGGGGCAGTGACCAGATCCCAGGCATCTGAAGTCAGGCCTTTTATGTTGATTGCAACGTTGCCACGCTGAAATTACTTCCACCCTGAAGCAGCAGGTTATGATCACTCCAACATTCAGGCCGCAGGTAAAAAAAAACCAGGCCGAACGTTTACACCTTGGAAAAAAATGTGACACCGGAAATGTAAATTTAACCGGAAAAATATCGCCGGGGAGCCGCAGTACCATCATTTATGTACTGTTTTTGCATTCTGTTGAGGTTCTGGCATGCCCATTGCTGATGTGGATCATAACGGGTTGTGTAAATGAAAGAGTCACAAACGTGGTGACTTCTTTTAATATTTGCTGTGGGCTGATCCCAGGAGGACAATCCAGTAAGCCTGCGGCCGTTAAACCGAGGATGTGTTGCGGATTGGACCATATGTGTCAATGTGAACGGAATATAAGGAATATTTTATGGCAAAGATAATTTTCGGGGTCTGGGACGGAAAGATCATTGACAACCGGGGAAAGAAAATTTTTGAGATAGAAGAAAACCCGGAATTCAGCGACTTTGATTCATTTAACCCGGGCAATCCCATCAAGGCCTTTTTCGGGCCTCATGGCTTTTTCATTTTTGAAAAAACGTCAACCTCCTGGATACCGCCCTCCAGTACATGGAAAGGGTGGCAGCCGAATCCTGCGGCAAGTGTACGCCCTGCCGGGTGGGGACACAGATTATTACCTCCAAACTCAAGGCCCTGACCCAGGGGCAAGGCACACTTGAAACACTGCAAGAAATCAAAACCGTGGCCGAGCATGTAAAGCTTACCTCTCTTTGCGGCCTTGGCCGGACCGCTCCGGTGGCGCTTCTGGAACTTCTGAACTTTTTCGGGGCAGACATGGAAGCCGAAATCCCGGAAAAGGAATCTGAAGCCGCTCACCAGCCCTGCACCACCTATGTCACGGCCCCTGTATCGAAGCCTGCCCCTCAAAGGTGGATGTGCCCCGGTACATTGACTATGTTAAGGACGGCAAGTTTACCCATTCTTTGGGAGTGATTCTTAAAAATACCCCATGGCCGCCACCTGCGGCCGGGTCTGTGTGAGGTTTTGCGAGCTTGCCTGCCGCAGGACCCAGGTGGATGAGGCGGTCGGCATCAAGGTACTCAAACGCTTTGTGGCAGACCATGAACAGGATATGACCGGTGCCGGCTTTTTTTCCTATATGGTTCCGGAAAAAAAAGATCCGGATCTTAAGGTTGCGGTCATCGGTACCGGACCTGCCGGAATTTCAGCAGCTTACCACCTTCTACTCAAGGGATATCCTGTGGATGTTTATGAGGCCAAATCCGTGCCCGGCGGCATGGCTGCCACGGGAATCCCAGAATATCGGCTGCCCAAGGCGGTTCTTGGCAAAGAAATCGGTATTATCGAACTTTTAGGAGGCCAGATTTTCTATAACCGAAAAATGGGCCGGGATTTTACCTTAAAAAGCCTGTTCGCCAACGGGTACAAGGCTGTGTTTCTGGGGGTGGGCACTCACCAGGGCAAGATGATCGGAGCCATGGGAGAAGATCCTAACCATGAAGGATATGACTTTGGGGTGGATTTTTTGCTGCGCATCAATCACGAACACATTGACCGGGGCATTCCCATGCGCTTAGGAGAGCGCATGGTGGTGGTGGGCGGCGGCAACGTGGCCATGGACTGTGTAAGGTCTGCCCTGAGGATGGGAGTCAAAGAGGTTCACCTGGTCTACCGTCGAGGCCGAAGTGAGATGCCGGCTGATCCGGAAGAAATCAAGGCGGCAGAAGAAGAAGGCGTTATCTTCCATCTTCAGGTCAATCCGGTAAGGATCATCTCGGAAAAAGGAAAGATCACCGGAATTGAGCTCATTGAAACAGAGCTGGCCCAGCCCGACGAAAGCGGCCGCCGCAGCGTTACACCCAAAGAGGGATCAGAGTTTGTACTTGCTGTAGACCACGTGATCCCGGCCATCGGCCAGAAGGTGGAACCGGGCTTTGTTTCCCCGGACAAGGACGGCGTGGCCTTTACCCGTTGGGGCACCATTGACGTGGTGGGCGACACCCTCATGACCACCCACAAGGGCGTATTTGCCGGGGGTGATTGTGTCACAGGGCCTGCCACCCTGGTTCAGGCCATGGCTCAGGGAGAAAAGGGTGCAAGGAACATCGATGATTACCTTACCCGGGGCAGGGTCCGTTTTTATTCCGAAGACCGGATGAGCGCCCTGGTCTCCCATGTTCAGCCCATGGTTGATCCAGGCCTTGCCATTCCCGTGAAGCACGAATACCGGGTGAAGATCAAGGAACTGGATCCTGAGATCCGACGACAGATCTTTGAAGAGGTTGAAAAGCCCATTTCCGTGGAAGAGGCCTATCACGAGGCCCATCGGTGTATGCGCTGCTACCAGATCTATTCCGTAATTACAGAGCAATAGGGGAGAGGCATCATGATAGGTACGATTAACGGCAAACCTGTAGAATTCAAAGAGGACCAGACCATATTGAGTGTAGCCAGGGAAAACGGCCATTTCATCCCCACCTTGTGCGAAATGGCGGATATCAGTCATACGCCGGGCACCTGCCGGGTCTGTCTGGTGGATATTAAACGAAAAAACGATCCCGGCCATCATATTGTCACTTCCTGCAACACACCCATGGAAGAGGGCATGACCGTGATGACCCGGACGCCCAAGGTCCGGCAGATGCAGCGGCTCCAGGTGGAGCTGCTTTTAGCCGACCACAATCAGGACTGCGCTTCCTGCATCCGCCACGGCAACTGCGAACTCCAGGATGTGGCCCAGTTCGTGGGACTTCAGCAGACCCGGTACCATTATCCACATTTTTACCTCCAGCGCTCCAGGGAAGACAGTTCGCCCTGTGTGGCCAGGGATATGAGCAAATGCATCCGCTGTTTCAGGTGTGTGACCGTATGCCGGGAAATCCAGGGGTGGATACCCTGGTGATCACGGAAAAAGGACTTTGCACCGAGATCAGCATCCGGGACAACCTGCCCCTGAAAGAGTCTGACTGCGTGGGCTGTGGCCAGTGCATTCTGGTCTGCCCTGTGGGAGCCCTGGCAGAAAAGAACGACATTGAAACAGTGCTGGATTTTCTCTATGACCCATCCGTGGCCACGGTGTTCCAGTTTGCCCCGGCCATACGGACGGCCCTTGGCGAGGAATTCGGCATGCCGCCCGGGGCTAACCTTGAGGGAAAAATCATTACCTCTTTAAAAAAATTGGGGGCAGATATAGTCCTTGACACCAACTTTGCCGCAGACATAGTCATTATGGAAGAGGGGCACGAATTACTCCATCGGATAAGGCAAAAAGGGGTGATGCCCATGTTCACCTCCTGCTGTCCGGCCTGGATTTCGTTTGTAGAGAAGAATTATCCTGAAATGCGGGATCATCTTTCCACAACCAAATCCCCCCAGCAGTGTTTCGGGGCCATGGCCAAAACCTATCTGGCCGATAACATGGAAATTGATCCGGGCAAAATGAGAGTGGTTTCCATCATGCCGTGCACCGCCAAAAAAGGCGAGGCCAAACGGAGAGAGCATACCGTCAACGGAGTCCGGGAGGTAGATGCCGTGCTGACCACCCGGGAGTTTGCAAGGCTGCTCAGGCGGGAGGGAATCGATCCTGGCAAGCTGGAACCGTCAGATTTTGATAATCCATGGATGGGAAACTACTCCGGGGCTGCCGTAATTTTCGGCACCACCGGCGGGGTCATGGAAGCAGCTGTAAGAACGGTTCACAAGGTGGTGACCGGCGAAGAGCTGCCTGACATCACCTTTGAGGCAGTCCGGGGCATGGACCATATTCGGGAAGCCCAGGTGGATTTAGGCCTGAAGCCGGCAAGGTCAAAGTGGCCGTAGTTCATACCCTTAAGGCAGCGGCCAAGGTTTTGGATGCGCTCAAGGACGGTACAGCCGACTATGCCTTTGTGGAGGTCATGTCCTGTCCGGGCGGATGCATGGGAGGGGGGGGACAGCCCCGAAGCAAGCAGGCCTACCAGGCGGCAGCCTCCCACCGCCGGCAGGGACTTTACGGAATTGACATGGAATCAAAAATCCGCCAATCCCATAACAACCCCCAAATTCGGAAGTTGTATGCGGATTATCTGGAAAAACCCCTGGGCCACAAATCCCACCGCCTGCTTCATACAGCATACCAGGACAGAAAACGCCTGGTCAAACATACCATGAAGGAAATCTGGCAGGAGATTGAGGAGAGGGTCTGAAAGCAGCATAATTCTGCTGCGGTGTTGACTCGGAAAAATGTATGAAATCACTGCTTAATAAGTGTGGCTAAAGCCGGTTAATGTAAAAAATTAACCGGTTTTTTATTTTCTATTCCAATGGGGTGGTGCCGGCGGCATGGCAGCCTTTTTTTTCCTTTTCAGGGCAAGCAGGGGGTTGCTCCCCCCAGCCCCCTTGAAATATGCAAGGCTTGCATCGGTCAGAAAGGTATTGTCCTTGGCTTTGGTAAATTCAAACTTCCGATTAACAGTTTCGGTGAAGCAGAGTCAGGATGTCCTGGGGAGGAAACCTGACAAGGGATAGCCGGGAGCAGGTGGCATTGAATAATGTGCCGGGGGAACAGGAGAGATCTTGCTTCCCAAATTAATACTTTGTGGATGAAGGTGATTTGCGAATTTCGATAATCGGCGTAATTTTCAATTTTGCCAATGTTTCTTCCGTAGGTATACCGTCAGGATTAAACCCCCTTATTTTATAATATTTTTTAAGCATAGAGTCTAATGGAACAGTCCTGTCTTCTGCATCACACCCTCGCCCTTCATTCAACATACGGCCAGGCAGGGTGTCATCTTTTTTGGAAATTCCTTCTCTCGTGTTCATGTATCTTTCAAGCACATGAACTCTTTCTCCAGCTTTTAAGAATTCAGAGTTGGAAATGGAAATTCCGGTCACGGCTGTCCAAGTTTTAGTGTAAAGGCTGAAATCCACTAAGCGGACAGCCACCGCCGGAAGGTATTGCATAAGTAAGGCCAATATGAGATTTGGAGTATATTTTGATAAAGGAGGTTCAAAGGTATATGAGTACATTGTGAACTGGCATATCTGAAGAGAATTGATGCAACATGTCAAGTTTTCAAAAAATCGTACGAATTCCGGTTTTGCCAGGGTGGTGTCGGGTTTTAACAATTTAAAATAGATTTCCATTGCAACC
>LQAH01000066.1_pt1 | contig 41827 bp, 53 predicted proteins | sample 1535791 | NCBI WGS metagenome assembly LQAH01 (sample SAMN04331585, study PRJNA305678) | bioreactor metagenome | isolation source: bioreactor_4 inoculated with Wadden Sea sediment 2nd replicate of a... | place: Germany:Bremen
AAATTAGATCTAGTTGCGATCTAGGGTTCTATTCTTGATGAGCCTCATGAAATAATGCCCATTATCCCTTACCGAAGGAGAATAGTCATGCTCAACATTTCAAAAGCTTGGCGTGCTGTAACCCCCATGTGTCTTGTCCTTGCAGGCTTGATGGCCTTGAGTTTTGCAACCCCGATAGAAGCAAAACATTGCGCTTGAAGTTTGCTGGCACTCTACCCGTGGAGCATCAGGCTCCAAGATCATGACGCAGATTGCTGAGGAGATCGAAGCGGCTGATGTCGGCCTCAAAGTCAAGGTGTTTCCGGCCAACCAGCTAGGCTCAGGTGAAGAGCTTCTGGAAGATGCAATCCGCGGTAATGTCGATTTCGTCATGGGCTTCATCTATTCCCACAAGGACCCGACCTTTGAAATCAACTCCATGCCCTATCTTGTCAGCTCTTGGGACGAGATGGAGAAAACCGTCCGTAATCGCGATTCTGCTTTCAACCAGATCATCAGCGAAAGCCTCGGTAAGCTCAATCTTCGTCTGATCTCGAACAATCCGGAAGGTTTCTCCAATCTGGTATCCCAAAAGAAACCAGCCGATTACGCAGCCTCGGCTCTAAAGAAATGAATACTCGCGTATGGTCTTCCAACGCCGTCAAAGACACGATGCAGGCCATCGGCTACAACACAACCACAATGGCGTATGCCGAAATTTTCGCAGCTGTTCAGTCCGGCGTTGTTGATGGTGCAATCTGCTGTACCAAGCAGTCTGCTCATGCGATCTTTGCAAAATCCGGTGTGGGCAAATATTTCGTCGACTATAACGCCTTCATGGAAATGACCACCTTTTACGGCTCTCAAAAGACCTGGGACAAGATGAATGATGAGCAGCGCAAGGTTGTCCAGGCCGCCTTCGACAAGGGTGCTGATGAGTACTTCCAGTGGAACAAGGCCAATGAGGCTAAATATGCCAAAGAACTGATGGATGCTGGCTATGAAATCCTGACGCCAACCGACGAAGAGATTGCCGAGATCCGGGACCATGTTCGCGCCCAAGTCTGGCCGTCCATGGCTGAGGTTGTCGGTCAGGACGTGCTTGATCGGCTTCAGGCGGATCTGAAATAATCCCTCCAAACCAATCCGGTGGATCATATGATCCACCCGGATTGGTATTTGCAATAATGACAAGGGTACTGGGGAAGCTACTGGATGAAAAATCTTACTGAAAAAATTGCAGGACCGGGCCCGGGTTCCTTCAAATCATTTTATCCATAATGCAGTTTCTTATCACTGCCGCGGGATGCATCATGTCCTTGACATTCTTCTTCGTAGTGATCCTGCGCTATGGCTTTCATGCCGATCTGTTCGCCTATGAAGAATGGTTGATGGTGATCGCCTTCTGGCTGTTCTTTCTAGCAAGCGCTGTGGCTACCCACAATAACAGCCACATCACGGCGGATATACTCGGGATCCTTCTGAAAAATTCCAGAACCATCTGGATCCGGTCCATTCTGGTCAAATCCATTGAACTCTGCATCCTGCTCTACCTGACCTATCTGGGCTACGTGATGATCGCCGAGGAAATCGCAGCCTACCCCATGTGGCAAAAGTCGATTGCTTTGAAGATCCCCTTCCTGGCTCCGCGACTGGGAATCGCTCTCGGTTTTTTCATGATGACCATCTATACAATTCTTCACTTGTATCTGCTCGCCAAAGAGGGTCCTTCGAGCTCTGCAGATACCGATAGCCAAACCATAGTTGAGGGCTGATACCATGATCATTGCCGGCAGTCTTATCGTTCTTTGCCTTCTTCTTTTGCTCGGTGTCACCATCCCTCTCGCCTTTGGCGGTGTGATGGTTCTCCTGTCCGTCCTCGGTGATTTTGACGTGATGGGTTATTTACCATCAGGCCATTGGAAAATGAATTCAGTGGTATTGCTCGCCATCCCCCTCTTCATCATTGCCGGTGCCGTGATGGAAAAAGGGCGCATCGCTGCACCTCTAGTTCATCTGGCTGAGCTTCTCATCGGCCATGTCCGGGGCGGTCTGGCCATTGCAACGGTTATCGCGAGTGGGATCTTTGCATCTATTTCCGGCAGCGGTAGCGCAACGCTCACCTGCATCGGCAGCATCATGATGCCGCATTTGCGCAGGGCTAACTATCCGGTCGGACTGAGCGGAGCGCTGATCGTCAATTGCAGCCCGCTCGGCATGCTGATCCCGCCCAGCTCGTCCCATATTTTATACGCCTGGGTCTCGCAGCAATCGGTACTGAAATGCTTTCTGTCGACCCTGGTTCCAGGCCTCATCCTGATCACGCTTCTAATCATCGTGAACCAGGTCCTCCTTCGCAAACACAAGGACCTGAAGTTGAAGGAGAAACCGAAAGATCTTGTCTTCGAATTCAGAAAGCGAACCCGCACGGCCTTTCCGGCACTGATGATGCCCCTGATTATCCTTGGTGGTATTTATGGCGGCATCATGACCCCAACCGAAGCCGCCGGTGTTGCCGTGATCTACGCCGTCCCGATTGCCATCTATATCTATCGGGGCATGACTTGGAAGACTTTCTTCGAAACCATGCGGCACGCCGGCATCACGGTTGGTGTCGTCATGACCATGATCTTCATGGTCCTGATCGTCAGCCGCTTCCTCATCTTTGAAGACATCCCGGGCATGGCTGAAGAGTTTGTTTATTCCATATCAGATAATCCGATTGTGATCCTTCTGATGGTGAATCTGGTTATGATCCTTATCGGCATGCTGATGGATGACATCAGCGGATTGCTGCTTTCGACGCCGCTACTGCTGCCGATTGTCGAATCTGTCGGCATGGACCCGATCCATTTTGCTGCTGTTCTCGGGTCAATCTTGGCATGGCCAATGTAACACCACCTACCGCGCCAAATCTCTATCTCGGTGCGCGGGTCACAGGGGCGCCAGTTGCCAAGATGCTCGGCCCGACGATGATGTTCATCATCTTCGCTTGGATGCCTACCCTGATCCTGACAACCTTTGTTCCCCAGCTTTCGCTCTTCCTGCCAAACTTTCTGCTTGGTAACTAAACGTCTATGTGGGCAAACAGGAAAGCCGAAAGAAAAATAAAAAAGTGTGGCCAACTTGATCGTGCCTTTTGAGTTGTGCATGTGACCTAACCAGTTGATTGGTTCACTTTACATATGAGGGCATCAAAACAGTTTCCCTAAGGGCGGTTGCGTAATTGGCTGAAGCTTCATTGTTTGTGAGCATAACTTTTCTCTTTTTAACCCATACCCACAACATAAGGTCGGGGCAGATCCTGGGTCCCAGGTCAACAGAATGTGTAAGAGTGTTGACATGTTAGCATAACACTGTATAATTGATCGCAAATTTGATCTTATTTTAGATCTAATTATTGAATCACGATAGAGATGTTTTTAACAGTGAGAATGACGACACGGTCGAGATAAATATGGATGCAAACCTTGGCGAGAAATAGCCGGTTGTTGCCGATCAATAGGCGTCTACTCGGAAGATCCTGAACCAATTCATCAACTTAAAGATTGATCAGAATGAAGATAACGCCAAGTTCGTCAGCCAAAGGTATTATAGGGATTTTCGGACATGCCGGAATCGGTCATGTTCACAGCCATCACGGTTTTGTTCAGGATGATTCGGTCGGCCTTGCCGTTGTCACATATTTTCTGAAAAAAGCCTGCCCTGCCGACACAATTATCGAAAGAGTAGCAATAGACCACGCCGGTAAGACGATCACGGTCCATACGCTTGGTGGCGGCAAAGGAACCGCACATGCCCGGCGCGGCATTACTCCTTTTGAAGCAGAACTGATGCAACGGTCAATTGGGATGGATACCCAGTTCAGTCAAGAAGTTGCCTTCAGAACACTTGGTAGAATTTATGGGCAGGGTGTCATGGAATCGGCGGTGGCAATGCAGGCGGCTTCCGCTCTCGCTCTACTGGACACCTTCGAAAAAATCACCCGGAAAAATTTCTAGCCACATCAGAAGATATTCCTGGAAACACAGGCCGAATAATCGGAACCGTGCTGGATTTCGACACCACTCCGGTTGCCCTTATGGCCACTGTCAATGCTACAGCCGGAGGTCTTGGCCCCAACGAAGACCTTGAGGGAAACATCGGACTGGGTGCTAAAGGCAAGATGATGAAAGAACTGGGCCTTAATTCGGCTCCGGGGATCGTTGTCGAGAGCAAAGCATATATTCCAAGCAAAGGTGACCAACTGCAAGAAAGCACATTTTTTATACGTGCCAATGCTGAATCTGATAACAAAACCGTTGCCGGCTGCCTGGCAGAGGCCGCATCTGATTTAGCTATCCCTCATCAAGTTTCTGATACGGCTTTTCCTCGTGGAGAAAATGAACTGGAGTCATTCACTAAAGCACTGGGCATGAAGATCGCTCATCTTGGCCAAGAGTTGTCGTCTGCCGAAAAAGCATACGACAAAGTAAGAATTATCGGCATGCTGGCAAAAATTGTCAGTCAGGATGCTGGAGGGGTCACGTTCATGAGCAACTCACTTCACAACAAGGTTGCCGGTGCAGGGACATGTCCAGGCACAGCTGCGGTGATCTCACTTTTAGCAACCAGGGCCCATGTCGAAAAATGGTGCATTCCCATGCTATCCACCACAGACCTTGCTAATTATGCAGCAATTATTGAAAAGACGGTATCAAAACTGGAAACAAAAATGGATATTGCCGTGCATGAATCACTGAACAAGGTTAGTTTTGACGAAAAAGAGTTGGATTTTCTTTTTGAACGTTCAGTGGAGAAATGAAATGAGACCTAAAGAAACCGGGCGACCATAACTCTTAAGCAAAAAACTGGACCCGAGATACCGGCCCTACTCCGTAAGCTTCCCGATCAAGCAGACAGCTGAAGAATAGAGCTCCCAAAAGTTCTTTGACAGATATTCAGTCAGAGTCAGCTCTCGGGGAGCATCCTGTATAGCCGCTGTTCGTTGTATTCAATCTTCCAACAGCAGGTGGTTGACGTGAGCAGGGAAAAACAATGGTATGCTGCCGTAAATAAGTAAACCGGTCATTTTCCCAAAGCACAGATTCCGATCCATGGCCGCCCTGAAACTGAAGAAACGCAAAACATTCAGGAACCATATCTGCAGAAGATGTAACGCGCACCCCGCCAGCAAAAATTATGCCCGCAGTCTGAGAGCATAAAGATCAAAATTGCCGCAACCCGAAAGGGTTGTATATGCGGGCAGCATTTACCTGACAATGAAGGAGGAATTGAAAATCCCCCTACATCGCATCCAAACTACTAAACGAAACGGCCAAGTGTTCTCTGAGTGTTGCTTTTGCCTTGTCAAAATCGCGATCCTGAAGCGCTTGAACAATATTTTTATGTTCTTCTTCAAAGCGAGGGATCAAAGGAGTCATGAATGCTGGAGAGAGTCCGAGAAGTGTACGTTCATAAACGTCCTGAATCATCTCGATCAAATAATTATTACCACTTATTTTCGCTATATGTAGATGAAAGTCGATGTCAAGTTGAAGACGCTTAGGGTCATAGTAGTTACAATCATAACTCAGGTAGGCATCTAAAGCTGCCTTGAGCTCCATGAATTTATCTTCAGAAAAATCTTCAATCGCAAATTCTATAGCTAATTCTTCAAGACCGATTCGTAATCTGTACAATTGCCTGATCTCATCCAGTTGCAGCTCCTTTACGGAGAAACCGCGATTATGTTCGGAAACAATAAACCCTTCCTGCTCCAATCGAGCCAGTGCATTTGTGATGGGCGTCTTACTCATGCCAAGTGATTTTTCCAGATCTCTCACAACAATCCTCTGCCCAGGGGCCAATTTTCTGACAATTATATTGTTCTTAATTGCCAGATATGCTTGGTACTCCTTCGATACAACTGGGGGCTCAGATGTACTGTTACTTGTCGTTGCTTTAACATTCATCATAACGTGTGATCCAATCGTTTATCTTCAAGAGAGCGATTTTTCTATTCATGAGGAACTATTTACAAAATTTGTCATTAGCTTGATCAGACATGTAATTTATTGCGACAAAAAGGTATATCATACATCACTGCTGCTCAAAATAGTAACAAAATTAAGCCCTGGCTGTTGCCGAATCTTTGTCATTTCAGGGTCTCCAAAGCCGCGAGTTTTTAAAGAACGCTACTTCGTATTAAAGCGGTGTGGTGGATTTCACATTATTATAGGTGACCGCATTCGAGTAGGGATTCAGACCAGATTACTTCTCAAATTTTCTTCCCCCCGATTGGCTGTAAAGGTTATTGTATTTAAAACAACCCTGACACGACCAAAAGACTGCTCTCCACAACCATCCTCTACATGTTTAAAATTTTATGTATAGAGTTTGCTTCTCGTGAACCTGTGCAAGGATGCTCGAATAACCTGTTTTATTAGTTTTTTTTGTGATCAGCCCATAAACATGAGTCACCCATTTTTTTAAACCTGTCGGGGAAAACAGGCTCATCGCAATAAAAACGGGCCTGCTCTCACTGAGGTCAGGCCCGCCCTAAAGCACCGTAAAACTGTCTTTTCACAATAGCGCTAATCTTTTTTTATGAACTTTTTGAACAACCCCTTCGATTGCGGGGCCTGTTCGCGACGAAGGTTAATCAGGCGCAATTCCCGCAGAGCTTCGGTACACTCAGGATTGGCCTGAACCGCCATTTCAAATGATTTTTCCGCCTGGCGCTCCTTCTTTTGCGCCTGATAGACATGCCCCAGGTACAGATGGGTCAGATCGAAACTTGGGTTTACCTCACGCGAAGCAAGCAAAACTTCCAGCGCCCGGTTCAGATTCCCCGGCTTGTCAGGATCTGATTTGAACAATGCCCAAGCGAAAAAGGTCATATACTCCGACTCTTCAGGACTTAATTCAATCGCCCGTTGCAACACCCTCGCGGCCTCGCGGAAGCGCCGGACCTTCAACAGAGCCCGACCTTCCTGATAGGCGGTTTCGGCCTCGATCACCTGATTGATATCGATTGTTTTTTAGGTCCGTTGACAAGCTCTTCAAGATATCCGGCACAGGTATCAGCATCACTGAGCACGGTGTAAGCCTGGGTGATATACTGAAACATTTCATTAATCTTGATCCGCATTTCGTTCGACAGGCCGCTCCCGAGAAAACGGTCTGGGTGATACTCCTTGGCCAGGCGGTAATAGGCCTTGCGCGCCTCAGAAGGTCCGGCCTTGCGGCTGAGTCCGAGGGCATCAAAGTAATCACAACTCATGATATGCTGATAGTCGTCGAGAATCTTGCGGCGCAGCCTTGCGTCGATAATCTCGGTCGAACCGACACCGGGAATATCCTCTGCACTGATCTGCTCCGGGGTTGCCTGCCGTTCAAGCATTTCAGAGATAATCAAAGCCGCAAGAACCTTTGCACTTCACGACGGGCCAACGGGTGTTGCTCAAGGATCTGAGCAAGAGTTTTCACCCCCAGGCAACTCTTGAAAATTGCTTCGCCCCGCTTGGACAGCTTGATTTCCTGAAACCGGTATTTAGGGTTAGTCGCCTGTTTGAGATAATCCTCGCTGAAAGGGTACAGGTAGTCATCCAGACGCTTGGGTTTCCAGTGAGACTGAATCCCTTCCATGATCAACGCAGCCGGCGACAGTTTGATCCGCGTCACGTTCTTCTTGATATCCTTACCAGAAACAAACTGCCAGGTCCCTGAATTCCACGCAAAAGTGGAAAGAAGTTTCCCGGTCACCTGACGCACCAGAGCAGCATGCAGGTCCTGAGGAGTCAAGAGCCCCATCTCGATCAGGACCGTCCCCTGCAGACGTCCGCTCTCTTTGCTCTTTTCCACCGACTGATCACAATCGACCTGGGTGATAACACCTTCAGCCACCAACGTGCGGCCCAGGCATTCGCTCAAGACATTGGAGCGACAGAAAATGGGGTAACCGTCCTTGAAATAAATAATTTTTTTGGCATCTCCACGTTGCAGATGAAGCAGTCCGGTAGCCTTTTCCACGTAGAGCCGCTGCAACTGATGAGGGATTGTATAATCGGAGATGTCCCTGGCCCTGGCGCTGTCCTCCTCTTCTCCACGCTCGGGCGAGAAGACCCGTCCGAGCAGCTTCTGAAGATCGACACCGGTAAAGGGCTTCAGCAGAAAGTCATCTGCACCGTAGTCCTTTTTTGCTTCGGCAACCTGCTCGGGACTGTGAAAGTTGGCCGTCACCATAACGACAGGCAGAGTGCGGGTCCGATCATGTTTGCGCAAAGCCCGGCAGATATTCGGGCCCGATATTTCCGGCATATTGATATCGATCAGGGCCAGGTGAAACTCTTCGGTCAGCAACTTCCTCAGGCCTTCGGCTCCCCTGTGCACAGCTTCAACATAGAAGCCGGCGGCGGCCAGGGCCTGCTGAAGAAAATCGCGCAGGTCGCGATCATCATCGATAATCAAGATATTTTTTTTCATTTTATTTTTGAGCCTCCGTCTTTTCTAATCAGCTGACCGGGGTTTCAGATATTTTTCCAGCAGCAGTCGAATCCCCTCCGTGACCTGACGGTATTCTTCCAGAAATTCGTACTCCGGTTTCAAACCACTGCCGCCGTAACCCAAACTCCTGGCGATTTTCCCGAATCCTTTATCAAAGGAGGAGAATTCATTGATCGACTGGTCATGCAACAGACGCAGTTTGTTTTCGAGCCGACGCAGATATTTATAGCCTGAAATAAGCTGTTCACCATCCTCTACGGGAATCAGCCGGTGACTGACCATACATCCTAACAGATCGATGGTGTTTTGTATTCTCAGCGCTTCAATTTTTCCGGCATGGCAGAGTTGCAGATACTGGGTGATGAATTCGACGTCAACCATTCCACCGCGCCCGGTCTTGATATTGACCATATCCTTGCTTTCGCGCGCGATCTCCTGCTCCATCCTCCCCCTCAAGCGGTAAATTTCAGCCTGCAGGTTTTCCGGCAAGGGGCGTTCAAAAGTCAATTTGACGATGGTCTTCTGCACTCGAGAGACAAAAGCTTCGGGGCCGCAAACCGCGCGCGCTTTGGTCATCGCCTGACGTTCCCAGGGCTGAGCCGAATCCTGATGATAACGCTCAAAAGCTTCAAGGCTGGTCACCAGCGGACCCTGATTGCCGGACGGCCTCAGGCGGGTATCGATCTGATAGACGAAACCTTCCCGCGTTGCCAGCGACAGAGTTGTGATGATCCTCTGTGCCAATTTGGCGAAATATTCCTGATTACTGATCCGGCGAAATCTTTTTTCAACGGTTCCCTCGACCGGTTCCGTCTCCCCGCTCCGATCGTAGATGAAAATGATATCGAGATCGGAGTGATAGTTCAGCTCCAGGCCACCTAATTTGCCCATGCCAATGATAGAAAAGGCCGTCTCGCCCTTAGCGCCACTATCAGGATCAATATTAAAAGCAACTCCGAAGCGCGGAATCAGCTCTTGACGGGCAATGCAGCAGGCCTGCTCTAAACAGACCTCCGCCAACCACGACAACTGCTGGGTCCCCTCCCCCTGGTGCATCTGGTCATGAAGATCATTCAGAGCGATACGCAGAAATTCTTCGTTGCGGAAACGGCGGAGAGTATCCAGCTGCAGTTCGTAATCGTCGGCCAAAGCCAACTGCGAAGCCAATTCCTCACGCAGTTTCGGCAATGTTTTAGACTCGACCGCGTAGGTCCGCGACACCATGGTATCCAGCAGTTCCGGCCGCTGAATGAAGATCCGGGACAACAGCTGGCTGGAACCGAACAGGGCAATCAACAACTTGACGGTCGCCGGGTTTTCAACCAGCAGTGAAAAATATGAGCTGCGGGCCTGAATCCCTTGCAGGAACGCTTCCAGGTTATTGAGTGCTTGATCAGGATTGGGCGAATCGAGCAGTTCCACCATCAATTGCGGCAGCAGACGCTCAATACAGCGCCTGACTCTGCGGGTCATACGAATGTGGGGCTTGCCCTGGTACAGGCTCAACAGGCTGTCATAAGCGGCGTCAGGATTATTGAATCCCCTTTCTTCAAGCAGATCCTTGACCAGGTCGGGATCCGATTCGGAATCGAAGATAAAAGCCACGTCGGGACGGATGATCTGCTCTTCTGCATCCGCGTGAAAGAGGTCGTTGAAGATAGCGCTGACCTGACTGCGATGACGCTCCAGAACCCGGGCGAAGTCCTCTTTACATGAAAACCCGCTGCGCCGGGCCAACACGGTCAGAGAATGATCATCCTGCGGCAAATTATGTGTCTGCTGCTCCTGAACAATCTGAATCCGGTGTTCTACCTGACGCAAAAACAATAGGCTTCAGCCAGAGTCTGGTGATCGGCATTGGAAATCAGCTCATCTTCTTCCAGCGCCTCCAGCATTTTAAGCGAATTGCGCAACTGTAATTTAGGCTTGCGCCCGGCATTGACCAGCTGTTGAGCCTGAATAAAAATTCAATTTCCCTGATGCCTCCACGCCCGAGTTTAAGATTCCGCTCCCCTTCCTGTTCGCGACCAAGGCCGGCATTGATCTTCTGCTTCATGATCTTAATATCTTCGATCATGCCGAAATCAAGGTAGCGTCGGTAGATAAAGGGCTTCAACCGCTGGAGCAGATCTTCACCGAGGGCAAGAGAACCCGCCACCGGACGCGCTTTGATCATCGCTGCCCGCTCCCAGCTCCTGGCCCCAGGATTCGTAATAAGTCTCGGCACCATTGACAGAGATCGCCAGATCACCGTTGTTTCCATCGGGCCGAAGACGGGTATCGACACGAAAGACAAAACCGTCTGTCGTCACCTGATGTAAAGCCTGGTGATCATTTCGGCCAGCTTGACAAAATAACGGTGGAGACTGATCTGCTCCCGTCGACGACCCCCTTCGGTTTTGCCATCATTGGAGGAATAACAGTAGATCAGATCGATATCCGACGAAAAGTTGAGTTCATTTCCGCCAAGTTTTCCCATGCCCAGGATAGTCATCTCAGCCGTACGCCGGCACCCGTCCCCATCGATTTCCACGGGCCGACCATAATCTTCGCACAACAGTCGTCCACAAATTTCGTAAGCACGCTGCAAACTTGCAGCTGCCAGACTGGACAACTCCTCCATCACCTCTTCAAGTGAAGTCAGACCGCAGAGGTCGCGGCTGCCGATGCGCAAAATCTGGAAGGCTTTATACTGCCTCAATTGCTCTTGCAGTGTTTCAAAGTCGCTATCGTCGCAAACCTGACGGCGCAGGTCTGCCAACATGGCAGCTTCACAGCGGGAATCCTGCAGACCGTTATCGACAAAAAGATAGGTGAAGTAATCTTTTCGGCGACAGAGAATTCCGGCCAGAAAGGGCGAGCCACCCAGAATCGTCAGCAGAGACCGGCATTGATTTTCATCGTTGAGAACTGCTTTAAGTTCGTCCCGATCAACCACATCAAAGAGCCGCTCAAGAACGTTCAGAGCGCAGTCGGGATCAGCACTGACAAATGACCATTCCAGAATTGAGGTTAGCAGGACACGGTCTTCAAGCTGCTCATCAATCAACGTGAGATTGGTTTTGACCCGTTCACCGGCAAGCAGTGGAAAGCTGTCCAGCCAGGACACCAATGTACCGTCATCGACCCCGATCAATTCCAGATGGTTCGATATATCCTGTCGCTCCGGTGACATAAATTTCGCCCTAACGCTGCTGAACCAGTTGTTGCAAGCGCTCCTGATAGTTCCCCTCGGCAACTCCGTTTTCAGTGATAATTGCACTGATCAACTCATGCGGCGTAATATCAAAAGCCGGATTTCTGACCTTTACTCCTTCGGGAGCCAGCTGGACATCTTTGACGTGAGTGATCTCGCGGACATCACGTTCCTCTATCGGGATCAGCGAACCATCGCCCAGAGTCAGATCAACCGTCGACACAGGGCGGCGACATAGAAGGGGATATTGTGCGCCCTGGCCAGCACCGCAACGGTGTAGGTCCCGATTTTATTGGCCACGTCGCCATTGGCCGCAATGCGATCAGCACCGACGATGACGGCATCGATCTCCCCCTTGCTCATCAGATAACCGGCCATATTGTCACAAATCAGAGTGACCGGAATATTGTCCTTCTGCAATTCCCAGGCGGTCAGACGGGCCCCCTGAAGAAACGGGCGGGTTTCATCAGCGATCACCGAGATCTTTTTTCCCGCTTCAACAGCAGCGCGGATCACCCCCAGCGCGGTGCCATAGCCGGCAGTGGCCAGTGCTCCGGCGTTGCAGTGAGTTAACACCCGGGCTCCATCGTTAAAGAGATATTCGCCGTTGCGCCCCATCTTCCGGTTGATTCCTTCATCTTCCTGGGTAATCGCCAGCGCCTCATACTCCAGGCCGATTTTAAGTTCCAGCACCGAGCGGTCCAGGTTGGCACGAGTAAAGCGCTTCATCCGCTCAAGCGCCCAGAACAGGTTCACTGCCGTGGGGCGGGTTGCGGCCAGGACAGCGCATATTTTTTCCAATTCGGCGTAGAAATCCCGGCTCGACTCCGTTTCAATATCGCGGGCACCGAACCAGACACCGATTGCTGCGGCCACTCCGATCGCCGGGGCACCACGGACCACCATGGAGCGGATCGCTTCAGCAACATCTTCGTAGGTCGTATAGTTGAGCCAGACCTCCTCCGTCGGAAGCAGGCGCTGATCAAGCATCTGGCATTTCCCGGCAATAAAACGGATGGGACGGATAATCTTGGGATCGATATGACAGGTTGACATCAATGACTCCACTTGAATAGGACAAAAGCACCTGACAAAGGTCAGAAGAGAAAAGAGATAAACAGTCTTTGGGGCAATCAACTCCCCCTGAGGAGAAAGAGAGCGATAGAGAGATAAAACAACCCCTCATCCGCCTGCGGCACCTTCTCCCCCGGGAGAAGGAAAGACCGCGGACTTCATCTATTCTAAAAACTACTCAGTCAACTTCTTTTTCAACAACTGATTGGCCATACCGGGATTCGCCTTGCCCTTGCTGGCTTGCATGACCTGGCCGACAAAGAACCCCATCAGCTTTTCTTTGCCCCCCTTATACTCGGCCACCTGGCCTGGATTGGCAGCAATGATCTCATCAACAATCGCTTCGATTGCACCCGTGTCGGTCACCTGCTTCAGACCTTTTTCCTCGATCACCTGGTCGGCATTTTTACCGCTCTTCCAGATTTCTTCAAACACGGTCTTGGCAATCTTGCCGGAAATTGTCTTATCAGCAATCCGCTTAAGGACACCGGCCAGTAATTCCGGCGTCACCGGACACTCACGGATCGGAATGTTTTTTCTTTCAGGGCGCCGAGAACCTCACTCATGATCCAGTTGGAACAGAGCTTGGGCTGATCATGCAGAGCAACCAGATCATCGAAATATTCAGCGACATTCTTGTCGGCCACCAGGACACCGGCATCATAAGCGGGCAATCCAAGTTCCCGCTGATAGCGTTCCAACTTTACTGCCGGCAGTTCCGGCAACCCGCAGCGGACACTCTCGATCCATTCGTCAGAGATATCGAGCGGCAACAGATCGGGATCGGGAAAGTAGCGATAATCGTGCGCTTCCTCTTTTCCGCGCATGGAGCGCGTCACCCCGGTATCGGCATCATAAAGGCGGGTTCCTGAACAACCAGACCTCCATCTTCAATCACATCGATCTGACGCTCGACCTCATACTCGATCGCCTGCTTGATAAAACGGAATGAATTGAGATTCTTAAGCTCCGCCCGGGTCCCGAATTCTTCCTGCCCCCAGGGGCGGATCGACACGTTGGCATCACAACGGAACGACCCCTCCTCCAGGTTACCATCACAGACCCCCAGATAGACAACGATCTGGTGCAGCTGCTTCAGGTAAGCGATCGCCTCTTCAGCACTGCGCATATCGGGTTCGGAGACGACTTCCAACAGCGGAGTGCAGGCCCGGTTGAGATCGACGGACGAGCTGTTATCATCGCTGTGAAGTAATTTTCCGGCGTCCTCTTCCATATGGATTCGGGTAATCCCCACCCTTTTGTCGCCCCCTCTTCCGTGGTGATCTCAAGCCAGCCATGCTCACAGATCGGCAGTTCAAACTGGGAGATCTGATAACCCTTCGGCAGGTCGGGATAAAAGTAGTTCTTACGGGCAAAGATCGAGTGCGGTGCGATCTTACAGTTGGTTGCCAAACCTGCCTTGATCGCATGTTCAACCACTTGACGGTTCAACACCGGCAGAGCCCCGGTAATCCCAGACACACGGGACAGGTCTGGCTGTTCGGCGACTGGCCGAATGCGGTTGAACAACCACAGAATATTTTTGTTTTGGTCGTCAACTGGACGTGGACTTCAAGACCGATGACAACTTCATATCTGGACTTCATATTTTAAGCCTCTTTCTATATTTCACAGTTGCGGGGCGCGTTCGCCCGCCTCTGTCGCCTGCTCAAATGCATAGGCGGCCTGGAGGAGCTCAGCTTCGGCAAAAGGCTGACCGATCAGCTGCAGACCTATGGGAAGCCCCTGCCGGTTGAAACCGCAGGGCAGGCTCATGGCACAGGTTCCTGCCAGATTGACCGGGATGGTAAAAATATCCGACAGATACATCTGCAGCGGATCATCGACCATTTCACCAAGCTTGAACGCCGGGGTTGGAGCAACTGGAGTCAGGAGCAGATCGACCTCTTTGAAAGCATTGAGGAAATCCTGACGAATCAGGGTTCTGACTTTTGAGCCTTGAGATAATAGGCATCATAATAGCCGGAAGAAAGGGCGTAAGTCCCCAGCATGATCCGCCGCTTCACTTCGTCACCAAATCCACTCGCCCGGGTCTTCTGGTACATTCCGATCAGGCCTTCACCCTCATCCCGACGGACACCGAAGCGGACACCATCATAGCGAGCCAGATTACTGGACGCTTCAGCTGTCGCTATCAGGTAATAACAGGCGACCGCATAATCGGTATGCGGCAGAGACACCTCTACGATTTCGGCGCCCAGACTCCGGTAAGTTTCGATGGCGGCATCAATCGCCAGCTTGACGTCCGGATCAAGCCCCTCGACAAAATACTCTTTAGGCAGACCGATCTTCTTACCATTCACTCCTGCTTTCAGGTGTTCCAGGTAATCGGGGACCGGTTGATCGACCGAAGTGGAATCAGCGGGATCGTAGCCGGCCACTGCCCCGAGCAAGGTTGCACAATCTTCCACATTACGGGCGATGGGACCAACCTGATCGAGCGACGAAGCGTAGGCAATGACCCCATACCGGGACACCCGACCATAGGTCGGCTTGAGGCCGACGACACCGCAATGAGAAGCCGGTTGACGGATTGAGCCGCCGGTATCTGTTCCCAGTGTTGCGACCACCTGACGAGCAGCGACGGCCGCGGCACTGCCGCCCGAAGAACCGCCCGGTACACGCTCTTCATCCCACGGATTGCGAACAGCTCCAGCGACGCTGTTTTCATTGGAACTGCCCATGGCAAATTCATCCATATTCAGCTTGCCGACAATGACGGCACCCTGCTCACGCAGTTTGCTGACCGCTGTTGCATCGTAAGGAGAAACATAGTTGGCCAGAATCCTGGAGCCACAGGTCGTCTTCACATCCAGGGTATTAAAAATATCCTTGACTGCAACAGGGATGCCCGTCAGCGCCGGGGCAGTGCCGGCAGCCAGACGTTTATCCGCTTCTTCCGCAGCAGCCAACGCCTGCTCTTCACAGAGGGTGATAAAAGCGTTAATCCTGTCATCGGTCGCTTTGATCCGCTCCAGGCAGGCACGTGTCAATTCAACCGATGTCACTTCACCATCAATCAGTTTTTTGCGTAACTGTTGAATCGTGAACGTTTCATACGACATAAAAATCTCCAAACTGTTTTCGTCTTCACAGTCATACCGGCGGCGCCCCAAAAGCGTCCGGAACCATGATTTTCTTATTCTATAACTTTCGGAACCGTAAAGCAGTCATCGCCCGATTGCGGTGCATTCTGCAAAGCCCGCTCGATACCGATTGACGGCTTCTCTGTATCCTCACGAAAAGCATTGGCCATCGGCACGGCATGCGCGGTCGGCTCAATGCCTTCAGTATCAAGCTCATTCAGCTTATCGACATAACCGAGGATCGCATCCATCTGGCTGGTCATTGCTTTCAGTTCTTCCTGTTCCAGCGGCAGCCGGGCCAGACGAGCAACATTTTCAACATCTTTCTGATCGATTCTCATAACCTGTCCTTAAACAATGGGTCCAAGAGAAGCACTTTCCCCACCGGCCTCTGCCGGGACTGCAGATTATGCCGCCCCGGCTTGAGATTTTTCTAAATCCATCCGGACAATCCGGATAGTCAGTTCCTGTCTTTTACCGATCTGCGGTCATCAATTCATTTCGAACGCGCAGACCGCTTCCGCAACCTTGACCAGAGCCTGACTGTTGGCTGAATCGGGGTATGACAACTGGTGCGGCTTACCATCATCACCACCGATAACGACCAGCGGTTCAAAGGGAATCTTGGCCAGCAGACGGATCCCGGTTTTTCAGCCAGAGCCGCGGCCCACCACTCTTGAATATATCGGAACGCTCGCCACAATGCGGACAGATAAAACCACTCATATTCTCAACCAGGCCAACAACCGGTAATTTGAGCTCACGGCAGAAACTGAGAGATTTCTCCACATCGGTCAGCGCTACATCCTGCGGAGTTGTCACAACCACGGCAGCAGAACCGTGTCCCAGCAACTGGACGGCACTTAAAGGCTCATCCCCGGTACCGGGAGGGCAATCAAGCAGCAGATAATCAAGCTCGCCCCAAACAACGTCGGCCAGCAGCTGCTGAATGGTGCCATGCTTCATCGGGCCACGCATGATGGTTGCGTCACTGGTGGATGCCAGCAGAAAACCGATCGACATCAGCTTCAGGCCTTCAACTTCCAACGGATAGATCCCGTTGTCGTCGGCATCGGGACGCTGCCCTTCCAACCCCAGCATTTTCGGAATACTCGGGCCGTGCAGATCGATATCCAGCAGACCGACCTTTTTCCCCTGTTTGACCAGGGCCAGAGCCAGATTGACCGCTGTTGTACTTTTTCCGACACCCCCTTTACCCGACATGACAATAATCTTGTTCTCGACCCCGCACATGCGCTTATCCAGAGCCTGACGCATCTGAAATTGCTGGTCATTCGGATTCCCCTGCTGGTTCAGCGAACAAGCGCTGTCATTACATCCATCACAACTACTCATGATTTTTCCTCTCTTTACACGTTTAATTATCAACTGAACCGAGCCCTGAAAAAGCTTAAAACCAGGGCGGTTCAGTATTCTTATTTGCCTTTTCAGGCATCAAGGTGAGCGACTGCGCACCCAGTGAATCGATCAGTTCGGCAATTTCGTGACTGGAGCAATCTTCGCGTATCAGAGCTTCTCGATAGGCCTCAAGAACCTTTCCGCCCGCCCGGCTGTTCTGTTCCTGTCGATAGATGTCCAACAGCAGCCGCACCAGGGAGATTCTGGTCGGGTCACTGCTCAGACCAAGCTTCAGTAATTTGACGGCTTCTTCCTTCTGCTGACGCCCGGCCAGCAGTCGGGCCAACCATTCCAGCTGTTGAAAACGAATCTGATTGAGTTTGTCACGCTCATGCAACAGATCGTCAACCAGATCAAAGCCGGCCAGGAATTCCCCCTTCCACAAGTCGTCGATCCGCCACAACAGATTTTCAGCCTGCCAGTCGTGGCCCCGCTGAAGAGCATACTGGGCCTGCGATATTAAACCTTCTGTCGTAACGCTGTCTATCCAGATATTCTGCAGTGACAGCATCCCCTTTTCCAAAACCAGGTAGTCCCGCCGAATCTGCTTGCCGAAAACCTCTTCCAACGATTTCCGCAAACGGGAATGGTTAGCATCAAAACTGTTTCGGGCCTTGCTCGACGGACTGTCGGGCCACAACTGACTCATCAGCGGCTCAATGCTCATCATCTTTTTCGGGCTGATCATCAGCAATGCAAAAATCTGCCGTAATGCATGTCCGACCTGACTGAAATCGAACATCTCTTTTTCGAGTTCAAGCTGAAATCCGCCCAAGGCGTGCACTTTAAGCAAAGGAATCGTTTTGCCGCCACGGGTCAAAGAGACCGACAAATTGTCTGCGAACAACGGTTGCAACACAGAGCCGTTGTCACCTGAGACCTGAGTCTTGAGAAAACACAGCAGTTCCTGCGTCAGACCGAAGAAATAACAACTTTTTTGCTGCCGAAGAAATTTCAGCAGAAACTCCAGATGCATCTCCGCTTCATCTGTCCGGTCCAGAGCGTGACGTGTCTGCGCAGACCAGGCGTGGAGACCGATGCGATAGCGTTCCTCGCCAGCCGCTTGCGAATCTGACAGACCAAGCTCCAGATATTCGATGGCCCGCTCATATTGCCGCAATTGTACGCAGGTCATACCGGCCAGCAAAAGACCTTCAATACGGGGGAAAATACCGCCTGTTGTATGGCGCAAATGCAGCCCTTCTTCCATACATTCAAACGCCTTTCTTCCTCCCCGGCAATGGCATAACAAAGCCTCGCAGCAGCATCAACCGACACTGCACATCGGCATTGACAACCACGGCATTGTCCAGCCGGGCAATATCAAGCAGTTCAAGAGCTGCGCTATTGTCACCCCTTGCCAGTAACAACGTTGCTTCAAAATAATCCAGCAGCGACTCCAGCGGTCCCTGCATTGTGTTGTCTTTTTCCTGACTGCTGAAGCAACGGCGTTGCCGTCGCAAGCCTGCCAAATCGCCTTCGGCGTGAAGAACTTCGCAGGCGACAAGCTGCAAAACGGCCGGTCTTATCCCCGAGACACTCTCTTTAACCAGCTTGAAGCCCTGCTCCAAAACACTTCTGGTCACCATCTGGCGACCGCGCAGCAACCCCAAAAAGACACGCAGGATATTAAGATCAAGCTGCGGCAGGATCAGTTGCTCCCGCTGGGCTTCGTTCAAGGCCAGTTCAAGGTCTTTCTCTATCTGATCCAGACGTCCTTCAAAGAACAGGTCGGCATGACTACAGGCCGACATCACTCGAACCCGCTCCCCCGCTTCCAGTCCGGACAACTGCTCCTCTGCCAACTGTTTCAGCAGGCCTTGACGTTCACCCCAGCGTTCGTAACAACCATCCTGATAGAGAGTCAGGTAAACCTGGTACAACAGGGTAAGCAGACATCCGCGCTGATCATCATCCGCAGTAAACAACTGCAGCGCCAATTCAAGCCAGACACCGGCATCAACGGTCAGGCACTGCAGTTCGTAGATCCCCCGGAATAAAGCCATCCACCCACAGCGGGCGGCGACTTCATCCGGAATGCCGACAACACGTTGCAAAAATTCAGCCGCATCGGCCTGGTCAAGCAGGCTCAGCCCGAAGCGTTCAAACATCTGCGAAATATCCCGATATTGCCGTGCGGCCAGCAAAGCATCAATGGCGGCAATAAAATCGCCGCAACGCTGATACCAATCGGCAGAAAACAGATAAACCTGATGGCAAACGATATCGTCCAGCACCCGTATTGCCCGCCGCCGCAGGAACTTGCGACTGGCAGGTTTAAAGCTCAGCTCAAGCCCTCTGCTCTGGGACAGATCATTCACCAGATCATGACGCTGTAAATAACCGAACACAGATTCCAGATTTTTGATTTCACTCAGATGCAAACCCAGTTCGAGTGGAATTTGATCGAGCAAACTCAATTTGAGCAATGTCCGCTGCCAGTTTTCCGGGAGCCGGTCGCTGATATAATCAAACATCTGCACATCGTCACTGGTCGCCGGGTCGGGCATGTGTTCAGCCAGACGTTCGATCAACTGCTGATCGGTTTCAGCCCCCGCCCCCTCTTCCGAAATCAACAAGCCACTGATCCAGCGCAATTTGAGAGACCGATCTCCCACCTGGCCACGCTCAGCCTGCTGACGCCGTTCGTTAGCACAGAGGCGCAGCATAACCTTGATGCGGGCCAGCATTTCTACATTGCTGATCGGTTGCGAAATAAAATCATAAGCACCGACCTCCAACCCTTCGGCCCGCAACTCCGGCGAAGCCAGGTGCGCCGTCATCAACACCAGCGGCAGCCCTGCGGTCCGCGGATTATCATTCAACCGGCGACACATCTCCAGACCGCTCATCTGCGGCATCTGCACATCGACAAAAGCCCCGTCAATGACTTCACATTGCGCAAGCGCCAACCCCTCCCTGCCGCTGCCGGCAGTCAGCACGCGCACCTCGGGCAGGTCAAGCTCGATAATCTTGACCAGCAACAGCAGATTGGTCGGGTTATCATCCACCAACAGCAGGGTATATTGTTGCTCCTGTTCCGCCATTCCTCCGTCCTTGGAAAGTCCTCTCGTCTCAGCTCACCAGGGTGTCAGACCGGCATCAGCCCGGCAAATTTCAACAACAGTTTTTGGTTCCAACAGAATTAAAGTAAACAGTCACTTTCTGTTTGTCTCCATCCCCTTCCAGCCGTCGAACCGTACCGACACCGAACTTGATATGGCGTACCTTAACCCCCAGGCGCAAACCGCTAGATGGCGCTTCGGGCTCAACCCGAACAGTTTTTTGGAGGAGGTCACCCGTGACGGCGACTCAGGCCTGATGTCGGGCGTGTCACCAGCTGCCACCAGATCAGCCAGAGAGGCCAGATTGTGTCCTTCCGAATTGATCCCTGGGGATACCCTCATACTCTCTTCGGGATCAAACCCTTCGACCAGGTCGGCCGGAATTTCAGCCAGAAATCGGCTCGGAGGGTTAAATTGATAGGTCCCGTAACCCGCCTTCTCCGAGCGTGAGACAGATACAGTCTTTCCATCGCCCGGGTCATGCCGACATAGCAGAGACGACGTTCCTCGGCCAATTCCTCCCCCAGGTCACCCGAGCGGGAATGTGGGAACAATCCTTCTTCCATACCGGTCATAAAGACGACCGGAAATTCCAGCCCCTTTGCCGAGTGAAGGGTCATCAGGGAAACCCTGGGTTGCGACGAATCGTAGCTGTCGAGATCGGTGACTAACGCCACCTGTTCAAGATAATCCTGCAGCGTCCCTTCTGCCGCCGCATGCTCTTCCATACCTGCCAACAGCTGCTCCAGGTTTTCCAATCGTCCGCGCGCTTCCTGACGAGCGTCGCTGGTCAGAGATTTTTCAGCCTCTTCCTGCAGAAGCGGCCCATAGCCGCTCTGCTGAATCATCTCTGCCATCAGCTGAGGATAAGGCAAGCGATCCATTTTGTCGCGAAAATCCTCTATCAACTCAAGAAAAGCTGTCACTTTACGTGCAGCTGCGGCCTTGATTGCGTTCGCTTCAAGGGCGGTCCGACAAGCAGGCAGGAAACCACCAGACTGCTGCTCGTAGGCGGCAATCCTCTCAACTGTCGTCGGCCCGATCCCACGCGGTGGGACATTGATAATGCGCCGGGCCGACAGAGAATCGCTCGGGTTGACCAGAATCCGCAGGTAGGCCAGCGCATCTTTAACTTCCATGCGACTGTAGAACTTGATGCCACCGAACATCACATAGGGGATGCGACTGGCCCGCAAGGCTTCTTCCAACGCTCGAGACTGGGCATTGGTACGATAAAATACGGCAATATCCTGTAGTCCCGTCCCCTGACATTGCAGACGCCCGATTTCATCGGCAACAAATCCAGCCTCTTCCAGATCGTCCGGGGCAGCTTCGATATGCAGCGGAGCCCCATCTTCATTTTCAGTCCAGAGCTCTTTTTCGCGGCGGTCGCTGTTGTGACCGACGACTGCTCCAGCCGCTTTGAGGATGGTCTGACTGGAGCGATAATTCTGTTCCAGACGGATCACTGTTGCCCCGGGGAAATCATGATCGAAGCCCAGGATATTCCCCACCTCGGCCCCGCGCCAGCGATAGATCGACTGATCGTCATCGCCAACCACGCAGAGCGCCGTATGGGGTCCGACCAACAGATGCATCAACTGGTATTGAACCCGGTTCGTGTCCTGAACTCATCAATCAGCACGTGGCTGAAACGCTGCTGCCAGCGCAGACGGATATCGTCATGTTCGTTCAATAAGCGCACGGTCAACAACAGAAGATCGCCAAAATCGACAGCATTGGCTTCTTTCAGTTTCTGCTGGTAAAGACTGTAAATATCCACCAGAATCTGTTCATCCGCGCGCACGTGGGAAAGATCGGCCGGACCTTTACCGCGATTTTGGCACTGTCGATAAAGTCGCTGCCGCGCGCGGCTTGAGGATTTTTTCCGAAATGTCCTGAGCTTTAAAAATGTCCTTGAGCAGACGCAGCTGATCCTGGTCGTCATAGATGGTGAAATCGCGCGAGTAACCGAGCGCAGCAATATCTTGCCGCAAATCCGCACACAACTGGCGTGAAAGGTTGCCACCCAGGGAGTTTCACCTTTGCCGAGCAGCTGTTCAAGCCGTTCGCGCATCTCCGCCGCAGCCTTATTGGTAAAGGTAACGGCCATAATCTGCCAGGTCGGCACACCTCGTTCACGAATCAGGTATGCGACGCGATGCGTCAAAGCCCGGGTTTTGCCCGACCCGGCGCCGGCCAGCAATAATAAAGGTCCGTTATCGTGCAGAACAGCCTGACGCTGAGGTTCGTTAAGCTGAGCCAGCAGATCACTCATCATCGTCCTCCAGCGTTCGGCTCATAAGGGCCCGATTATAAGCCGAAATCATATCGCGCCGGGATATGATCCCGTGCAGCTGGCAATGGGACTCACGATCGACGACTGGAAGCTGTTCGATATTGCGATACCCGATCTTGCGCATCGCGGTATCCAGATCATCTTCGGCGTGAACGGTGATCACATCCGTTGTCGCCAACTCTTTGACAACGACCAGATCCATCAACTCCTTTTCAAAAACGGCACCCATGAAATCCTGAACAGAAATAATCCCGGTCAGTTCCCCCAACTCGTTGACCAGAGGGAAGTTTGTATGATGAGTCTCCTGGATAAAGGCGGCAAACCGACCCAGAGTCATGCTCTCCGGAACTGTTTCCACCCGGTGCGACATCACATTGCCGACGTAGAGACTCTTCATGATGTTACGTTCCTTCCCCATATCCAGATCGATCCCGAGACGGGTCAACTCGGCCGTTTCGATACTGTCTTTCTTCAACCTGCGCGCAACGGACGTTCCGATAACACAGGTCAACATAATCGGGATAATAACATGATAACTGTTGGTAATTTCAAACAACAGAAAGATCGCCGTCATCGGTGAGTGGGTCGTTGCCGCCAGGAAAGCCCCCATGCCCACCAGGGCATACGCCTGGTGGGATAATCCGGAAGCAGGAAAGACAACTTCGAGCAAACTGCCGAAAGCTCCTCCTGCTACGGCTCCCAGAAAAAGGCAGGGAGCAAACAGCCCCCCCGGCAAGCCGGATCCCAGAGTAATCGAAGTTGCCACCATCTTGACAAAAACCAGCAGCGCCAGCAACTGCCATGTCTGGCTCCCCGACAGAACGGCATTGATATATTCATAGCCATTTCCAAACACCTGAGGCAGGCCGATGCCGATCATACCGACAGTCAAGCCCCCCAGGATCGGCTTGATCAGGCGAGGTAATTTTATCGCATCTATGTGGTCTTTAATCCTGAAATGCAGATCGATAAAAATGGCTGCCAACCCGCCAATAACCAGACCCAGGAGGACATAAAGACCGATTTCCCAAAAATTACTGACAAAATGCGGAGGAGCGACAATTTCTGAGATATCCCCGATCAAAGCGCGGGACACAACCGTTGCCATACCACTTGAGATAACAATTGAGGTAAAGCTGGCCAGTTCAAAAGAGGACAACAGAACTATTTCAGTGGCAAAGAAAACTCCGGCGATGGGCGCGTTAAAGGTCGCAGCGACACCTGCGGCCGCCCCACAGGCAACCAGAACTTAAGACGATCGCCACTCATCTTGAACATCTTGCCGAACTGACTGCCGATGGTCCCGCCGATCACAGCGATCGGTCCTTCCTGGCCGGCGCTGCCCCCGGTTCCAAGAGTGATCGCTGAGGCCAGCCCCTTGGTAAACAGAGGTCGCAATGGCAGCTTGGCTCCTTTAAGATTGACCTTGACCAAAAATCCGGCAAACCCTCCTTTAAGATCCTTGCTGAAAAGGACCCATAAAGGAATCACCATCACACCGCCGATCGCGGGTAGAAACATGACCAATACCCGCTGCATCGACCAGTGTTCGAGCGAAATATCAAACAGCTCAAGACTCTGCTCAACAACCAGCCAATGAATCAGCTCAATAGTTTTACGAAAAAGAAAGTTACCAAAACCACCGAGCACGCCAATAATCACTGCCAGAACGATCAGAAATGTATTTTCGCTGATCTTCAAACGGCTGAGCGACTGCTGGACAAAACTGCTGATTCGGTTTGAAAACGGAATAAAATGGGTAAATTGACCTGGTGACACCTGAAAAATCCAAACTTTGGAAAATGCTAAGAAAACTGTTGGACAGGCCCTTCTGCCCTCCAACGATAAACTATTGATACTAATCCCAATCCGCCATTGAATCAACAGAACAAAACCATTTCAGTAATTTTAAGAAAGCTTGCTGACTGTTCCGCCGCTATCAGCGGAACCTCAGAATGTAATTGGGGGGGCAATTGGATACAGGTAGGTCTGTGGGAAGAAGTACAGGAGGGGTTAAACATGATAAAAAAACGCTTTTCCACTGATCCAGCTCATTTCGACTCGCCCTCACAGATCAGGCTGGGTGGATTAACGCCCTCATCGGAACTCATTCTGTCCCGACGAGGTCCTTTAAGGCTGTTTTACAAGCTGAATTCGTCGCCCGGATTCAAAACCTGCGACTGGCTGGTTGTTTCATCATTGACCCTGCAGGCCCATGATTCTGCATCCTGTTCTATCCGCTCAAAAGTATTGTAGTGAATCGGGATAACGGTTCGCGGCTGCAACAGCTTGACAGCCTTCAAGGCATCATCCGGCCCCATGGTGAAATTATCGCCAATGGGAATCATGGCAAGGTCAAGATCTTCCTCACCGATCAGGCCATGTCGCCAAAAAGGCCTGTGTCCTGAGCCAGATATATTGTCTTGCCATCATTGGTCTTCAGCAGGAAACCACACGGATTTCCGCCATAGGAGCCGTCGGGGAGTTGAGATCCATGCAATGCCAGCGTCAGTTTCAAATAGCCGAAAGGGTGCTGGAAACCTCCTCCGAGATGCTGAGCATGTAAATTTTCAAGCCCTTGTTTACCAAGCCAGGTGATGATTTCATGATTACTGATCACCTTGGCCCCGGTCCTTCTGGCGATATCAATAGTATCGCCAATGTGGTCCCCGTGACCATGACTGACGAGAATAAAATCGGCGTCAACCTTATCTGTCGACGTCGACGCAGCCGGATTATGGGTAAAATATGGATCGATCAGCAGGCGGTAACCATCCGTTACCAAACCGATGGTGGCGTGTCCGTACCAGGTTATCTTTGCCATATCAACCGCTCTCCTCCTCTGAAGCCATCCCCGCTACCGAATGGTCCAGTTTCTCATAGCCATGATAATCAAGAAGTTCATACAAGCGTGTCCGGGTCAGCATTTTGTTGACCTGTCCCTCAGCCGAGCCTTCCTGCGCCAACTGTTGATAAAACAACTCCATCGCACCGGCGGCGATACGCAGGGACGAAACCGGCCAGATCACCATTTTATAGCCATATTGCTCAAACTGCTCAGCAGTCAGATAGGGCGTCTGACCAAACTCTGTCATATTAGCCAGCAACGGACAGTCAAGGCGCTCCGCCACCTCCTGGAAAGCCTCGATAGAGTCAACGCTTCCGGAAAATTGCATCGGCACCTGCGTCCAGATAACGTTGGCTGCGCTCCAACAGCCCGGCCATCCCCTCTGTGGCAAAAGCATCGGTCCGGGCAATTATCTTGAGATCGGTTCGGGCTCTGACCGCAGCAGCGACTTTGCGCGCCATCTCTTCAGCCGGGACAAGCATCTTTCCCTGGAGATGCCCACATTTTTTAGGGAGCACCTGATCTTCGATATGCACTGCAGCGGCACCAGCCTGCTCCAATTCACAAACCAGGCGCATGACATTCAGACTTTCGCCGTAACCGGTATCTCCATCCACCAGCAACGGCAGGCCTGATGCCCTGACAATTGACTTGACCGCCTGGCACAGCTCTTCCAGAGTCATGATGCCGAGATCGGCCAGCCCCATACTGGCAGACAGGGCTCCTCCGGAGACATACAAAGCGTCAAAACCGGCGTCCCTGGCCAACAAAGCAGCCAGGGCATTATGAGCCCCGGGAATCTTCAGAATTCTGTTCTCCTGAAGTAAATCACCAAATTTCCGTCCCGCTGATTGACAGCATCCGCCATGACGATCAAGCCACATACCATAAGCTCCTGTACACAGATGAGAGAGATTGGACAAACCGGATTATTCCATACCATCGGTCATAGAAAAAGAACTGCTTATCAATGATAAAGAGAAAAGATTCCAAGGGAAAAGCCTGGAGATTTAACGCAGAGACGAATCCTCCATAGAGACGATCAAAACCACCCTGGCAAATGGTTTCAAACTCAGGAAAAGCTTATTGAAGACCTTCCTGTCAACCCCTTAAAGAGTCAGCGCCCCTGCGTTAAAGTGATAAACATTGAAGCCCCGACAGCCTGCGTCCACATCAGGGAAGCTGCCGCTCGGCGACGACAATACCATCCCGGTCGGCATATAACCATGCTCCTGGATGAAAAGTCACGCCAGCGAATCTTACCCCAAGTCCCGCTTCTCCGAAACCTTTTTTGATACTCTTACGTGGAATTGTGGCCAGGCCGCAGACTCCGATCGGCATTTCAGCGATCTCTTCCGCGTCGCGGACACAGCCGTACATCAGAATCCCGGCCCAACCGTTGTCGACCGCTTTCTGGGCCAAACGGTCCCCCAGCATGGCACAGCGTTTCGACCCGCCGGCATCGACAACCAGGACACGCCCCTTTCCAGCGATCCCAACCATGTCACCCACCAGGGAATTATCTTCAAAACACTTGATCGTCTCGATCTGACCGCAAAATTTTTCCCACCCGCCGTAATGATTGAACAGTGGTTCGCAGACCTGAAGTTCATCCGCAAAATCATCATAAAGATCTGCTGTCTTGAAATCTGGTTGAACAGTTCGCATCTGATTCCTCGATTCTTTCAATACAGTTTTCTGATTTGTGTTTATTGCTGCCATCCATCAAGCCTTTCCGAAAAACGCAAGGAAAAACCGCCCGAGATACGGAACAACAATGAACAGGGTAAAAATCCTGACAACATGAAGAAAAGCGACAATGGGAGTCTGGTACCCTTCAGCCTGAGCCAGCACGCTCATCCCGCTCATCCCTCCAGGCGAGAAACCGAACACGGCGGTGGCAAAATCCACGATCCCCAGTTTATGGGCACAGATCGCCATGACCACCGCAACCGATAACAGAATCAGGGTGCTGACGACGGCCAGAGGCAGAATCTTCATCGCAACAGGAAAGAAAGAACGATCGAAGGTCAAGCCCAGGGAGACGCCCAGGACAATCTGTATGACCATCCCGCTGCCGGCCGGCAGAGAAACGGCATGTTCAAAGCAGACGGCCAGAAGACCGGTCCCCAACATTGCACCGACGATGGCCCCGCCCGGCAGTCCGGCTTTTCAAAAGCCAGCCACCGAAACTGCCTGCGGCAATCAAAAGAAGAAGCTTGTCCATAAACACAACCTAACCTGTACGACTCGAATCCTTTGGATATTTTCCATTCATACGTGATTTGATCAACTGAACTAACGGCTGATAACCGATCGACAGCAGAAGAAGAACCACGATCACCAGAGTCACCGGACGAGTCAGGACATAGGAAAGATGTCCACCGCTGATCTGGAAACTGTGAAGCAGTTCACTTTCAGCCATTTTACCAAGAAGAATACCGATCACCAACCCGGGGACAGAATAGTTATTCTTTTTCATGAAGTAGCCAAGAATCGAAAAGGCCAGCACGGTATAGGGTCCTGACATGCTTCCGGTCAAGCCGTAAGAACCGAAGATCGCCAGGGTCATGACAACCGGCACCAGCAGACGGACCGGCACCTTAACCACGGCGGCAAGCATCGGAATCAACAGCAGACCGATAAATGCCAGCAGAAAAACCTGACCGAAGTTGGCAAAGATAATCGCATAGACAACATCCGTCTGGTCACGGATGAAGGTCGGTCCCCCAGTGATATTATTCATGGCGAAAACGGCCAGCATGACTGCAGTTGCTCCGCCTCCAGGAATCCCGAGAGCTAACAGGGTGGCCATCGACCCTGCCTCTGAACTGCTGTTCGCAGATTCCGATGCCATAACGCCTTTGGGGTTCCCGCGACCATAGCTGTCCGGATTTTTATCGCGCCGCTTTGTCTCCATATAGGACAACAGGTTGGACACCGAGGAACCGACACCAGGGACCGCTCCGATAATGATCCCGATCAGTGAGCCGCGTGCATTGATGACAGGATGGCGCAAAGCGGTCTTGAATCCGCTGACAACTTTCGGGATACTGACTTTACGCTGGTCTTCGTCTTCAACAATAAACTTGGCATTGAGCAGATTGAACAACTCAGACGCCGCAAACATTCCCATCATCGCCGGAACAGCCGGAATACCGTCGAGCAGAATGTCGATGTCCATGGTCCCGCGGGCAATCCCGAGATCGTTGTAGCCGACGGTACCGAGCAACAGCCCAAAAATGCCACTGACCACACCTTTGGACATATGATCGCCGCGCAGACTGGCAATCAAGGTCAGACCCCAGACGGTGACCGCAAACATTTCGGTTGGCCCCAGTTTCAACACCATAATCGAAATCGGCTGGATCAGACAGAAGAGAACGATATAGCCCAAACCGCAACCAAAGGTTGAAGAGCCGAGAGCCAGGCCCAGTGCTTCGTTGTGTTTCCCTGTCTGGCCATGGGATAACCGTCAAAAGCGGTAGCCAGGGCCGAACTGGTTCCGGGGATGTTCATCAAAATCGCCGTCACACCGCCACCGAAGGAACCGCCGGTAAAAATAGCGGTCAGAAACAGCATCGACATGACAAAATCCATATGCAGGGTAATCGGCAGGAAGATCGCCATAGCCATTGAAATCTGTAACCCGGGAATACTGCCAAAAACCAGACCGATAATCAGTCCCGGTAAAACAACCAGCCAGGGGCAAATGATCCGAACAGAAGATCAAGAGCCTGCTGCACCGCACTAAAATCGATCATATCAACTTCTCCAGGAATTCTCTTCCCAACAGCATCGGCATCGGATAGGGGATCATATATTCAAAGAAGAGCGATACCAGGATCGCAAACACGGCCGGAAAACAACTCAACCAGAGCGGTCGGCGCTCTCCCTGTAAAAACATCAGGGCGATCATGAACAGGAACGTTGCGGCATCAAATCCGATCCAATCCATACTCAAGACAAAACCGGCTAAAACAGCCATGGCTCCAATAACGGAAACCGGCTTCTTCTCTTCTTCCACCTCTCTTTGCTCATCATCCTGAGCTGAACTTGCTCTGCTCACTTCATACAAAAACGGCCGATAATCCAGAGACAAAGCAAGATGACAACAACCGCTGCGGAAGAATCAACAGAAGATTTCTGTGCTCGATGATGCCCGATAAGCATCACCCAGATACCAGCAACTGAGAAGCAGAAACAATCCTGCCAGTATCAACTCGGAAAGCCTGTTACGAATTTTCATAAGACACCCCTGACACCAACAGGCGGAACCGATGCGAGCGGCTCCGCCTGCTCTGTTTATTTCCTGACCATCAACCCTTTGTACTGGTTGAAAATTTCAAAATTCTCACGCATCAGCTCCTGGGTCTTTTCAGGTCCGATAAAATCGGAGCCGATCTTGTTTCCTTTGAGAAACTTTTTAACTCCCTCGTCACTCAGAATTTCCTGGAAAGCATCGACCAATTTCTGGAAACGCTCCGGATACTTTTCCTTGACTTCAGCTTTAACGGCAAATCCGCGAATGGATCCCGGCAGAACAGGAACGGTCACTCCCAACGGCTTGAGTGCTTCATTGACAGCCGGTGCATCCCAGTCCTCGCTCGGCTCATCCAGGACCACGGCCAGCGGATTGAGAAATTCACGAATACCTTCGCAACCCTCGGCACTGATCGCAATAAATCAACCTGACCGCCTGCAGCCGCAGAACGGGCTTTACCGCCACTGTTATAGGTCACCAGATTCAAATTCTCGGCGGGGATGCCACTGTTTTGAGCAGCAGGTTCACCATCAAATGACCGGCAGAGCCTGAACGACAGCAGCACTGATTTTCCCTGGATTTTCCTTGATAGCGGTCAGTAGCTCAGTCAAAGATTTATAGGGCTTGTCCTTGTTGGTGGCGATCAGATCAAAATCAAACCACTGAGCATTGATAAAAGCAAAATCATCTATTTTATATTTTGCTCCACCATGGATAATGGTATTGGACATATAAGGGGCAAAAGTTGATGCAAACACGGTATAACCATCAGCGGGAGCCTTAAGAACGTAATTCGCAGCCAGCATGGTCCCGGCCCCCTTTTTGTTGACCACGCGAACAGCCTGGTCCAGTTTATCCGACAGGAATGAGGAGACCGAACGGGTCATGCGATCAGCACTCCCGCCGACACCAAAACCAACCACCAGATTAATCGGCTTTTCCGGATATGCAGCCTGCACTGACGGAACCAACAGCAGCAGGGCTGTGCAGCAGAGGGTCAACTTTTGAACGATTGTCTTCATCTTCGACTCCTTTTTCTTGCGTTAATATGAGGTCGCCATGACCTGTGTCTTGCAATCTGTTGCAACAATAATTACTATGGAACAAAAACATGTAAACCTTCTGAAATTATTGATATTTTTTGAAATTAAAAAACTTTTTGTTCTTTTTGTCACCGGCATTGGATCAACGATGAAGACACTGTCAAAATTTCTGTTCCCGCTTCTGTTATCGCTCTCCTTCTCTTACCCGACACTGGCCTTCGAACCCACCAATCCGGAGTGCCTCGCTCCGGCCAAGCAGGGAGGAGGCATCGATCTGACCTGCAATCTGGCCGCCAGAAGTCTGTTTGCGGCCAATCTTCTTGATGTGCCGATGGCGATTAACTTCAAACCGGGCGGAATCGGTGCCGTCGCCTATAATTATGTTGCCGGGATCAGAGACGATGACCCCGATATGATTGTCGCAGCCAGCTCAGGATCGGCCCTGAATCTGGCGATCAAAAAATTTGGCAGTTATGATGTCGATGCGGTGCGGTGGCTGGGCGCCATCGGCACGGATTACGGTGTCATAGCTGTTCGGCCCGATGCCCCCTGGAACAGTTTGGACGAATTGATTGCCACTTTGAAAAACAGGCACAAGGTGATTATCGGTGGCGGCGGATCGGTCGGCAGCCAGGACTGGATGAAATTTGCCCTGTTAATGAAAGAAGCCGGTATCGATCCAAAATCGATCAGTTATGTTGCCTTTGAAGGAGGAGGTGAAGCCCTTTCAGCCTTCTCGGCAGGTTATATACAGGTCTTTTCAGGCGATGTTTCAGAAATCCACAGCTTGCGGGGAAAAGCAAAGGTCAAAATTCTGGCCGTTCTGGCCCCTGAGCGCCTGCCTGGAGAGCTCGCTGACGTCCCGACGGCAGCCGAACAGGGATACCCTGTCGACTGGCGGATCTGGCGCGGTTTTTATATGGGCCCGAACGTCAGCGATGAGGCATACAACTGGTGGGTCAATACATTCCGCCGGCTGGTTAAAACCGAGGAATTTATCCAACAGCGTAAAGAGATGGGACTGTTTCCCTTTTTCATGATTGGAGACAAGTTCGATGATTATGTCCGGACAACCATCAGGCGCCATCAGCAAACAGCCATTGATATCGGACTCATTAATGAAGAATGATCGCCTGTTCAGCCTTTTTCTGCTTCTGACTGCTCTGCTCTATGGACTGGCCGTATCCGCCATCAAGGTTCCATTTGCCTACGATCCACTCGGCCCCCGACCGGTTCCCATGGCCCTTGCCGTGCTGCTTGTGGTTTTGTCTTTGATTCTTTTAGTACGACCTCTCAGAGACCACAAGCCTCAACGACTGTTCACGAACCGCCTGCTCAAGCTCACAGCAATTATTCTCTTCTACCAGCTCACCTGGTCCGTTCTCGGTTTTCTGCTGGCCACGACAATCAGTATCTACATGCTCTCCAGGTTGTTCCAATGCTCATGGATGCAGGCACTGATGACAGCCTTGCTGGTTTCGGTGAGCGGTTACGGATTATTCAACTTTATCCTCAAGATCACCCTCCCCCTGGGGTCCTTGTTCAGCTATGGCAGCGGCTGATATGAGCTTTCTGGCCGGACTGATGCAAGGCGTTCAGACCTCTGTCATCCCTCTCAACCTGGGCCTGATTGTGCTCGGGGCCCTGTTTGGGACTCTGGTTGGGGCCTTGCCGGGAATCCGGGCGATCCATGCCGTCGCATTGATGACTCCCATTGCCTATGCGCTGAAACTTCCAGTCGAATCGGTGCTGATCTTTCTGCTGACCATCTATCATGGCTGCACCTATGGTGACCGCTTTTCGACCATCCCGGAGAATCGCAACAAGCGCGATATTTCGTCACTTTTGACCTTAACCTGTTTCGGCTCTTTTTTCGGTGGGATGATTGCGGTGATCGGCCTGATTATGATCATGCCGTTGCTCAATCTGCTGAAAACAGGTTTCGGCCCGGCCGAATATTTTGCCTTAATCATTTTTGCTTTCTCCGCTCTGGCGATCAACACGGGAGACTTTCCGGCGAGAACAGTGGTCAGCACCTGTCTCGGCCTGATGATGGCGACTGTTGGTATTGATTCAACCACTGGAGTTCTGCGTTTCACCCTGGGGCACCCGCAGCTCTACGACGGAATTGAATTCACAACCGTTGTGATCGGCCTCTTCGTGGTCAGCCAGATCTTCATCCTGATGGAAAGTCCGGATCATCCTTCCTCCCGGCCTAACTTAAAAACCGCCCGACCCGACTGGAAAAAGCTGATGGCCAGCAAAGCGGTGCTGCTCCGCAGCGCGGTAAGCGGCTTTCTGATCGGCATGCTCCCGGCCTGCGGAACAGCGGTCGCAAGCTCCCTGAGCGAAAAGATAGAACGACGCCTGGCCCGTAGCAGACACAATCAGGAACCGGGCAAACGCAGACTGCTCCTCGCTCGGGAAACGGCGAACAATGCTGTCACCGGCGGCACCATGATACCCCTTTTAAGCCTCGGTATCCCCGGCAGCGGAACCAGTGCTATTCTGCTCGGAGCGCTGCTGCTCTATAATATCACCCCCGGCCCGAATCTGCTCAAACAACATGACCAGCTGATCTGGATTATTATCGCTACAGCTGCGATAGCAAATCTGCTTCTGCTGGCGATCAACCTGTTTCTGGCCGGATTTTTCATCAAAGCCCATGCCATCCCACGCCAGATTCTGGTATCATGCTTTCTGGTTTTAGCCTTTATTTCAGGCTTTTCTGTCCATGCCAGTAATTTTTCTCTGCTGTTGATTTTTATCCTCGGGCTGTTCGGCTACCTGCTGCAAAAATATCACTACCCGCTCATCCCCCTGTTACTCGGCTTCGTGCTGGGAGAACTGCTGGAAAACAACCTGCGCAGAGCCCTTTCGATCAGTGGTGGTGAGCTGCAGATCCTGTTCGACAGTTCAACCTGCAAAATTCTCTGGATTCTCAGTGTGATTCTATTTCTGTTACCTCAATTGACAAAACGCCGGAGGGACAAAAATCGATGAGATTTGAGCTCGAACGCCTCCGCGACAGGTTAAAACCGAGAAAACTGCTCGATTCCGTAGCTCTCGTTGTGATCCTGCTGGTCGCTTTTCAGCTGCTGTCCATCGGAATTCTGTTCTCACGCATGATTTACGACATCGTCGAGCACCAGACCGAAAAAGGGCTCTTCAGGCGGCTGAACATATCGCCCTGATGCCGGAACTGAAACTGATCGTTTTCGGCATGGACGAATTCGGCACCCTGCAGAGTCTGACGGAGTCGATCCGCCTGAATGCGGAGGCGACGTCAATCGTCATCACTGACCGCAACGGCATCCAGATATCAAATACAGATCGGCAACAGATCGGCTCGCCCTATGTCAAACCGGAAGAATCCAGGGCGCTGAGGCACGGACGTCCCTACCTGTCCAAAACGCTCAGTGAGGCCGGAGCGATTATCAACGGCAATGCACCTATCTTCGACCGGAATCTCAACATTATCGGTATGGTTTCGGTTGGTTACCTGGTCGAAAATGTGCGCCAGGTCACTCGCGGCTACCTGGAAAAAGAGCTGTTTTACATCTGGATTTTCATCACCCTTGGTCTTGGAGCCGCAATCCTGATCGCCAGGGGAGTCAAGCGGGCAACCCTGGGGCTTGAACCGGATGAAATTGCCAACCTGTTTCAGGAGCGTGAAGCAATCATTGCATCGATCCGTGAAGGGATTATCGCGACCGATGAATCCGGAACGATCACCCTGCTCAACCAGGCAGCCTCTGAGCAGCTGAGTGCCGCAGTCCTGGGAAATCGATTGATGAAATTTTCCCCAGATCGACTTCTCAACTGTTTTCAGCACCGGGGAAGGCATTTTAAATCAGGAAGTCGTCGTCCTTGGAATCGGCCTTATATTCAATATGGTTCCGATTCTTCATGACGGTCAGATTCATGGAGCCGTGGCTACCTTTCGCCGTAAAGATGAAATCGACCTGATTGCCAGGGAGTTGAGTCAGGTTCAAACCTATTCTGATATGCTGCGCGCCCAGACCCATGAATACAATAATCGCCTGCATGCCATCGTCGGCATGGTACAAATGGAGGCCTACGACGAAGTCCTCGATTTTATCGCCGAAGAGACCACCGGACACCGATTGCTGGTACGTTTTTTAACTGATGCGGTTCCCGATCCGACCCTGTCATCGTTTATTATCGGTAAATATATGCATGCCTCGGAGCTCAAGGTTGAATTCAACATCGACCCGGAAAGCCAGCTTCTTGACATTCCCAACGACCTCAACCGTAATCAGCTGGTGACCGTTCTGGGCAATGTCCTTAATAATGCCTTTGACGCCGCTCTGGCGGGTGAACGGCCTCCAAGGGTTGACCTGTTCATGAGTGATTTCGGCAATGATCTCATCTTTGAAATTGCCGATTCCGGTAGCGGGGTTCCGGAGTCCATGCGCCACAGCATTTTTGAGCGAGGGGTGTCCAATAAAAAAGGCGAAAAGCGCGGTTACGGTTTACATCTGGTCAGCACAACCCTGAAAACGTTACAGGGCGGCATCAGTATTCAAACAGCGGATATCGGTGGAGCACTCTTTATCATCGACATTCCGAAACCTAAGGAATCCATATGAATACCATTGAGGTTCTTATTATTGAGGACAATCTTAAGGTTGCCAAGGCGCACCAGTTGTACGTTGAAAAGGTGCCCGGCTTCACCGTCACCGGTGTCGTCAACTTACTGGCCGATGCCCCCGAAATGGTCGCAGCGTTAGAGCCGGACCTGATTCTCCTGGATATCTATTTTCCCGATGGTAACGGGATGGATTTTCTTGACCAGCTACGAACGCAGCATTCCGACTGCGATGTTATCCTGATAACGGCGGCAAAAGAGATCAAACTGCTTCACAATGCCCTGCGTAGCGGCGTTTTTGATTACATGATCAAACCGGTTTTTTTGAACGCTTTGAAGAAGCCCTGGGTAACTACAGGCAACACTGGATCAAGCTGCAAAAACTGAATGACATGAATCAGGAAGACGTCGACCAGTTTTTAAACACGCGACACGGGCATCCTCCTCCCCCAAAGAGCAAAATCTGCCGAAGGGAATCGATCCTCTGACGTTGGATAAAATCGTCGCTGCTTTCGACGTATCGCCACAGCAAGGGATCAATGCCGAGGAGATGGGTCAAATGATCGGTGCCAGCCGGACAACCGCACGTAAATACCTGGAATACCTTATTTCAACTGGATTCCTGAAGATTGATATTGAGTATGGAACAATCGGTCGCCCGGAGCGAAGGTATTTCAGAGCGTAGCGGAAGCCTTATGGAATTAACCTGCTAAAAAGAAAAACACACGACGATGCCCTCAGTGACAAATCTTTCTGCTCAGGCGGGATAGAGCTTTCAGAATCGCACCCGCTCCTGCGCTATTACACAAGCCATCAGATAAATAGTATCGGTTGCTTGGGGGTTGAACAGTTTTCACCAACAGCTCCCGCCGCTCTCCGATCACAGGATGAACAAACTGTCTGGCCCCAGGTCGACAAACTCTGAGACAGGCAGAGCACATGATGCAGTTCTGTGCTTCTGTTGTCACCTCATCTGTGACACGGATAACATGAACAGGGCAGGCCGTGGCGCACTGGCCGCACAGGACACAGACCTCAGCATCGGTCTCTGGCGCAACTCCACCGAATTTGACTCTCTCTTTGTATGGCACCTGGCCATCGATTTCAGGTTGAGTGTAATCACCCTGGACCAGTTTCTTTGCAATCTGTTGGCCAAAGCTCTCGGCCTGCGCCAAATCATCGGCATCCGGCCGACCGGCCGCAATGGGATAATCCGGTGTTGAGTAGGAGTGCTCACCGATGAAAGCTCCGGCAGCAACAACGTTGAACCCCTTCTGCGTACAGATATCCCTGAGCTCGACCAAGGCATCCTCGAATTCACGGTTACCGTATAAGGCGATCAGGACAGCCGGTACATCAAGGGCCGAAAATCGGGTCAGGCGGGCAAGGGCTGATTCCGGCACCCGGCCGGCGTAGACAGGGACACCGATCAGCGCAATACCGCCTTCAATCCGTTGTTCACATGGCTTTAATGAATAGGTCAAGTTGTGCCGAGTGACCATCTGCGGACGCAATCCCTCAGCCACAGCGTCAAGCACTTTTTCAGTTGTCCCGGTTGGAGAAAAATAGATCAGGTGAACATCATTGACAACCATAACAAACCTTTCAATCTTTTAGAACCTCAGGGTTCAGAATAAAAATATTAAACAGGGTCGTTCGACCCATGGACAAATCAGCCGCCTGAAGCGCGATCGTCGTGCCGACAGCCGGAGTATAGCCGTCCATTATGCGTAGCGATAAACTGGTTCAGATCGATCTCTTCCTGCTTGATAAATCCCCTGTCCGGCAAAAGCCCATGACTGACCAGCTCAATGACGGCACAGACCGATGCCGCCGTCGTCCAGGAGATAGCGCGCCACCGGCGACCGGCAATTTCAATTGGTCGATAGGCTCTGACAAATTCCTCCCGGACCGGCCGCCCCTGCTCACGCCCTTCTGCCGAGGCATGGATGTAAACCACATCGTCACTGACCGGCGGTTTCGCATGAACCAGAATTTCGCCGGCCCTCTTCCGATCCTCGCGCATGAGCAGTTCATGAAAATAAAAATTCATCAACTGGGCATGGCCCGGATAACGAATCGACTTATAATCCAGATTGTCGACCCGCCCGGCGTAGGTATCACACATGGTTCCCAGTCCTCCGGAAGTCGTAAAAGCCTCCAGCTGAATACCGTCAATGACGATTTTCTCCAGCCACTCCAGCGGGAAACCCATTTGTGCTGACCGTTTTCAATCACTTCGCAATCGTTCAGATATTCATTGACCACACCTTCTGCGGACCAGTTGAAAGCGTAAGAGAGCAGACCGGTCGGGTTACTGGGAAGGGCCCCTACTCGCAGCTTTATACTGCGGATCGTCTCCAGTTTTGCCGCCAGTGACGCACCGACAATGGCGATAAAACCCGGCGCCAGTCCACACTGAGGAGCCATCACAGCCGTAGCCGACCCACCCATCTGGATAATGGCCTTGGTTGTCGGAACATCCTCAGTCAGATCAAAATAATGAATGCCGAGGTTACAGGCAAGGGTCGCTATTTCCAGGTTGAACTGATAGGGAAGACAGGACACGACCGCGTCAAAGCCATTTAAAACAGGAACCATCTCATCATGATTGCAGATATCCAATGACTCAACGGTGAAGGGAAATCTTCGCGCAGCTGAGTATCTGCCCCGGTAACCTTGAATCCGGTCTCGTGCAGCATGTAAGCGACCAATGAGCCGACCTTACCAAGCCCCAGGACCAGTATGGAATTTATTTTCCCGGCATCGCCATCCTCCTTTCCCATGACATCAATCATCATTGCGACAAACCGCACTCAGATATCGAACTTGATCCCCTGAGCAAGCGGCAGCGTTCTTCCATAGTTAATGGTATTGGTCTGACGCCGCATGTATGCCTTCCAGGCGTCGGAGCCCGATTCGCGACCACCGCCGGTTTCTTTTTCCCCCCCGAAAGCACCACCGATTTCAGCACCTGACGTTCCGATGTTGACGTTTGCAATGCCGCAATCAGAGCCGGCGGCAGAAAGAAAATGTTCAGCTTCGAGTAAATTTTCGGTGAAAATCGCCGATGAAAGTCCCTGCACAACATCATTGTGGAGTTCCATGGCCTGTTCAATATCACCACTGTATTTAATCAGGTAAAGCAAGGGGGCAAAAGTCTCTTCCTGAACAATCTTATAGCTGTTCCTGACTTCGGCAATAGCCGGCACCACATAGCAGTTCGATTCATAGCCGGAACCATCCAGCACACCGCCACCGTAAATGACCCGACCACCTTCCTTAGCCACCTGTTTCAGGGCGTGCTTGAACGCGCTGACTGCAGCAGTATCGATCAACGGACCGACGTGGTTACTCTCATCCAGAGGGTTTCCGATCTTCAGACCGGCATAAGCAGTCACCAGAGCCTCTTTGACCCTAGCGTAAATCGATTCATGGACAATCAGGCGTCTGGTGGTCGTGCAGCGTTGCCCTGCGGTCCCGACGGCACCAAAGACAATGGCCGGCAAGGCCATGGTCAAATCGGCATTGGGGGTCAGGATAATGGCATTATTTCCGCCAAGCTCAAGAATCGCCTTACCGAAACGCCGGGCAATAACTTCAGCTCCGTGACGCCCGACTTCCGTCGATCCGGTGATGGAAACCAGAGGAATCCGTTTGTCATTAAGCAGTCTCTCTCCAACAGAAGAACCACGCCCGACAATCAAGCTGAACAACCCTTCAGGCAAATGATTGTTCCGCAGTACCGGTGCCAGGATATTCTGTACGGCAATGGCCGTCAGTGGCACTTTGGAAGACGGTTTCCACAGGCAGGTATCGCCACAAACAGCTGCAATCATGGCATTCCACGACCAGACAGCGACCGGAAAGTTGAAAGCGGAAATAATACCGACAGTCCCGAGGGGATGATACTGATCATACATGCGATGATGCTCCCGCTCGGAGGCGATGGTGTAGCCATAAAGCTGACGCGACTGTCCGACGGAAAAATCGCAGATGTCGATCATCTCCTGCACTTCCCCCTTGCCTTCCTGCAGGGATTTACCCATTTCATAAGACACGAGGGAACCAAGAGCATCTTTGTATTGACGCAATTCGAGGCCGATCTGACGCACAACCTCCCCCCGCTTCGGAGCCGGAAGGCAACGCCACTGCTTAAATGCGCTCTGTGCCGTTGCGACGACTTTTTCATAATCCTGCTCAGAAGCCAGGTAAACGCCGGCTATCCGTTGACCGTCAACCGGAGAGATAACGTCCAATTCTCCCTGATCAGTCGTTTTAAACCATTCAAGACCGGTTGAGGCGCCATAGTTTTATCTTTAATTCCCAATTGCTGTAAAAATTCCATCCTTTCCTCCTTGTCCACAACGTGCCGGTTGACGCCGGCCTTATTCCACCTCGTTAATTATAGCGCTTAAGTCTGGTTCATGATGTTTATACAATCAAAAAAACGGTGTAACCATCTCTGTCACCCTGAAAGCAGCCGGACTCAACAGGAAAGATGCCGTTTCCCGGCATATGCAAGATCAAGCCACGACTGTTACAGGATTTCCATCCACGATTCAGCTAAAAATGGTTATTCAGAAGAAGAAGTTTCTCTCAACCTCAACGGCGTCACAATCGTGTAGGAGCCGGTCTCACCCCGCTCCATAACAATGACTTCCGCGTTGTGAGGATTGCGGATACGTTCAAAATACTCCACCGTCCAATGAAACCAGCGCATCAGAAAAATCCGCAAGGCCATGCCATGGGTGACGATCAGAGCGTTTTCAGGAAAATCACTTTTTTCAAAATCCCGGTGCATGGTTTCCAGAAAAGTGCTGATCCGGTCATAGACATCGGCTCCCGATTCGCCATCCGGCATACGATAGTAGAAAGGACTGAATTCAATCCTCTCTTTCACCAGTCGCCGCAATTCGGTCAGTGGCCGCAAATGACCCCATTCCTGTTCACGAATCCGCGGATCTTCCGTAGAGCGGACAATCTGTCCTCCGAGAACGCCGGCGATACCTTCGAGCGTCTGACGGGTCCGATACCAGGGAGACACATAGGCCCGGACAGATTCGTCAGCAATCAGGTCAGCAATCTGCTCCCCGGCTCTGCAAGCCTGTTCCCGCCCTTTGCCGGTCAGATCAAGCGCATAATCCGGCGTTGTTTCATAGTGATTTGGCTCAGCGTTTCCAAGAGATTCGCCATGACGGACCAGAATAATTCTTTTCGGTTTCATATATGCTCCACCCTTCCCGGTTGCCAACTGCCATTCAATTCAACCCAACCAAATCACGACCACTCTTCACATCAAAGCAACTATCTAAGCGTATCTTTCCGTTATTGGGCAAAATGGCTTCTTTGCAGACCCAACTGGCACTATTTAGTATAAACGGACCTCGGGGAATTTTTCTAAGGTATTTCTTATCTTTTAATTTGACTAATTGACTTGGATATTCGTTACAAATCGGCATAAAGGCATCAATCGCTTGTCTCATCTGATACAAGTCCTCTGCCAGAATCAATTCTCTAGCTTTTATCTGGCTGCGTTTATAACTTGGGATGGCAATAGCCGTTAATATTGCCAATATCGTCATAACTGCCAATTCAAACAAGGTTAAAAGCTTGTTGACCGAAGGTTGTTGACCGAAGGTTAATCTACTTCCATTCCTCTTTACTACCAATCCATTATAATATGCCCATCCAAAGCAATTTCATTACCTTGAGTTTAGACATCATAAACATCTTTCCCGGCACAAATATTGGTATCGGATTCGCCACTGTAGAAGTATCACTGATCCGATAGAGTACCTCCTTTCCCAGCTGAAATAGAGACCCGATACTCTTTTGTATCAACTGCGATATCTTGCTGATCAACATCCATAAAGGTCGCATCGACAACGCTGACAACAGCCTCACCGGGATTATCAATTTTGAACCTCAACAGATAAAGATCTCCTTCGCCAGAGACACCTTTTGCATCGCCAACCTGTGTGACCATCAACATAACTTTCCCTTTATCTGGCAAAGAAGTCTGGGTAAAAAGGGTTAAGTTTCCATTCATCCCCAGGAACATTCCCTCCATAGCATTTACAAATGTCAGTTTTAACGGATCATATTTGATAGATAAGGGTGCCTTTGATAGAGCGCTGACATCTTCGACCATAACTTTCAGCTCAATAATTTCACCCTTCTTAACACTCGTTGGTCCCACGATAAAAATGGATCCGCGTTGAACAGGTGGAGATGATTCTGCTTCAAGCTCAATGATCTCTTCCCTAACGTTTGAAGGCGTAGAAAGAGGAGGCTTTTCATGCAGGGCCTTTGTCTCTTCATGCATGTTTGCTTTAACTTTGTCGCTCGGTGCTAACCTTTTGACGGAGTCACTACTTGCGGTCTGGGGTAGCTTCTGCGCCTCCCGATACTCCCTGGCAAAGGTCCCGAAA
>LQAH01000067.1_pt1 | contig 41526 bp, 53 predicted proteins | sample 1535791 | NCBI WGS metagenome assembly LQAH01 (sample SAMN04331585, study PRJNA305678) | bioreactor metagenome | isolation source: bioreactor_4 inoculated with Wadden Sea sediment 2nd replicate of a... | place: Germany:Bremen
GCTCCAGTTTATTGACCTGCTGAATGATATCATCCACAGGGACAGATCGGCTGCGCCCCGGGCATAGGGGATAATACAGTAGGAACAGAAAGCATTACAGCCGTTTTGAATCTGAACAAAAGCGCGACTGCGCTGGGAAAAGCTGTTTAACTCCAGAGGCTTAAGCGTTGTACTGCGGCGAATGTCGGACACCTGGACATGACAAGCGGATGAATCTTCAGTCAGGTAATCAAGGAACTGTTTTTTTCGTTGTTCCCCACCACCAGAGTCACTCCCGGCAACTGACAGAGAAGCTGCGGATCGATCTGGGCATAACAACCGGTGACAACGATCCGGGCATCGGCATTTAACCGCCTGGCCCGACGATCAGGTTGCGCGACTGAGAATCGGTCGCAGACGTCACCGTACAGGTATTCACGACAACCAGATCCGCGCCTCACTAAAATCAATCAAGCGGTAACCGGCCCGCTCCAACTCTTCCATCATGGCAGCAGATTCAAACTGGTTTGTCTTGCAGCGAGAGTGACAACGGCAGCACTCGGTATCATTGAATCCGGCCTCCACCGATCACCCGATCATCGTCATAGAAGACAGCCGCCTGGCCCGGTGTCACACCAAATTGAGGTTCGTCGAAAACGATCCGGGCTTTGTCATCCGCCAAGATCTCCACCTCAGCCGGCATTTCCGTGTGACGATAGCGGATACGGCAACGGGTTCTGAAACGCCCAGACCGCTGAGGCAGATTCCAGCGACAATGATTGATCGTCAATTCTGCCAGACTCAGATGTTCACGCTCACCAACCACGACCTGCTGTTTTCAGCATCGATACGAACGACATAGAGCGGTTCGGTCCAACCGATACCCAGCCCTTTACGCTGCCCCACTGTATACCTGTGCATTCCCTGATGACGGCCAAGAACCTGTCCAGAGACATGAACAATGTCGCCACCGAAGCCACTGAGATCCCGCTCCAAACCGAGAAAATTGGCATAATCGCCATCGGGGATAAAACAGATATCCTGGCTCTCAGACTTGTCAGCGACCTTCAAGCCTACCTGACGCGCGTAGCCGCGCACTTGATCCTTGGTCATTCCACCAAGCGGGAAAAGGCATTTTGCCAGCTGTTGCTGCGTGAGAGTGTAAAGAAAATAACTCTGATCTTTGCGTGGATCGGCCCCCTTTTGAATCTGCCGGTAGCCCTCGTGCTCAGCGACCTGAACATAGTGTCCTGTCGCCAGAAAATCGCCGCCGAGCTGCTCTGTCATTTCGATCAGCTTGCCGAACTTCATGAACTGGTTACAGATAATGCAGGGATTCGGCGTTCGTCCGCTCAGGTATTCATCACAGAATGGATCGATGACTCGTTGACGGAAGTCAACCTTCAGGTCATAGGCATGGAAAGGGATTTCCAGTTGTTCAGCAACCGTACGCGCACCGGCGACAACATCCGGGACGTCGCTCTTAACCTGACCCGGTCCTGAGTGACAACCGTCCCACAAGCTCATGGTCATACCTTCAACTTCATAGCCTTGCTCTTTGAGCAGCACCACAGTCGTAGAGGAATCGACTCCCCCACTCATGGCGACAATAACTTTTTTTTTCACGTGCGGCCTCAATACACAAAAGGGTTCCACAGTCATGGAACCCTTCCGTCGGACAATATTTACAGGGTTATTACAGCATAATATCAGGATTTCGGGTTATTTTGGCGATAGTCCTTGATCGCTTCGTGGAGAGCATCAGCGGCCAGATTAGAACAGTGCATCTTTGCCGGGGGCAGACCATCGAGAGCTTCGGCGACAGCCTGATTGGTCAGAATCAGAGCTTCGTCAATCGATTTACCGATGGCCAGTTCCGTCACCATCGATGAGGTCGCGATGGCAGCGCCACAACCGAAGGTTTGAATTTAACATCCTGAATAATGTCATCTTCGACCTTGAGGTAAATTTTCATAATATCGCCGCAGGAGGCGTTCCCGACTTCACCGACACCGTTGGCGTTATCAATTTCACCAACATTTCGCGGGTTGCTGAATGATCCATCACTTTCTCTGTATACATGACAATCTCCTTGTCTATTAATGTTTTATCTATGCGCGATGGACCATGCGGCACTCATCGCAGGAGAGTGGCGCAGGATCTTCACGGTTGTACAACGGGCTCATCTCGCGCAGGCGCTGCACGATCGGCGGCAGCTCCTGAAGAACAAAATCGATTTCCTCTTCGGTATTGTCCGACCCGAGACTGAATCTTGTGCTCGAGTGCGCCAGAACGATATCGACCCCATAGCCCCCATGACATGTGAAGGCTCCAAAGAACCGGAGGTACAGGCCGAACCGGAGGATGCGGCAATCCCCTTCATATCAAAGAAAAGCAGCAGAGATTCCCCTTCAATGAAGTTGAAACTGACATTCAAGGTGTTCGGCAGCCTGAGATCGGCATCGGGGTGGCCGTTCAGTTTAACATCCGGGACCGAGTTCAGGATGCCCTGCTCAAGCTTGTCTCGCAGGTTGCGAACGTAGGTATAATTTTTTCCAGATCTTTCTGAGCCATTTCGCACGCTACCCCAAGCCCGACAATACCCGCGACGTTGTGGGTACCGGCGCGCCGACTGCGCTCCTGGTGACCACCGTGCATGAAGCGGTTGATTTTGGTTCCTCGGCGCAGGTACATGGCGCCGACGCCCTTAGGAGCGCCAATCTTATGCCCGGAAATCACTGCCATGTCAACATTGGCCTCGCGGACATCGGTCAGAATTTTCCCTGCAGCCTGGACGGCATCGGTATGAAACCGGACCTTGTGTTTTTTCGCAATAGTGCCGATCTCCTTGATCGGGTAAATATTGCCGGTTTCATTATTGGCCCACATGACCGAAATCAGAATAGTCTTGTCTGTGATGGCCGCCTCGAGCTCGTTGAGATCAAGCATGCCATTCTGGTCAACACCCAGGTAGGTCACATCGAAGCCGTCCTTTTCAAGAGCTTCACAGGTTTCCAACACGGCAGGATGCTCAACTGAAGTCGTGATAATATGGTTGCCTTTATGCTTCAGCGCTTCCGCTGTTCCCTTGATGGCGTAGTTGTCGCCTTCACTGCCACAGGACAGAAAGATCACTTCTGCCGCGGAGCAATTCAGCAGGTTGGCGACCTGCTCGCGAGCCTTTTCAATGGCCCCACTCACCATCCGCCCGGCCCAATGGACACTGGATGGGTTTCCAAACTGCTCACGAAAATAGGGCAACATCGCATCAAGAACTTCCGGTTTCACTGCTGTTGTTGCGTTGTTGTCCAAGTAGATCTTTTTCACACGAACCTCCGGTTAAACGATAAATTGCTATATTAGCTGTTGGACGCCTGACAGCTCAGACGCCGTCTTCCCTCTTCAGTTAAATCCTCAAGAGTCATTGAGGCCAAAAAATTCTTTATTTGCTGACCAAGTCCCTGCCAGACGGCCTGGGTCGCACACTCAAGGTCACAACCACAGCTGCCGTCGTCATTCATGCAGGACAGCGGCATAATCGCCTCTTCCACTGTTTCTATGATCTCGTCAATCTTGATTTCAGCAGCATCCCGTGCCAGGACATAACCGCCTCCCGGACCTCGAACACTTTGACGATATCGCCGCGGCGCAACTTGACAAACAGCTGCTCAAGGTAATTAAGGGATATATTTTCATGCTCTGAAATCTCTTTAATTGACACCGGTGCGCCGCGGCTGGTCAGGTTGAGACTGACCAGAGCCCTGACAGCGTACTGTGCCTTGGTCGACATACGCATTAGACAGCTTCCTTGTGTTGTTCTGATTTTTCGTATTCAGCAAGTTTGTCCTTAAGTCGCTTCTGCTCATCCTGCAATTCTTCCACCTGAACTTCGAGTCTTTGAATCTGATCAAACACACAACTGACCGCCTTGGCCACAGGGTCAGGCAGCTTATCGTGCTCAAGATCGACACCGACACGCCGCTCCCCCGACATCACGATTCGTCCCGGGATACCGACGACGGTGGCGTTCTCAGGAACCTCCTTGACGACAACAGAGTTGGATCCGACCTTACAGCCATCCCCCAGAGAGAATGGGCCGAGGATCTTTGCACCAGCGCCGATAACAACGTTGTCGCCCAGAGTCGGGTGGCGCTTCTCTCTCGCCCATGAGGTTCCGCCCAGCGTGACCCCGTGGTAAAGGGTACAGTTATCACCAATTTCAGCCGTTTCACCGATGACTACTCCCATGCCGTGATCAATAAAAATCCACGACCGATAGTTGCACCGGGGTGGATCTCGATACCGGTCATGAACCGTCCGATATGAGATACGAAACGGCCGAGAAATTTCAGTTGGTTGAGCCACAGCCAATGGGAGATGCGATAAAAAAACATCGCATGGAAACCGGGGTAGCAGAAAACGATCTCAAACACACTCCGGACCGCAGGATCACGTTCAAAGACTACCTTCAGATCTTCTTTCAGTTGAGAAAACATCGACCCTACCTCCAGGATGCAAAGCGTGATGACTGACCTTCCAGACCACAAATCGGCTCAAAACAAACCGCCAGCATAAAATGATATTTTATTACATTTAAGTCTTAACCCTACTGTTTTACTATCATACCCGACTATTTGTGTCAATTATTTTCAAACGATTTAGTCAGGTATTATTGAGCACCAAACACCTCCCCGGAGGGTCAGACAGGCACAGTGTCAAGGAAAAACCATGAAGTGTTTCAAGTGCTTCCGTAATGGTCGACAAGGAACGTAAAATCACCTATAATGCCTGCATTTTGCGGGCAGGATGGCCCGGAATTTATTCTATCCCTATGCGATAAGGAGTGAGCAGATGCCAGATTTCAAGTATCAGGATCCAATGCCCTTAGGTGCTGAACCGACGCAGTATTACAAGATTGAAGGTTCTGAACAGTTTGTCAGTGTCGAGAATTTCGCCGGCAAGGACGTTCTTAAAATCGAGCCCGAAGCCTGACAGTGCTGGCCAACACAGCCATGCGCGACGTCTCATTCCTGCTTCGTCCCGACCACAATGAGCAGGTTGCCAAGATCCTCAGCGATCCGGAAGCTTCCGACAATGACAAAACCGTTGCCATGGCTTTTTTGCGCAACGCAGAAATCGCCGCCAACTTTGAACTCCCCTTCTGTCAGGACACCGGAACCGCAACCGTAGTTGCCAAAAAGGGGCAGCAGGTCTGGACCGGCGCAAATGATGCCGAACAGATCTCAGAAGGTGTCTTCCGGACCTACACCGAAGAAAACCTGCGTTACAGTCAGACCGTCGCGCTCGATATGTACAAGGAAAAAAACACCGGAACCAACCTGCCGGCTCAGATCGATCTCTATGCAACCGAAGGCGATGCTTACAAGTTCCTGTTTATCGCCAAAGGCGGAGGTTCTGCCAATAAAACCATGCTTTATCAGGAAACCAAGGCATTGCTCAATCCTGAAAAGCTTGAAAGCTTTCTCGTCGAAAAGATGAAAACTATCGGCACTGCTGCCTGTCCGCCCTACCACCTTGCTTTTGTCATCGGCGGCACTTCTGCAGACGCCTGCATGAAAACAGTGAAGCTTGCCACGGCCCGCTATCTTGATGAGCTGCCGACCGAAGGCAACGATCACGGCCAGGCCTTCCGCGATCTGGAATTGGAAGCAAAGCTGCTTAAGGCGGCCCAGAATATCGGGCTTGGCGCCCAGTTCGGCGGCAAGTACTTCGCCCACGACGTTCGCGTTATCCGCCTTCCGCGGCACGGCGCTTCCTGCCCGGTCGGCATGGCTGTTTCCTGTTCTGCTGACCGCAATATCAAAGCCAAGATCACTCGTGACGGTCTTTTCGTCGAGCAGATGGATCGGAATCCGGGCCGCCTTATTCCGGCAGAGCTGCGCGACAAGCAGAACCCTGCAACCGATATCGACCTCGATCGACCGATGGCGGAAATCCTTGCCGACCTGACCAAACTGGAAGTCGGCTCTCCTCTGCGCCTCAAGGGCACCATCGTTGTCGGTCGTGACATTGCTCACGCCAAATTCAAAGAGATTCTCGACAGCGGCAAACCATTACCGGAGTACCTCAAAAACCATCCGATTTATTATGCCGGCCCAGCCAAAACTCCGGCGGGTAAGCCATCGGGATCCTTTGGACCTACCACTGCCGGTCGGATGGACAGTTACGTTGACCTGCTGCAGAGCAATGGCGGATCTATGGTTATGATTGCCAAAGGGAACCGCAGTCAACAGGTGACGGACGCTTGCGCAAACATGGCGGCTTCTACCTCGGCTCGATCGGCGGTCCCGCAGCAGTTCTGGCTGAAGAAAACATCAAAAAAGTCGAGTGTATTGACTTCCCTGAACTCGGTATGGAAGCCGTCTGGAAGATTGAGGTTGAAGACTTTCCGGCCTTTGTTCTGGTCGACGACAAGGGCAACGACTTCTTCAAGAAGTTGGGTTTGTAAACAATCACCTCAACACCACATCAAAAAGCCCCGAAAATCGGGGCTTTTTTTATATCGGTGCAAGGCTCAATTTTTTTCATCAACCTTTCCGCTAGACTCTGGTATTGTCTTTTATTCATAAAATCCATTTCAGGTTGGACCTATTTTCATCACATCAGCAAGGACTGTTATGACTGCGAAGTTCATGAAAGCGTACGAGCAGGTTGTTTTAAAGCACCCATTATTAACCATTCTGATCCTTCTGCTCGTGGTTGCCGGTGTCGGAAGTTTTGCAACCGACTTTCGCCTTGACGCCTCTGCCGACTCGCTGTTGCTGGAAAATGATCAGGACCTCAAATATTTTCGGGCGACCAACGCCCGGTATGGCAGTTCAGATTTTGTCGTGATCAGCTACAGCCCCAACGCCGACCTGTACGCGCCGGAGACGTTAGCGGATATCGGCAGACTGAGAGACAGCCTGCTGAAACTGGAGCGCATCGATTCAGTCCTCTGTCTGCTTGATGTCCCACTCATCGACAGCCCGCGCATGACCCTTGGAGACCTGAGTCAGGGAATCAGAACCCTGGAGACACCAGGGGTCGATGTCAATCTGGTCCGCCGGGAATTTCAAACCAGTCCTCTCTACCAAACCCTGCTGGTCAGTGAAGATGGAAAGACAACGGCCCTGCAGGCGATCTTCAAGCGTGACAAAAAGTATTTTGAGCTGCTCAACGAAAGAAACCGCCTGCGTGAAAAAGAATTCAATTCAACCTTAACCCCGCAGGAAGAGGAGCAGCTGGATCAGATCGTTCGCGATTTTGACGCCTACAGTCTGCAACTGTCCGAACAGGAAGCTCGCGACATCGCCGCAATCCGGGCGATCATGGATGAACACCGCAGTCAGGCACAACTGTTTCTCGGCGGGGTGCCGATGATCGTCGCCGACATGATCGATTTTATTCGCCATGACCTTGCGACCTTCGGACTCGGTGTTCTGGTCTTCCTGGTTTCGATGCTGGTGCTTATTTTCAGACGCATCCAATGGGTTCTTTTGCCGCTGTTCTGCTGCTTTACAGCTGTACTTTTCATGTTCGGTTTTCTCGGTTTGATCGGCTGGCGGGTGACGGTCGTGTCATCCAACTTCACCTCACTGCTGCTGATTATTACGCTGTCGCTCTGTGTTCACCTGATTGTACGCTTTAACGAGCTCTACGACGAAATTCCCGGCGCCGATAAAGCAACAATGGTCCGTGAAATGATAAAAAGTAAAGCGATCCCAAGTATCTACACCGCACTGACCACAATTGTCGCCTTTATTTCACTGCTGACCAGCGATATCCGTCCGGTCATCGACTTCGGCTGGATGATGGCCATAGGCATTACCTTTGCCCTGATTCTATCCTTTGTTTTTTTCCTGCCGGGCTGATGCTGTTCAAACAGCCGGCTCACTTCACTCCCAAATTCGACATAACCGGCATCATCACCCGCAAATGTGCCGACTGGGTTGAACATCGGGCCGCCTGACCCTGATTTTTTCACCATGATTACCCTGCTCAGTGGCTATGGCATCAGCCAGCTGACGGTTGAAACCGGTTTATCGATTACTTCAAGCCGACAACTGAAATCTATCAGGCATGGAATTGATCGATAAAAATTGGGCGGAACCACGCCTCTTGATATCATCCTGGATGCCGATGCCGAATTCTTTGCCGTAAAAGAAAAGGAAAAAACGCTTCAGGAAAACGATCCTTTTGCCGACGATTTCTTTGATGAAGGAACGGCTGAAGCGGGGTTATCAGGCAGCAGCTACTGGTTTAACAGCTACCAGGCCGATCGCATCAAGAGAATTCACCAATATATCGACGACCTGCCGGAAACCGGAAAAGTCCTGTCAATGGCGACCACTTTCGCGCTGATGGAGCAGGTCAACGAAGATGTCCCCCTGGACAATATTTCTCTGGCGGTTATCCACAAAAAACTACCTCCGGTTATCGAAAATTCACTGTTCAAACCCTACATGTCCGCTGACGGCAACCAGATTCGCATATCATTACGTGTGATCGATTCGTCACCCGACTTAAGGCGCGATGCTTTCTTGACAAAAATCAAACGGGATCTGACAGAGCAATTCGATTTAAAACCAGAGCAGATTCATCTGACCGGAATGTACGTCCTGTACAACAATGTCCTGCAAAGTCTGTTCAAGTCTCAGATCATGACCATCGGTGTCGTTTTTCTGGTCATTATGGGAATGTTTCTGATCCAGTTTCGCTCCCTGCGGCTGGCAATCATTTCCATCATTCCCAACCTGATTTCCGCCGGTGTCGTCCTGGGCTTGATGGGTTTACTCAAAATCCCTCTCGATATCATGACGATAACCATCGCCGCCATAACCATCGGAATCGCTGTCGATGATACGATCCACTATGTCCACCGCTTCAATGAAGAACTTGAAGTCGACCACAATCCGCTGGCGGCCATGAAGCGCAGTCACGACAGCGTCGGGCGTGCCATGTATTACACTTCGGTTACGATTATCGTCGGATTTTCAATCCTGGCCCTATCGAATTTCCACCCGACGATCTACTTCGGCCTCTTTACCGGACTGGCCATGCTGGTCGCCATGTTCGCCAACCTGACTCTGCTGGCATTGATGCTGATTCTGTGGAAACCGAAAAATATGCCGGCGAAACCGTAGCGCCAGACCTGCAGTAATGCAAAGGCACGGAGAACAGCGGCTGTCTTCTTCATAGACTCTCTGCGCTTCAGGTTCTCGATGGTTTAATCAAAGGCCTAAAAACAGACTATTTTTCAAATAGTTCAAGAAATAACTGGCAATATTCCCGAAAAAGGATTATTGTTCGCGTCTTTTGTTTTTAATAAATGACGACAGGAAACCTATGTCTACAGAAACACCATCTTTCGCCGACCTCAATCTCGCACCATCCGTCTTCAAAGTGATCGACGAGGTCGGTTATGAAACACCCACTCCAATTCAGGCTCAAAGCATACCGCCACTGCTGGCCGGTCGTGATTTGCTCGGCCAGGCCCAGACCGGCACGGGGAAAACAGCAGCTTTTGCCTTGCCATTGCTCAGCCGTCTGAATCCAAAGATCAAGGCTCCGCAGATTCTCGTGCTAACACCAACCAGAGAACTCGCTCTCCAGGTGGCCGAAGCCATGCAGACCTATTCCAGGCACTTGAATCATTTTCAGGTTCTGCCGGTCTATGGTGGCCAGAACATGGGCCAGCAGTTGCGCCAGCTTCAACGTGGCGTTCAGGTTGTTGTCGGCACTCCCGGCCGGATCAAGGATCATCTGGGTCGCAAAACGCTCAAGCTGGATAAACTTTCAGCTGTCGTCGTCGATGAAGCTGACGAAATGCTTAAAATGGGCTTTATCGAAGAGGTCGAAGAAATTCTGACCTATGCTCCGGAACAGCGTCAGACCGCCCTCTTTTCAGCGACCATGCCACGTGAAGTGCTTGAAATAGCCCGCAGACACCTGAACGATCCCGTTGAAATCAGAATCAAGAGCAAAACCTCGACGGTCGAAAAAATTTCGCAACATTTCTGGCAGGTTAAAGGGCTGCATAAAATGGACGCCCTGACCGGATCCTCGAAGCAGAAGAAATTGACGGGATGATCGTTTTGTGCGTACGCGCCTGGCAACAGTCGAGCTCGCAGAAAAGCTGGAAGCACGAGGCTTTTCCAGTGCCGCCCTCAATGGTGACATGACCCAGATGCTACGTGAAAAAACGATTGAGCGCCTGAAGGATGGTTCGCTCGATATCGTCGTAGCAACAGATGTTGCCGCCCGTGGGCTCGACGTCAAACGGATCAGTCATGTTGTCAACTACGACATTCCCCATGACATAGAAGCCTATATCCACAGGATCGGCCGTACCGGTCGCGCCGGTCGTGAAGGCAAGGCCATCCTTTTTGTTGCTCCTCGCGAAAAACGCATGCTTTCGGCGATTGAAAGAACGACTCGTCAGCCGATCAAGGCGATGGCACTGCCAAGCCGCAAGGACATCACCAATCGGCGGATTCAGCTGTTCAAAGAACAGATTGCAACAGCGATGGAGTCTCAAGAGCTTGAGTTTTTCGAAGAGATGATCGATATCTACCAATCAGAATACGACGTCGGTCACCGCAAGATAGCGGCAACTTTAGCTTACCTGCTGCAAAAAGATCGCCCGCTCCAGATGGAAGAGCGATTTGTCGAAGAAGAACGCGTTCATCAGCCCCGAGAGCGTAGAAGCAGCCGTCCCGAACGAAGCAGAGCGGGTGATGACGACAAACGGACGTATCGGATTGAGGTCGGCCGCAAACATGGTGTCGAGCCGGGGAATATTGTCGGCGCCATCAGTAATGAGGGCAAAATCAACAGCAGTGATATCGGTCGCATCAAGATCATGGACAATTTCAGCCTGGTTGATTTGCCGGACAATCTGGATGCTGAAAAACTACACAAGCTGAAAACGGTCTGGGTTTGCGATGAGCAACTGCAAATCAGCCCGGACCGCGAAGCCGGCGGCTACGCAGATGCGAAGAAGCCGAACCGGAAACGCTTTGGCAAGGGCAAGTTCAGTGGCGCACAAAACTCACCTAAACAGCCGTTCAAGCGGCGTAAAAAATAGCACAACACAAAAGGCAGGCCTGGTGGCCTGCTTTTGTGTATTACGCTCTCGGTGACGATGACCGGCGCTGAGCTGACCACTTAGCGTGGAATGAAATCGGAATTTGAATTGATCCTGAGGACCACTGCCGTCAGTAACTCAATCGCGGCGTCGAGATCGCTCAACGCCAGGGTCTCAACCGGCGTGTGCATGTAGCGCAGCGGTATTCCTAGTAGCGCTGTCGCCACCCCGCCACGTGAAAGCTGCATTACATTGGCGTCGGTCCCTGTCGCTCTCGGCACACCAATGATCTGAACCGGAATATTTTTCTGCGCTGCCGTGTTGACAATCAGATCAAACAGGACCGGATTGATATTTGCGCCACGAGCAATGACCGGCCCCTTGCCAAGCTCAACCCGGCCGATCGTCTTTTGCTCAACATCGGGATAGTCGGTGGCGTGCGTCACCTCGACAACAATACCGACATCGGATTAACACCGTAACTACTGGCGGTTGCCCACGCAACCCGATCTCTTCCTGGACGGTGGAAACCGCATAAAAGTCACAAGAGCACTTCTCCTCGCGCTGAACCCGCTTCATAACCTCAGTGACGATGAAGGCACCCATCTTGTCATCAAAAGCTCGCGACGTGCAACGATCTCCCTGTAATTGCTGAAGCCCGACAGCAAAAGTGATCGGGTCGCCAATCTGCACCAGAGCTTCCGTCTCTTCACGGCTGGAACAACCGATATCAATCGTCTGCTGATTGAGTTTAATCACAGTATCCCGATCTTTCGGTTCAATTAAATGAATTGCCTTTTTACCAATGACACCCGCAATCTCACCTTTTTGCGTATGGATAAGAATCCTCTGCCCCGGAGACAGGTGCGGGTCAACGCCCCCTATGGCACCAAAGGAGATAAAGCCGTCATCGTCGACATACTGCACCATAAAACCAATTTCGTCGCAGTGTCCTGCCAGCATAACCCGCGGACCTTGACGGTTCTCCAACCGGGCAATCAGATTTCCCATGACATCGGTTTCGATACTGTCGGCAACAGCTTCAAGCCGGGCCCGGATAATTCGCTGGGCAGGCTGCTCATAGCCGGAAGGGCTGGGAGTTTCAACCAGTTTCTTCAGAAAGGCAAACTCGTCCTTATTCATTGCCACTCCCTTTTGCCCGATCAACGAGCGCTTGTGAATTGCTGAGTGCCTGCTGATACTGTTCTTCAGTCATTCCGGCCCCCAATGCAACCTTACGCATCATGTCGGGAGAGACCAGATCTCCCGGGCCATGGGCGTCGTTATTGACGACCAGCTTGGCTCCATACTGAGCTGCAAGGCGGGCGACATGGCCGTTGGTCAGAGAGTGGCCCTTACGCGTCGTGATTTCCAGACAGACGTTATTTTCAGCGGCCAACCGAACCTCTTCAGCGGTGATCATTCCGGGGTGTGAAAGGATATCGACACCAGCCTTGATCGCCGCCAGATTGGTTCCCGGCATCACCGGCTCAACAATCGTCTCACCGTGAACGACGATCAACTCTGCCCCCTTGTCGCGAGCCAGTTGCGCCGCTTCGCTCATGGCTGACGGAGGAACGTGGGTCAATTCGACACCGGCCAGAACCTGAATATTATTGGCGGCACCGAGTTCGTCAACGACATCGATAATATTGGATAACAGCCAGGCGATATTACTCTTGTCGGCATGGTCGGTTATGGCCATCGCCCTGTAACCGGCAACTGAAGCACGTCGCACCAGTTCAGCCGGAACCAATTCCCCATCGCTGAAGAAGGTATGGGTATGCAGATCAATCATCATTATCTCCATTTATAAAATAAGTGAGTGGCCAGCCGGAAACTCCAGACGAAACAGCCACCGTTTCTGCTTGGAAAGCCGGCAATTTTCGCAAGGCCAAGGGAATCAAGCCTTTGAGCTCAAAGCGCAGCCCTTTACGCGGCACCATCACATGTCAAGACCGACGCCGAAATTGCGGAAAAGAGCGATTTCCGGACAGAAACGAATTAAGACTCTACAGGATCCGGGCCAACCGCCCCAAAAAGCTGGATACAGCGACCGCAGAATCACGGAGCGAAGGAATCGGACAAAAGATTTCTGTTAGCGACTCCAGCAAGTTCAGTGCTTCAAATTAAACCAACTCACCCAGATTTGAGTTTCTGAGAACCTTGTCGATGCGAACATCAATGGTTGTACCGATCAGCTCTTCCGGGCCTGAAAAGTTGACAATGCGATTCCAAACCGTGCGACCGAACAACTGTCCATCCCCCTGCTTACTGATCCCTTCGACCAGCACAGGCAGCACCACCCCTTCATCGGCCTTCCAGATATCGGCGCTGATGCGATGCTGCAGATCAAGCAACCGATCAAAGCGGCGCTGTTTCTGAAGACTGTTTTGATCATCAACCATTTCAGCGGCAGCGGTTCCGCTTCTGGGCGAGTAGAGAAAGGTAAAGGCATCAGCATAACCGACTTTTTCGACCAGCTCGAGGGTGGCGAGAAAATCCTCTTCGGTCTCACGCGGAAAGCCGACGATGATATCTGTCGTCAGACGGATATCGGGACATTGCTGTTTGAGACGGGCAACCCGGTCCAGATAATCCCCCGCCGTATAGCCGCGATTCATCAGCCCCAGAATGCGATCCGAACCGCTCTGGAGCGGCAGATGAATATGGTGACACAGCTTATCCAGGGTTCCGAAGCAATCGATCAGTTCATTGGTCATATCCTTCGGATGAGACGTGGCAAACCGCAAACGCTGCAGCCCGTCGATGGCATTAATCTTATGCAACAGCTGCGCGAAGGAGAGTTCGTTTTCATCCCTGATTCCGTAGGAATTGACATTCTGGCCAAGCAGAGTGATTTCGCGTGCACCTTCAGCAACCAGACGTTCGACTTCGGTCACAATCTGGGCGCTGGGACGACTGATCTCGCGACCGCGAACGTGGGGAACAATGCAGTAGGAACAGAAGTTGTCGCAGCCCTGCATAACCGTCACAAAGCGGGTGACGGAATCGCTGTGGGACCTGTCAGGGAAAGGTTCTGACGGGTTTCATGATCAAGAAATTCAGTTTCTGCGCCGCGCTTTCGCTCAGCTTCTACCTGCTGAACCAGTTCAGGCAGCTTATGGATATTGTGGGTCCCGAACACCAGATCGAGATAGGCGACCTTTTCCAGCATTTTTTCACCTTCCTGCTGGGCGACACAGCCACCGACACCGATGATCAGGTTGGGATTCATATCCTTAATCGGCTTGAAACGACCCAGGTGACCGTAAACTTTGCGCTCTGCCTTGTCCCTGACGGAACAGGTGTTCATCAAAACAAGATCAGCTTTGTCAGCAGCATCAACCTGCGAATAGCCAATCGCTGAGAGGAGAGTAACAATCTGTTCGGAATCGACAACATTCATCTGACAACCGAAGGTTTCAAGGTAAAACTTTTTATTCATTTCACACCATTTATCCGCTATATCGGGGTTTTACGAGTTTAAAAGGGCTTGCGACTATAACGATCCGCCCAGAACAATGTCAATAGCCCAAAAACCTTTCCGTCAATCCTCAGGCAGGTGACGAATAAAGAGGTCAGGATGTTCAAGACATTCCAGAACGGCGACCTTGCGGTTGCCAAAGGACAGCCTCAGACTGAGCTGAGTTTTCCCGTATTTTTTACTTCTGTAGTGCTGGTATTCACTCATTGCGTAACTCTTCGTCTGGTGACCGAACAGACGGTTGCGCACCATAAGACGCTGATCCGTCAGGGCGTAATAGATTTTTCCCAACGGATACGCGCCAACAGCAATTGCCCCGGCCCGACCACGAAAGCGCCGACAACCAACAGAACAGGCACTGGCAACAGCCAGAGAGAATGACCTTCGGCCCTGATCAGCTGAACACCAACCATCAGCCAGAAACTGCTGGCCAAAACAGGACACTGCCGATCAGTGCCTGAAGCCAATGGCGGAAGGTGTAACAGCGCGGGGCCGGGCGCCCTGCCAGAGCAGTGTCTCCCCTTCGGACAATGGCCAGTGGATCGCTTCCTTCATCGCTAAAGTCCTTTCAAGCGCTGGGCGGCAGTCCTGCCCAGTTGCCCGTCGCCATCCGCCTGGACAACAGACTGGTAGAGTTTTTCAGCCCTGACCTTGTTGCCCTGATTCAGTTCCGCTTCGGCAAGCAGAAAAGTCCCCTGAACCGTTGGCAGCAATTTGATCGACGCATCGAGTTGACGTACAGCGTCGGCACTGCGCCCATTGTTAAGATAAATGTAACCGAGTCCCATACGGGACTGGAAATAGTCAGGGTCAACCTGAACGGCTCTAAGCAGGTAGCGACGAGCCGGGACCAGATCCTCGCTGCGCAGATAAGCCATGCCGAGCGCCGTCAACAGCAAACCGTGATCGGGGGCCTTCTGCATTGCTCGGTGGTAAATTTCAATGGCCCGGTCGAGTTTGCCGTTCTGCTCTTCTGTCCGGGCCTGATCGTAAAGCTGATAGGCCTCGCGGGTTTCCAGTAATGATTCTATCTTCAGCTGGTAAGCAGCTTTATCCTGATCAAAAAAGCGCTTGGCCGCGGGATAGTTTCTGGCGATATAGTCCCGATTGGCCTCTAATCGATCAGTCGAAAAAGGATGGGTTCGAAACAAACCGCCGAGCCAGTCGGATCGATTTCCCCCTTCGAGTTTGCGGATAAATACCTGCTGCAGACCAACCGCACCGTCCACGGAATGGCCAGATTGAGCCAGATAGTCGATCCCCAGTCGATCAGCCTCAAATTCCTGTTCGCGGCTGTATTTTTTATTCAGCAGATCAGCGGTCAGCCCGCTGATCTGATTGGCAACGGTTCCGTAACCGGAGTCGCCGGCCAGGAGTCCGACCAGACCGGCACCGGTATTGATCAAATGACTCCGTTGCATTTCCTGAATGCTGTGTCGAGCCGTTACATGACCGATTTCATGACCAAGCACAGCAGCCAACTGGGCTTCAGTCTCCATGTTAATCAACAGTCCGCGGGTTATAGCAATAAAACCGCCGGGCAACGCAAAAGCATTGGGCGATGAGTTATTGAGAACCCTGAACTCGTACTTCAACTCAGGCCGATGGCTGGAACGGGCCAACTTCTGGCCAAGCATGTCAACGTAACGGTTAAGATCATCATCAGGGTAAGCGCCGCCCATTTTTTGTAAAGCCTGCAAGTAGGATTTACGCCCGAGAGCCACCTCCTGGTCGGTCGTCACATTCATCAGCGCCAGTTCTTTACGCCCGGTCACCGGATTGACGGCACAACCGGCAATAAAAAGCAGACAAATCAGTAAAAGCCCAACGGGTCTGAAAAAAGTCAATGCAGCCTCCATGCGCCAAAACAGCAGAATCACAGGTTAAAATTGTTGCACAAGTTCTATCCAGACACTATAAATGACGCATAACATTCTGACAACATCTGGAAAAGATCGGATCAATTAAATGCTGAAACCTCCTGACGCGGCAATTTTACTCATGATTGCCCGTGAAGCAATCACCCATTGTGTCAGCGGCAAGCCCTACGCGCCAAGCCCAAGGGAAGAAAAAAAACTCAATGATCGGTGTGGATGTTTTGTCACGATCAGAAAGCGCGGAAATCTACGTGGCTGCATCGGTAACTTTCAGTCGCAGCAACCGCTCTATCGCGAAGTTGCCGATATGGCACAAGCCTCGGCAACGCAGGATCCTCGCTTTTCTCCGCTGCAGGAATCAGAACTCCATGATTATGACCTGGAAATAACCGTCCTCTCACCGCTCCAGAAAATAGATGATCCTCAACAGATTCATGTCGGCAGCCATGGAATCTACATCGAGAAAGGCTTCAGACGCGGAGTCCTTCTTCCCCAGGTGGCAACCGAGCATGGCTGGGACAGAGGAACATTTCTCCAGCAGACCTGCCTGAAGGCGGGACTCGATCCGCAGGACTGGCAGCACGAGGAAACGGACATCTACATTTTCAGCGGTCAGATCATCAATGAAAAAAATCAAGTAAAAAATAAATAGTGAGAATTTAAATGACTGAAATTTCGATAGAACTTGTCCCAAGAAGTGAATCATCCCTGCGTAAAGAGCTGACCCTTGTACGCGAACATTTCCCTCAGATACAGCGGATCAATATCCCCGATATTCTCCGCTTTGGCATGCGCAGCTGGGATGGCTGCAGCATTGCAGGTGAATATTTTCCTAAAACTATTCCTCACTTGCGTGCGATCGACTTCAATCCCAATGCACAACTGGGACTGATCGACAGGCTCCTGTGTGACGAAGTTGAGGCCGTTCTTGTCATTACCGGTGATCTACCGCAGGACATGAGTCACAAAGTCTACCGCACCAGCTGCCTTGAGATGATTCGGCGCCTGAAGCGTGAAGCGCCTCAGCTCAATGTTTTTGCCGGTATGGACCCCTATCGCAACGGCATCAAGGAAGAGATCGACTACATCCAGGCAAAGCGTGATGCCGGTGCCGATGCATTTTTCACTCAACCTTTTTTGATCTGCGTCTGATGGAAATATATCAGGGCTTCCTCAAGGATTTCACCATCTTTTGGGGCGTTTCGCCAGTCCTGACCGAAAACAGCCAGAATTACTGGGAAAATAAAAACAATGCCGTCTTCCCTCCGGACTTTGTCCCAACCCTTCAATGGAACAGAGACTTTGCAGCAAAAGCCCTCCAATTCGCCAGAGCCAGCAACGATAATCTCTACTTCATGCCGATCCGTACCGATATCGTCGCCTACCTGGATGGGTTGCTTTGATTTGTTGTCAGATCCCTTGCACTGACGTTTTTTCTCCAGCCGTCGAAGCTGCTTCAAGCGCTGATGGAACATTTTGGCGATAGCTTCGACCGCACTGACCTGATCTTCACTGAAAGCACTTTTTTTCTTGAACAGAGAATCAGGACCGTGCGCATGGCACCACGCACATAAAGTGCTTTTGCAACGTAGGAATAAAGACCTTTGGGGACAAACAGAACCCAGTCGATCGCTTTGATGCTACTGTGTGTATCGTCGACGATCAGATAGTCCAGATTCTCCTTTTCAATGTTCTCGGCAATGGTTCCGGTATAAGGAAATTGAGTCCCCGGATCAAGTGGCTCGTTCAGTTCACCGACCGAGTAAACCAGAACCTTATTTTCCGGGCATAGATATCGGAAAACATGACGACGTCCATGTTCGGGAACAGTTGCTTCTCCTGATAAATCCGCATCAGCATCTTCTCGATCGACATACAGTCGGCAAGATCGGCACACAGCTGCTGAATCTCCTCGCTGCACCCGGACTTGCGCCCATTGTCGCTCGATGCTTGCTCAGAATCGATCTGGTCCACGATCGCGCAGCGGATAAAGCCCTTGTTGTCATGAAAAATATTCGAGGCGGCAGTTGGCCGTCACCGTTTGGCCTTTACCCGCTCTCAAGACAAGGTCGAACTAACCCGACGCTCGGTCAACAGCTGTTCGAGTAGCTGGTCAAGCAGATTCTCCTTAGCCAGCAGGTCATCGATACGGTACTTCTTCCTGCGCTGTCCCGGTCCGATCAGCTTGCGGAAGGAAGAATTCGATCTCAGCAGGAGATTCCCCCGGCTTTCGCTGAACAGGGCAACGGGATAACTGTCGCTATCGACATCCAGAAGCCGTTGTCCCTGGTGATCGAAAATATTCTGCAGGCTTGCGACATGGTCACTGATATCCTCGACAGCCCCTCGTAATAACGAAGATCCGAGGTCGGCCAGCCGGTCAATTTGAACCAGGAAATCCGGTTATCGCAACTGACCCGAAAACGACACGGACCGGCACGCGATCCTTGAATCCGGCGGCAGCTTTCTCAAAGCGGATCAGATCATCGCAGAAGAGCATTTTCTCACGATATTCCCGATCCTTGAAAAAGCGGTAATTTTCACGACCAATGACCCCGACAGAACAATCATTCAGGGTGACAAAAGAGCGTTTCGACAGATCAAGACGCCAGAACAACATCTGCATTTTATTCAGGTCGACGGGGACCGATAACATTTCAGGCGGTGTCATTTAAAGTCCATCAGCAGGATCAATCGAGGGGGTCGAATTTGTCCGTTCCAGCGTAGCAGAGCGGACAGACCCAGGATTCAGGCAGGTCGTCAAAAGCCACTCCCGGAGGCACATTATTCATTTCATCCCCCTTTTCGGGTCATAAATATAGCCGCAGCAGGTACAAATGTATCTCACAAGTGCCTCCCAATCCGTTCCTTGTTGGTTACCAGAATAAGTGCCTCACAGAGGCTCATCAGACAGCAAAATACTTGGCCTGAGGGTGATGGGCAACAATTGCCGAAGTTGTCATTTCGGGCACCATCTCAAACGATTCGGTCAAACCGACCCCTATCTGTTCCGGATGGAGCAGCTCGAACAGCGGGCCATGAGCCCCAGATCGGGACAGGCCGGATAACCAAAACCATAGCGTGAGCCCTGATAGCCCTGGGCGACATAAGCCTCAATGCTGCCATTTTGCTGCTGGATTCCCATTTCAATCCGCATCTGCTCATGCCAGAGTTCAGCCAGTCCGTCGGTCAGTTCGACCCCCAGACCGTGCAACATCAGATAATCGTGATAGTTGTCGGAGGCGTAAAGCTCGTGGGTCATCCGGGCAAGCCGGTCACCGATGGTGACAACAAAAAATCCAACCCGGTCTCCCCCCTTTTCTGCGGGGCGAAAATAATCGGCGATGCAAAGACCGGGAGCATTGGCCTGACGTGGAAAGGAAAAGACCTTTTCGCCCTGATCGGACTGAACCAGCAACCGTTCACCATCCGACGCACAGTCAAAATAGCCGTAACTGACCCGGGGTTGCAACCAACCCTCGGATAAAGATTGCTCCTTTAACCGCCGAAAGAGCGGCAGAATGGTCTGCTGATGCAGTTCTTCATATTCGTCCTTGCTCATTTTCCCGCGCCGGTACCCCCAGCGGCCACGAAACAGGGCTGCTTCGTTGAGGTAACCGAACAACTTTTCGACATCGATATTTTCAACGATACGATATCCGCTAAATGGCGTTTCGGGGATATCACCACTGAAGTCAAGAACGTCCTGCTGCGGACCGGGGCGATTAGTCTTTGTGTCCCTGTCCTGCCAGCTGGTTGTCTGCAAAGTACCGGCTTCGAACTCACGGATGGCCTTTAAACCGGCAAAGGCATCGGCACAATAGACAACCTGGCGAGCATAGTTGGGAGCACAGTCCTGAGCGACAAACTTCTGCGTCAGGGCGGCCCCTCCCAGCAGAACGGGTTGTTCGAGCCCGGCATCCTGGAATTGCGCTAAATTATCTTTCATCAGCAGAGCCGACTTGACCAACAGCCCCGACAAGCCGATCACATCAACGGCATATTCCCTGGCTTTGGCGATGATCTCCTCTGCAGGAACTTTGATGCCGATGTTGTAGACCTTATAGCCATTGTTCGAGAGGATGATATCAACCAGATTCTTACCGATGTCATGGACATCTCCGGCAACCGTCGCCAAAAGAATCGAGGTGCGCCCCTCGTCAGACAGCTTTTCCATATAGGGTTCAAGGAAACCGACGCTCTTCTTCATCACCTCGGCCGATTGCAGCACAAAGGGTAGCAACAGTTCTCCACGACCGAACAGTTCACCCACTTCACGCATGGCCGGAACCAGTAGATTATTGATGATATCGAGCGGTTGCCAGCGACCACGCAACCCGCTCAACAGGTCGTCAAGACCCTCCTTGTCCCCTTTAAGAACCTTCTGACGCAGCAGCTCTTCGGCCAGAAGCCCCTCCTCTTTGGACTCATCATCTTCTTCGACCGCCTGTTCGAAATGATCAATAAACTGCATCAAAGATTCGGGAGCGCGATTATAGAGCAGATCAAGACAAAAGGTCCGATCTTCTTCACTGATGGCGGCGTAGGGTAAAACCTTGGCGGCATCAACAATAGCGGTATTCAGTCCGACCCGAACCGCTTCGTGCAGAAAAACGGAATTCAGGACTTTCCGGGCAGCCGGTCGCAATCCGAAACTGATATTGCTGACCCCCAGAGTAAAGCCGACTCCGGGCAATTCCTGCTTGACCCGTTTAATAGCGTTCAAGGTTTCAATCGCCGCATCCCGCATCGATTCGTCGCCCGAGCCGACGGTGAAGGTCAACAGATCAAACAGAATGTCCTGTGGCCGCAATCCATGTTTTTCTACGGCGCGGGAATAAATTTCCCTGGCAACAGCAACCTTGCGTTCACAACTGAGCGCCATCCCGTCCAGATCGATGGTCAGGGCGACAACGGCGGCACCATACTTTTTGGCCAGCCGGCAGATTCGATCAAGATTGGCTCCACCATCTTCCAGATTGATCGAATTAATGATGGCCCGCCCCGGATAAAGCGGCAGGACCTGCTCTAGGGTGTCGGGGCTGGTCGAGTCAAACATCAGTGGTGCTTTGCAGGCGCCGGTCATAAGCCTGGTCAGGTGAATCATATCCCCATCTCATCGCGACCGGCATAAGCAACACACAAATCGATGACCTGGGCACCACGGGCTTCCTGATCGAGCGCAACCTTGAGACAGGCGTCCCAGTCTTCTGCCAGCAGAGCTTCTCTGAAGGCCTTGGACCCGTTCGGGTTACACCGTTCTCCGATCAACAGCGGCGGGATCTCCTGGTTCAGTTCGACGGCTTGATAAAGACTTGCGACAGAAGCTTTCATTGAGAGACCTCCCGCTCTTTGGGGCTGACCCCGGCAAGACGTTCGGACAGGGCCTGAATATGTGCCGGGCTGGTGCCGCAACATCCTCCGACGATGCTGACTCCCTGATTGACGACAAAACCGTACATCTGTTCGGCGTAATCAGCCGGGCTGAGAGGATAGTGGGTTTGCCTGCCACAACTTCCGGGAGCCCCTGGTTGGGAATCACAGAAATCCGTTGAGGCCAGTGCTGACTCAGGTATTTGACGTGCGACATCATATCCTGCGGCCCGGTCGCACAGTTCAAACCCAAAGAAAACAGAGGGTAAGGTTCCAGGACAGCGACAACAGCAGCGATATCACTGCCGACCAGCATGGTCCCCTGCTGCTCAATCGTCACTGACGCCATGACCGGCAGATCGCGACCGGATCTGTCGATCATATCAAACACCTCGACCAGAGCTGTTTTGGTCTGCAGCAGATCCTGGCAGGTCTCAACGATAAGACAATCAACTCCGCCATCCAAGAGAGCCTCGACCTGCTCCCGTGTTGCTGAGGCAAGCTCTTTGACTGAAATGTGATTTAATGACGGCAGCTTTGTCCCTGGGCCGACAGAACCCGCCACATACCTGTCGGGGCGGTTCCCAATTGCCTTGCGTGCGTTGACCACCGCGCTGATATTGAGCTCCCTGCCCCTGTCCTGCAAGCCGTATTCGGACAGGACAACCCTGGAGGCTCCAAAGGTGTTGGTTTCGATAACCATTGCACCGGCATCCAGCATATCCTGATGCAAACCGATCATATGGTGAGGTGCAGTGACATTCAGGATTTCGTTAAATCCTTCGCAACCGTCCCATTCAGCATCACTGATCTCTTTCAGCTGAAGATTGGTCCCACAGGCACCGTCAAAAATAAGCAATGGCTGTTCTGCAAAAGTCATGATTCTTTTCCTGTATTCAAAAAGTGAGATTCATCAACAGATGGATAAAACATGTCAGTGTACCTGCCCGCAATGCACCTGTCCAGTGTCAAACAATCGCCGGCGGAAGATCATAATCAGCTCCCCATTGGTCCATATATTTGTTAAAATCTTCTCTCAAGGAGAATAACAGTGGCAGAGAGACGGAATAAAACGATGCCGGGAAGGCTCAAAAACAACTGGGCGAATACCTTTTGTCCGCAGGCTTGATCAACGCTTCAGAATTGGATGAAGCGATAGAGTATCAGTGTATTTACGGCGGCAAACTGGGAACCAGTCTGATCGAACTGGGTCTGGTCGAGGAGGATCAGATGGCCCGTATTCTGAGTCGGCAGCTGAACCTTCACTACATCAAACCTGAATTACTGATGAAAATATCGGCGGCAGTACTCAATCTGATCCCGGCAAAGATAGCCCTTAAATATCAGGTGGTCCCCTACTACGAAGACAGCAATAAACTTTATGTTGCCGTTAATGACAGCAACAATTTGACAATGCTCGATGAACTGGCCTTTCATCTGAACCATCTCATCGTCCCTCTGGCTATTCCGGAAATTCGCCTGATGCTGGCACTGAAGAAACACTATGGGATGAGGCTTCCCCCTCGCTATGAAACTCTGGCCGCCCAACTGCAGCGCCGTCACCTGGCTGCTCAAAAACAGGTTCCGACACAACGGAAGCGTAAGTCTCCGCCAAGCGGAGGGGGTGAAAAAATGACCGTTTCACAACAGCCGGAGAACACCCCCTGGCCGCTCCTGGGAGACATCGAGTACGCTGACGACCCGGTTGAAGATACATACGTCAGTGCAACATTCACAACAAAGGATCAGGCAGAGGCGGATGTTCTTGATCTTCTGGCTCACGCAGAGGAGCGCGACGACATCGCTCATGCACTGATCAATCATCTGCGTAAGGACTTTCCCGAATGCGGTCTGCTGATCATCCGGGAAGAGACGGCAACCGGCTGGGTCGCAACGGGAGGCAAACAGGATTCGCCCTTCTCTCCCTTCGACCAGATTGTGATCGACCTCAACAGAGAGTCGCTCTTCAGAGACGTTGTCACAAACCGCAACCACTATCTGGGACCGGTGTTTAAAAGCACGGAAAATCGGAAGATTCTGTCCTATTTTTGCAGCCGCCCATCGCAGCAGGCCCTGGCTGTCCCTCTGACGGTCCAGAACCGGCTGGTGAGCATCCTCTATGTCCAGGGAGCGTTGGAAATACTCGAACAACACTTAACCGAATTGCAGTCTCTGGCCGGTAAAGCCGAAATGGCATTCAAACTCCTGATTATCAAAAACAAAATTCTCAACACCTGAAAGCCAAGTAGATGGCATCATCCGAGACCCTTTCAAACTTACGCATCCAACAAGCGTTGACCGCTTCGGAAACGGAATTATATGGACTTATCCATGATCCCGATCCACTGTTTCTGGCCGTACTTCTAAAGAATCCCCGACTGAATGAAGATCACCTGCTCACATTACTCAAACGCCACGATTTAAGCGAAAAGTTGATTTCCGGAATCTATCGAGCCAGAAAGCAGGAGCTGAGCCATCGACTGCTGCTCGCTATCGCCAAAACCCGCGGACTTCAGGAAGCCTGATCCGCAACCTTCTTCCGCATCTGCGCCTGTTCGAACTGGCGGATCTCTGTAAACAGCCGGGTGCCACACCAGACCGAAGATTAGCGGCAGAACAAACAATTCTGCAACGTCTGCCGACAGCCCCTCTCGGACATAAAATCGCGCTGGCACGCAGAGGAACACCAACTGTCGTCAGCGAACTTTTAAAAGAGGGGAATCCGCAGGTCTTGAAGTCTGCCTCGCCAGCCCGAATTTACGTGAGTCAGCGATTTTTCAATTTTTAAAGGGTGCCAAGCAACGGCCGATACCATCTCCCAGATAGCCCGCCATCAGCGCTGGAAAGAGCGCCCCAATCTCAGGCTGGCCATCCTTAAACATCCTCGGACTCCAGCCGTCTGGCTGACCCTGTGGCTGCCGAAAATAAACCTTCACACGCTCAGGCAACTTCAGTACAGCTTTAAAACGCAGCCTGATAAAAGGCGACTGATCGACGGAGAACTGGAAAAACGTATCGGCGGCAAAAAAAACGCTGAAAACATTTTTATACCGCCAATCATACCGATCTGACCACATCTCCCTATTCCATTTGCATTTCCTAAATTAACTGTTAATAATAGATTCTGTCCTCTATCTCAAGGATATTAAGATATGCATATCGATACTGATGTTCTCAATACGCTCTACTCTTTCCAGCCCGATGACGAACCCGATTTTGTCAGTGACATCATCCGCATTTACCTGCAGTCGGCAAATAATAACATCGCAGCCATGAAGACGCTTACTCCATAACCATACAGATCAGTTGATGAGAGCATCTCACACCCTGAAATCGAGTAGTGCTAATGTAGGGGCGACAGCTTTGATGGAAATGTGTAAAGAGCTGGAGCAGGATTGCCGTAGGGGGCACCCCTGTTATGCCTCAAAACAGGTTGAAAACATCTGTGCCGAATATGCCGAGGTCAGTGCATATTTAACCCGACGGTTTTATCCGCATAGTTTTCGGAGAGAGTCGATGCCAAACTGGAAAACGCTGTTCTTTTATTGACGGCAAGCCTGACCATCTGCGCAACGACGGCTATGGCCACAGAAGAGATGCTCGACATGGAGCTGGAATCCCTGATGCAGGTCAAGCTTACGTCGGCCGGCCGTAAAGAGCAGCACTTGTCTGACATTCCTGCGGCTGTTTACGTGCTCAGTCATGAAGATATCCAGAATTCAGGGGTTACATCCATTCCAGAAGCATTGCGGTTGGTGCCGGGACTCCAGGTTGCCCGTATCAGCTCAAATAACTGGGCGGTATCGGCCAGGGGATTTTCCCGCTATTTTTCAAGTAAGCTGTTGGTCCAGATTGATGGCCGCAGCGTCTATACCCCCTTCTATTCCGGTGTCTACTGGGATGCCCAGAATGTTGTCCTCGAAGATATCGAGCGGATCGAGGTCATCCGCGGGCCGGGCGCAACCCTGTGGGGTGCCAACGCGGTCAACGGAGTCATTAACATCATCACCAGGTCGTCTGAAGAGACTCAGGGCGGATTGGTCAGCGTTGCAAGTGGAAATCACGATAAACTGCTGGCAACGGCCCGTTATGGAGGCCATTATGGAAACACCCACGGGCGTTTTTACCTGCATCAGCACAATCAGGATTCATACACCTATCGATCCGATTCTTCCGACGCAAATGACGACTGGAAAGTAAGACAAGCAGGCTTCCGCTTCGATGGTGATACCGGAGACACCAACAACTGGACTATCCAGGGAGATATTTATCGCAATGACATGAACCAGCAGATCGATTATTTCTGGACCCTCCAGCCACCCTATGCCAACACCGTTCAAGATAACTTCAATGCTGACGGGCACAACCTCCTTGCCCGTTGGACTCATCATGATTCACTCACGGAATCGACAACGGTTCAATTCTATTACGATGTTTACGACCGTGATGAAATCTACCTGCGAGAGCACAACAGAGTCTTCGATATCGACCTGCAGAAACAGATTCGACCCCTTCACGATCATGATATCGTCTGGGGTCTCGGTTACCGCTACAATAGAGATCGTTTCGGCAACACATTTCAATCAGAGATGGATCCCCCCACCGAGACAACCGAGCTTTTCAGCGCTTTCGTGCAGGACGAAATCACGTTAAAAGAAGACGCTCTGTGGCTGACAACCGGAATCAAGGTTGAACATAACGATTATACGGGAACCGAGTACCAGCCCACCCTGCGTCTTCTGTGGAAGCCGTTGCGGCATCACAGCTTCTGGGCTGCGGTTTCACGCGCGGTCAGAACACCGTCGCGGATAGAACGCAGCGGTTCTGCGGTGACGGCGGTCATGGAAGTTCCCACCCCTCGTCGCCGTCGACCATGGTCCCCGTTGCCATCAGAACGAAGGGCGACGGTTCATTCTCGTCGGAAGCTCTGATCGCCTATGAAGCCGGTTATCGCTTTTCTGCAACAGATCATTTTTCCGTTGATATGGCTCTGTTCTACAATGATTATTCTCATCTGCGAACGTTCCGCTTGTCAGCTGACCAGCCTCAATTTATTTCGATAATGCTACGGATGGATACAGCTATGGTCTCGAGCTTTCAACCAGATGGGTCCCCGTTGACTGGCTCAAGGGGGAATTGAATTACACCTTTATCGATCTTTCGGTGGCGCAGCCATTCCTTGGTGCGCCCGGAACAACCATGGATGAGGGATTAACGGCCCCTCAACATCAAGTTACGGCCTGGCTTAACCTGAAAGCCCGCGAAGACCTCAGACTGAATATTATTCTCCGTTATGTCGACCGCACTCAAGTGAACAATATTGCAGACCTTAATGCCATCGAAAGCATTGATCCCTACACTGAACTGGACGCCAACCTTAAATGGCAGTTGCACCGCGACCTGGAGATAACCCTGGCAGGCTTGAACCTGCTGGATTCAAAACATCTGGAAACCATGCACGACGCTTACAAAGCCGCGATAGAACCGGGGCGCTCATTTTACGCCAAAATTTCCTGGAATTTCTAGGCGGAGGAAACTTTATGCGCAATGGCGTGATCTACACAACTCTCTGCCTCTGTCTTCTGGCTGTACCAGGGCTGTCTCATATAAAATCGACACCTGAGGAATATGAGCTCAAAGCTGCTTTTCTGTACAATTTTGCCAAATTCATAACATGGCCAGACAGTTCATTTTCAAATTCAGACGACTTTTTTTATTATTGCAGTACTAGGTCAAAGCAGGATCACAGAATACTTACGGCCCCTTCAAACAAAACCGTGCGGGGTAGACAAATTGTCATCAAGACCTTTCCATCAATCGAAAACGTCAGCGATTGTCACATTCTTTTTTTAAGTTCTGAGACAATTAAAAAACAGGCCTATATTTTAAACAGGCTCTCACCAAAAGCGATCATCACAGTTTCGGATCAAAAGAATTTTGTCGACAATGGCGGGATCATACAGCTTGTCACCGTACGAGACCGCCTGCGTTTCATGATCAACAAAGCCAGGGCCGATCAGTTGGACCTTAAAATCGGCTCCCGTTTACTGGCTTTAGCGACCGATGTCAAGGTGGATTCACATGAGTAATTTTTTAAATAATCTGCCCTTCAAACATAAGCTCAACGCTATAATTTTGGGGATTTGCTCAGCGATCCTGATCATTTCAATTTCAATTACAGTGCTGAGTCAATGGTATATTCAGCGCAGCAACCTGCTGCTGGAACTGCAGACGCTCGCCAAAATCATCAGTGAGAACAGCTCAGCCGGACTGTTATTCAATGATAGAGAAGCCTTGCAGGAGACCCTTCAGGCCCTGCGCAAAGACAGCTCGATTATCAAAGCTGCTATTTATCTGAACAACAATGAAGCATTTATCCAATATCAGTTCGCAAAGGACTCCCTGAGCCACTGGCCCGATCTCGATCCAAAGTCAGAAATAGTCAGCAAAGGTTTCAGAATACACGATCATCACATCGGAGTCCTGCAGACGATCACTGTCGATGGAGAACCTCTCGGCAAGCTTTTTCTTCAGGCGAGTATGAACGAACTCTATGCCATGATCAGCAAGACAACTTTTTACGCCCTGCTGATCATATGCTTTGTTCTGCTCATTGCCCTGTTGCTTTCAAATCAATTACAAAAACTGGTGTCCAAACCGCTTCAAAACCTGGTTGCAACCGTAAAACTGATTACCGATGAAAAAGATTACAGTATCCGAGTGGACAACGACTACAAAGATGAGCTGGGACAGCTGTCTGCAGCCTTTAACGGCATGCTCGAGCAAATTCAGCTGCGCGACGATCACCTTGAAGAGCTGGTACAAAACCGTACCGCACAACTTGAACAAACCATGGAAGAAGCCATCGAGCTGGCCCATAAAGCCCAGGAAGCCAGTAGAGCAAAATCACAATTTCTGGCCAACATGAGTCATGAGATCAGAACACCGATGAACGGAATCCTCGGCATGGCGGAAATTGCACTGGATACCGATCTCACGGCAGCGCAACGCAGCGCAGTGGAGACCATAGAAGCATCCGGAGAATCACTGCTGACAATTATTAATGACATTCTGGATTTTTCCAAAATTGAAGCCGGCAAGCTGGAAATCGAGAAGATCAATTTCTGTCTCACAACCCTGGTTGACGATATCGCCCAATTAATGGCCAACAGGGCCCATGCAAAGGGGCTTGAGTTAATCATTGACATTAATGACGCGGTTCCGACCCATGTGAATTCAGATCCGAACCGTATTCGCCAGATTCTGACAAACCTGATCTCCAATGCAATCAAGTTCACCGAACAGGGCGAGATCCTCATTAAACTTGATTGTATCCGTCAGGATTCAGCCACAGCGCAAATTCTTTTTTCCGTTAAAGATACAGGGATCGGCATGACCTCGGAAGAGCAGAAGGAGCTGTTTCAACCCTTTTCTCAAGCGGACGAATCGACCACCCGTAAATATGGCGGAACCGGTCTCGGTCTCGCTATTTCCAAGCAGCTGTGCGACATGCTGCATGGTCAGATCGGCTGCATCAGCCAACGCCGGGTGGGCTCGTCTTTCTGGTTCGAGCTACCGCTGCTGAAAGCACCCAGCGCAAACATCATCTCCAAACCGACAATGAATCAACTGGATGGATTGCGCGGTCTGATCATTGATGACAGCAGCACCAATCGACAACTGCTTGAACATCAACTTGAGAAGTGGGGGATGAAGACAGAAACAGCCGAAAACGGCATTGAAGGTCTGAACCAGCTTCACCAGGCCATGGATAAACGGCAACCGTTCGACCTGGTCCTCCTTGATATGCAGATGCCCGATATGGATGGGCTGGAGGTGGCCAGTTTGATTAAAAAAACACCTGAACTCAAACAAACCAGGCTGATCATGCTGACTTCGGCCGGGTTTCGTGACAATGCCGCCCAAGCTCAGAAAGTCGGAGTAAAAATTTACCTGACCAAACCGGTGCGTCAATCTGATCTCTACAACAGCCTTGTCGCACTCGTTGCCGACAAAAACAGCAAAGATGAACTGATCTCACATTTCAGCCTTGAACAGGACACTCCAACGTTCTCTGCCAAAGCACTTCTGGCAGAAGACAACATGGTCAACCAGCAGGTCGCCCGAGCGGTCCTGCGCAAACTGGGTTGCGACGTCGACCTGGCAAACGACGGAAGAGAAGCAGTCGCCAAGGCCGGTCAGCGCAGCTATGACATTATTTTTATGGATTGTCAGATGCCGCACTTGGACGGCTACGAAGCGACGATCACTTTAAGACAGCGGGAACACGAAGAGAATGCACAACGCACTCCAATCATAGCACTCACAGCCAATGCCTTGAGCGGTGACCGTCAAAGATGCTTCGACGCAGGGATGGACGATTATGTCAGCAAGCCCTATTCGCAAAATCGCATTGCCGAGGTTCTTAACCTGTGGTTGCCTGAGCATATGAAAAAAGATCAGCAAGCATCGGTCAAAAAAGATTTGCCGGCACACCTTGACCACAACGACAGCATCGACCAGAATGTCTTGAATACGATACGCTCTCTGCAAATGGGAACGACTGATAATATCCTGATTCAGGTGATCGACCTGTTTTGACTGACACTCCGAATCAGTTGACTCAAATAGAACGGGCTCTGATTGAAAATGATTTCGACACTGTCCGAACCCTGGCCCACGGATTGAATCGAGCAGTGCAAACCTCGGGCGATGAAATTATCCAGATTGTTCAAAAGCTTGAAGACACAGGCCGCCTTCATGCAGAGAAAGGAGCGGACGAGCTGTTTCGCCGGATCAAGGCGGAATTCGGCCTGGCCGCGAAGCAGCTTGACGGGGAAAGAACAGCCAATGAACACAAATCCGAATAGCCTCACTCCTCACATCCTTGTCGTAGAGGATGATCCGGCCTCGCGTCTGCTCATGCGGGCCAGCTTACAGAAATCGGGATTCCGCGTCTCCGAAGCACAGGATGGACTGGCGGCAATCACCGATTTTGAAGAACTCGAACCGGACGCGGTCCTGCTTGATGTAATGATGCCGAAGCTCGACGGCTATGATACCTGTCGGGCCATCCGTAAACTAAAAGGAGGAGAGCACACACCAATTCTTATGGTCACGGGTCTCGACGATCTTGAAGCCATCCACAAAGCCTTTGACTCCGGCGCGACCGACTTCATCACCAAGCCGATAAACTGGGCGATCCTTAACTACCGGGTCAAATATATGCTGCGTGCCAGCGAGGCTTTCCTTGATATTGTCGACAAGCAACGCCAGATTCAGGAATTGGCTTTTTCGACCACCTGACCGGACTCGCCAATCGCACCCTGTTCAAGGATACGCTGGAAGTGGCTATCGCGGAAAACACCATTTCGGACTCACTTGTGGCCGTGCTTTTTCTGGATCTTGATCGTTTTAAAGCCATCAATGACACCCTGGGTCACCACATGGGAGATCGCCTGCTGAAAAGCGTTGCAGGCCGTATCAATGCCTGTATCAGAGAAAATGACACCTTCAGCCGCCGCACCAAAAGAAATTCCAGACATTATATCTCCCGTTTAGGCGGTGACGAGTTCACCGTATTGCTCCCGCAATTAAAAGATCCCGAAGATGCCGCACGAGCGGCCATCCGCATCAACAAAAGCCTGACAGAGCAGTTTCTGATCGAAGGGACTGAAATATTTATTTCCGCCAGCATAGGAATCAGTATCTTCCCACTCGACGGGAATGAAGCTGAAGAGCTGATGAAACATGCCGATCTGGCCATGTATCACGCCAAGGAAAAAGGCAAAAATAATTTTCAGTTTTACAAAACATCGCTCAACGTCAAAGCCAAAGAACGGCTCGAATTTGAAAATGACGTCCGCAAAGCCGTTCAGAACAACGAATTTGAGCTCTATTATCAGCCTCAGATCGACCTGGCAAGCGGCATGATCAGCGGCGCTGAAGCATTGAGTCGCTGGCACCACAAAACCCGTGGAACAGTGTCACCCGGAGAGTTTATCCCAGTCATCGAGGAACTGGGGCTTATTATTCCATTTACTGAATGGGTTATCCGCCAATCGGGACAACAACAGGTCGATTGGAAGAACAGAAACTGCCGCCCGCCCAAAATAGCCATCAATGTTTCCAGTCAGCATTTTGTTGAGCAGAACATTCCGGACAAGATTGTCCAGACTCTGCAATCGTTCAACATCAGCTCAGACTTTCTTGAACTCGAACTGACCGAATCAGTTCTGGCTGATCAGAATGATGAAACGATCCTCACCCTGCAACGGATCAAAGAACTCGGCATGACAATCTCGGTCGATGACTTTGGTACCGGTTACTCCTCCCTGGTCTATCTGAAATCCTTCCCCATCGATATCGTTAAGATCGATCGATTTTTCGTAAAAGACATCCTAACCAGCGTCCAGGATGCAGCCATCGTAAAAGCCATTATTGCAATGGCCCACAGCATGGGCATCAAAGTCGTTGCCGAAGGGATCGAAGAGCCGGGACAATACAGGCTGCTGCGCGAAATGCAGTGTGATTACGGTCAGGGTTACCTGTTCAGTCACGCTATCAGTGCTGCCGATTTCGGTCAAATGATCAAATCCAATCAATCATTAATCCCAGAAGATGGAGCTTAACTTTTTAAAATTATTTTATTTTTATCCCTTGCAATCACACAGATAGCGGCTATGATAAAGCATTAACATTTTATCACTAAAGGTTTGAAATATTTGCGGCCGCCCCAATGAATGAAGAGTTCAGACAAATCATCCTGAATGACAACAGTTTACCGTCACCACCCGTCATTGCAGTGCAGATCCTCAACACGGTTCAGGATCAGGAATCGGGACTCAGTGAGTTGAGCAGGATTATTGCGACCGATCCCTCCCTGACAGGCAAGATGCTGCAATTAGCCAATTCAGGCTTTTACGCGCTCAGCAGCAAAGTGACCAGCATCGATAGAGCCCTGACCGTGCTCGGGACCAACGTCATCAAAAACATCGCCCTGTCGTTTGTCATCGTCACCGATATGCGCACCAACAACTGTGCCGAATTTGATCTCAACGACTACTGGCGTCATAGTGTCACCGCAGCCGTTGCCGCGGAATTACTGACTCAAGCCGTTGGCCGTCCCAATCAGGACATTTTCGTCACGACACTGCTGCACAACATCGGCACGGTCGTTCTGGCGTTACAGGCGAGTCAGAGCTATCGCCGGTTAGTTCAGTGTAACTTTCCTGAAAATGACGTGATTATCACGAACGAGCAGCAGATGTACGGTTACGACCATCAGCAGGTTGGAGCGCTTGTCGTCGCGAAATGGGGCTTGCCGGAGCAGATCTCGATCCCGATCATGCATCATCACATGCCCGATTCCGCCCCACAGGATTATCGTGAGACAACCTGGATTGTCGCCTTTGCCGACCGTCTGGCCCAGGTATACACGGGAGCTGAATGCGCCGAAAAAGTCAGAAAACTGCAAATAGACCTCAGCGACAAGTTTCCGTTAAGTGACGACACCATCAGACTCCTGCTCGATCAGGTCGCAGAGAAAAGCATTGAGATTCTCGAAACTTTTGACATTGAAGCGGGAGGTATGAAGCCCTACTCTCATCTGCTTCAGGAAGCAAACGAAGAACTGGGGAAATTGAATCTAAGTTATGAACAGCTGGTCATTGAGCTGAAAGAAGCGAAAGAAAAATCTGAGCGGCTGGCGAGACAGCTCAGCGATGCCAATATCCGCCTTAACGACCTGGTTTTTAACGACTCTCTCACCGGTCTGTTTAATCACCGTTATTTTCAGCAGAGCCTCTCAACCGAGCTTAAGAGAGCTCAGCGCTACGATTTTCGCTGTCGCTGATTCTTTTTGATATCGATTTTTCAAAAAGGTTAACGATACTTACGGACACCCGGCGGGAGATCAGGTGTTAAAAAACATTTCAAAGGCCATTAAAGATTCAGTCCGGCCAAGTGATATTCTTGCTCGCTACGGTGGCGAGGAATTCGCCGTCATATTGCCGCAAACGGACAGTTCCGGGCTCAAAGTTTTTGCTGCGCGAATCAGACGCTGCGTGGAGGGGGTCATAACAGCCTATGAAGACAAGCATATCATGGTCACCATCAGCCTCGGAGGAACAACATTCGGTCCTGAACAATCCGGGATGACCAAGGATATGCTGTTTGAGACAGCCGATAGAGCGCTCTATATGTCTAAGAATAACGGTCGGAATCAGGTCACGATTCTGACCACGGAGAACACCCCTTCCCCCCTGTAGGTCATTATGCAATCAAATGAAAATTATTGTGAAATCCTGAGCTTGATCAAAGCAGATATCAATTTGCCTTCGCCGCCGGCGATTGCAGTTAGAATTTTAGACTGCGTCCAGAAAGATGAAGCGGCTCTCAGCCTGCTCGGTGATATTATTTCATCCGATCCGGCCCTGACGGCAAAAATGCTCAAGGTTGCCAATTCAGAGATTTTCGCCCGCAACGGTCAAATCAGCAATATCAAGCGCGCCATGACCGTACTCGGCACCAACATTATTAAAATATCGCGCTCTCGTTTATCATCGCCGACAATCTGACCACTGACGAACTCAAAAATTTCGATTTTGATCTTTTTGGCGCCGCTCTGTGATTTCAGCCGTTGCGGCTGAAGTCATTGCAAAGAAGACAGGACTCAAGAACGATGAGATTTTTGTCGCCGCCCTGCTTCAGAATATCGGCATGCTCGTCATTGCCCTGACCAAAGGAGATGACTACGGCAAACTGCTTCAAGAGCGGGATGCGGCAATCGAAACCCTGGAGACAAAGGAATACGGTTTCAACCATTTGCAGGTCGGTTACGCCCTACTGTCATCGTGGAACCTGCCTGAATCGATTACCGAGCCTATTTTATTTCATCATCAACCGGAAGACTGTGGAGATGAACATCGCAGCAGTGCCGAAATAATCCTCTGCTCTCACCGTCTGGCAGACATCTACCTGTTGGATGAAGCGGGTGAAAAGCGCGCCTGTTACAACAGGAAATGATCGATCGTTTTGGCCTGAACAGTGAACAGGCCCTGGCAGTTATCGATGAAGCAGCAACCGGTTGCCAGGAGATACTGATCAGTTTCGACCTGAATCAGGGAGAGATCAAACCTTATTCGCTCATGCTCCAGGAAGCCAACAAAGCTCTGGGAGATTTACAGCTGAGCAATGAACAGATGCTGTTGGAAATGCAGGAAGCCAAGGAAAAAGCCGAGCGCCTGGCCGGCGAACTTCAGGATGCCAACTCCAGACTGAAGGAACTGGTTTACCGTGATGGCCTGACCGGGCTTTACAATCACCGCTATTTTCAGGAGGCCCTGGATAATGAGCTGTCAAGAGCTCGACGCTACCATACATCGGTGTCGCTGATCCTGTTTGACGTTGATCATTTCAAACAGGTTAACGATACCCACGGCCACCCTGCCGGCGATCTTGTGCTGATGAATATCGCCAGAGCCGTCAGTACCGCTGTCCGTCCCAGCGATATTGTTTCCCGTTATGGCGGCGAAGAATTTGCGGTCATTCTCCCCGAAACCGGGCCGCCGGGGCTAAAGTCTTTGCCGCAAGACTGCGACGGTGCGTCGAGGGGATAGCGACGCTGGTCGACGGTCAATTGATCTATGTCACCATCAGTGCCGGGACAACAACCTTCAGCACCAGTTCGGCCCATGTCACCAAAAATATGATCATCGAAACAGCCGATCGCGGCCTGTATTCTGCCAAAAACAGCGGCCGTAATAAAGTCGTTGCCCTGGAACCACAGGGAGCAGCGGGGTAAGGCTGGTGATTTCCACAGCGACGCACTGGATTCATTAAGATTAACATGATAATTTTATAGCTGCTTTACCGGCATCCAGGGTGGGAAGGTGATACGATTTCATGACAGACGAAAGCGTTGGACAATTTCAACTGGCTCAGTTCAAACAAGATGCCCTCTGTCTGCATCTGAGCGGTCACTGGCGTTTGCGTTCGAGCCTGCCCGACAGCACAGCGGTAATAACGGAAATTCTGCGCCACAACCCTCGGCTCTGTACTTTGACTGCAGCAACTGGGTCTCTGGGATACAGGTTTAATGACCTTCCTCGTCGGTTTGATCAATGGCTGCCGCAAAAACGAAGTCACGGTGGTCGAGGATGCTTTACCCCAGGGCGTGCAAAAGCTGTTAAAGCTATCACTCGCGCTGCCGGAGCGTCGAAGCAAACCGCGGACCGTACTCGGCCAGCCGGTTCTCGCCAAAATCGGCAACGTCACAATTGAAATGCATCGCAGCTGGAACGACATGCTGACGTTCACCGGCGATGTGTCTGCCGCATTGATCAATTTTTTACGCGGCAGAGCCCGTTTTCGCATGTCGGATCTGCTCTTCCAGCTCGAAAATGCAGGTCCCTCGGCCCTGTTGATCGTCACCCTTATCAGCGTTCTCGTCGGCATGATCCTCGCCTTTGTCGGGGCCGTTCAACTGCGCCTGTTCGGTGCTGAAATTTTTATTGCCAACCTGGTCGGGCTGGGCATGGCACGGGAAATGGGGCCATGATGACCGCCATTATTATGGCCGGACGAACTGGGGCCGCATATGCCGCACTGCTTGGCACCATGCAGGTCAACGAAGAGATTGACGCTTTGAAAACCGTCGCTATCTCTCCAATAGAGTTCCTTGTTCTACCACGCCTTCTGGCCCTCTTTCTGACCATGCCACTGCTCTGCATTTATGCTGATTTCATGGGGATTCTCGGTGGTGCGATTGTCAGTGCAACCATGCTCGACATCTCATTCTTCCAGTATTTTCAACAAATCCAGGGATTTGTGGAGCTCAGACATTTTGTCATCGGGATTGTAAAGGCGGCTATTTTTGGTATCCTGATCGCTTCGGCCGGATGCTTCAGGGGATTGAATTGCGGTCGCAGCGCTTCAGCAGTCGGTTTGCCGCAACCAGTGCGGTGGTCACATCAATCGTTCTGATTATCGTCGCCGACGCCATTATTACCGTTCTTTGCCAGGTTTTCGGAGTCTGAGCCGATGTCGATCCCGCATCTTGATATTCGCAACCTGACCATGGCTTACGGCGAATCGGTGATTCAACAAAACCTCAACTTCACCGTCACCCGGGGTGAAATTTTTATCATCATGGGCGGCAGCGGTTGCGGTAAAGCACCCTGTTGCGCCACCTGATCGGCCTGATGGAGCCCGCTCAAGGTGAAATATTGATCAATGGAGACAACCTCTGGAAATCCTCACCAGAGGAGCGAAACCGATTGCTCAGCCGCAGCGGTGTCCTCTTTCAGGGCGGAGCGCTCTGGAGTTCCATGACGTTGAGCGAAAACCTGGAGCTGATCCTGCACGAATACACCGACCTGAATCAAACACAGATTCAGGATGTCATCAGCTACAAACTGTCGCTGGTCGGACTGTCACGTTTCGGCGATTATTACCCCTCTGAAATCAGTGGCGGCATGAGAAAAAGGGCTGGACTGGCCAGAGCGATGGTCCTCGACCCCGACATTCTCTTTTTGATGAGCCTTCAGCCGGTCTCGACCCGGTCAGTTCACGCTCCCTGGATGATTTGATTCTTGAACTGCGCGACAGTCTCAAATCAACCATCGTCATCGTAAGCCATGAACTGGCCAGTATTTTTGCCGTTGGAGACACTGCAATCTTTCTCGACCCAACGGAAAAAAGTATTATCGCATCGGGGAATCCAAGGGAGTTGCTCGAGCAATCCGACGACCCGAGGATTACCCGTTTTTTAACCCGTTCGAATTAACAAGCATTACCCGCAGAGACCACTGTGTTATGCTTCATTGGTCATTTCAGGAAACACCGCAGGTGTTGACCAGGTCAAAAATGAGATAAACATTATGCAGAGACGTAAACGTGTAGACCCACGAGTTATCGGCAGTTTTGTTGTCGGTGCGGTTATTTTGAGCGTGGCAGGCCTGCTGTTTTTCGGCCCTGGCGGTTTTCTGTCGGAAACCCGCAGCTACGTCATCTATTTTGACAGTTCGATCAAAGGCTTGAAAGTCGGCTCTCCCGTGCGTTTTCGAGGAGTCAAGATCGGTCAGGTGCGGGATATCAATGTCCACGTCAGTCCCAGTGATTTTGAATTCAGCATTCCGGTTGTTATTGAGATCGAACCCTCAAGGATCAAAGCGGAAGGCACCAGACAAGGCTTCATCGATGCCTTTAAAACCTCCTTTCAAGGCAATGACCCTATGCGTTCACTGGTGGACAAAGGTTTACGCGCGCAACTGCAACTCGACAGTCTCGTCACCGGACAGCTCTATGTCAACTTTGATATGCATGAAAATGCTCCATTGACACTGACCGGTTACGTCAGCGACTACCCGGAGCTGCCGACCATAACCTCAAGCCTGGACGAATTGACCAAAACCATCGAAGATCTTCCACTGAAAGAGCTGGTCGGCAAACTGATCCATTCGGCCGAAGGTTTTGAAAAACTGACCAATTCTCCCAGTCTGCATAATGCCCTCTCCAAGTTCGACAACACGGTCAGTCAGCTGAACACCCTGCTGGAAAATCTCAACCAACAGATCCTGCCGCTGGTCGCAAATCTGAATCGGACGATGCAACAGACCCGCTCAACTTTGAACCGGATTGAAAATAGAGTCGATCCCCTCGCGCTCAGCCTCGAACAGACCCTGGCTCAGGCCCGGACTACTTTGAGTGCGATTGATGGAAAGATCGATCCCCTCTCCAACGAATTCACCCAGGCGCTGCAAACCTTTGAAGACACGGTCTTGAGAGCGATAACACCATTCAGCAATTCCAGGATCTCTCGGCCGAGGACTCACAACTGCTGCAACAGCTCAGCACCACCCTGCAACAGGTCAACCGGGTGGCACGCGAAGCGCGCTTTCTGGTTGGGGAGCTGGAACGGGATCCACAGATCCTGATCCGCGGTCGGATTAATGGAGGACAGAAATGACACGATGGTTGGCTGGATTGTTTTTGTTGCTCTGCTGTTCCTGCATCCAACTGGATGGGCCGCCCGCCGAGCGCAATTATTACCGCCTGCAAAGCACAACGAGCGAACTTGAAGCAGATGCAAGCTTTACTGCGCCGATCAGCATTCAGGTTATCGATTTCCCCGCCTATCTTGAGCGCATGCAGATCGTCACTCACAACGGAGGTCAGCGCATTCATATCGCCCCTTCGGCCTACTGGGCTGAACCGCTGCGGGACAGCCTGCAGAGCACCCTGCGCCGCAATCTGAAAAAGCGCCTCCCTGCCGCCCGGATTTCTCTCTACCCGTGGGAAGTTAAACAGCCAGAAGCGCTCAAAGTCGAATTGCTGATCAATGACTTTACCGCCACCCCTGGCCAGACGACCTGGATCGACATCACCTGGTCCGTGAAAAAGATCGCGCCGTCATTGCACAGGGCACACTGATTAAGAAGGACGGGATCGGTCCCGACTTCAACGATCTTGTCGTCGCCCTGAGCCGGTCTCTGGATGACTTGAGCCTGGTCATTACGGATAAACTGAAAGCGGAATTATAACGGCGAGGCCCACTCCCCTCTCTCAGCGTCACAGCCAGAGAGGGGAATGGCGTTAAAAGGAGCGGTAAAAATCAATCGAGAATGAAGTCCTGCCCAAGTTTCAACAGCTGCTCCATCTTTTCATGCGTTCCAGCTTCCGCGTAAAGCCGTACCACCGGTTCAGTCCCCGATTTGCGGAACAGCATCCATGAGCCATCATCCAGAAGATACTTGTTGCCGTCAATCCGGATGACTTTGACAACTTTTCGATCACCGATCCGGGCCGGAGGATTGTCGAATTTTTCAGGCAGAGCCGCTTCAACCCCTGCAGACAGCCTGATATTAATACGTCGCGTGTAGATCTCACCGACTCTGGCGTACAGATCGTCCAGAAGCCGACCCAGAGACCGCCCTTCCACCGCCACCATTTCAGCCACCATCAAACAAGCCAGAATACCGTCCTTTTCGGGCACATGACCCTTGACGCTCATGCCGGCACTCTCTTCACCGCCGATCAGGATGCGCCCCTCACTGATATATTCACCAATAAACTTGAACCCTACCGGAGTCTCGAGGACCTGAACCTTGTGATGGTCTGCAACGGCGTCAATCAACTGCGATGTAGCAACACTGCGCGCAGCATCCCCCTTCATCCCTTTGACGCGAATCATATAGTCGAACAGAAGCGCCAGAATATAGTTCGGCTCGATATAACGTCCATCGCCGTCGACAATCCCGAAGCGATCGGCATCACCGTCCGTGGCAAGCCCGAGCTTGATTGAAGGATCGCCCTTAATCAGGGCGATAAAATCCTGAATATGGGCCTCGGCCGGTTCGGGTGGTTCACCACCAAAATAGGGGTCGGGTTGATCATTGATGACCACAATATCAACTCCAGCATCTTTGAGCAGACGATCAAGATAACCCCGCCCGGAACCGTAGAGCGGGTTCACCGCGATCTTGATTCCCGATTTAGCGATCGCATCAAAATCGATCAGTTCACGCAAGCGGGCAAAGTAAGCTTCTCGCGGGTCGATCTCTTCAAACAGCCCCGTTTGGGCCGCTTCGTCAAGCGGCATGTCCTTGAAAACGATCTCGCCCAGCATGCGTTCGCACGCCTTTCGATGTCGCCCGTGGTTTCCGGCAAGGCCGGTCCGCCCCAGGCCGGGGAAACTTGATCCCGTTGTAATCGTATGGATTATGGCTGGCAGTGAAGTTGATGGCTCCGGCAGCCTGGCGCCTTATCAACTCGTGCGAAATGACCGGTGTCGGCGTATCGCGTTCGCACAGGTAAGACTTAATCCCCGCCCCGGCAAGCACCCGCACCGTTTCCCGGGCGAAATCCTTGCCCATGAAACGGGCATCGTAACCGACTACCATCCCCTGGTCCGCCACACCCTCATCGCGTAGATGGTCGGCAATAGCCTGGGTCACGACCCGAACATTATCCAGGGTGAATTCTTCGCACAAAATCCCCCTCCAGCCCGAAGTTCCAAATTTTATCTGGGACATAAGCCCTCCTCTAAATGATTTATTTTATGATGCTATAAAAGATAACATGTACTGAGTCGATGTGAGGAAAAGATGACGTTATTTTTACAATTCGGCCTCAGAATCGGACTCCTCTTTAATCCGTCTGACATAAGGACAATCTTCAGGCAGAATTCCGGCCCTGACCAGTTCCGGCGTTAACTGAGCGCACTCGGGCTGGTGTCTGGTGCGATCTGCGTACACCTTGCAACTGTTGTTTTTAAGATCGAGATAACGACAAGCCGCCTTTGAATAGAAAATCTTATCGCGATACTCATATTTTTCATAACAACAACGTCCGCAACGCTCGCAGATAGCCTCCCACTCGCCCCTGGTGAGTTGCTCAAGGGTTTTCTTTTTATTCATTTTCATTTTGATTCCAGACATTTAAAAATCAAGCGGACTGCGGACTCCAAGCCCCGGCTTGTTTAACACATGGGTGTAAATCATCGTGGTCGAAACATCGGCGTGACCAAGCAGTCCCTGCACCGTTCGGATATCATAGCCCGCTTCCAGCAGATGGGTGGCGAAGGAATGACGCAAGGCATGGCTGTTGACACGTTTGGTCATGCCGGCTCGGGCGGCGCAATGTTTGATCATTTTCTGTAATCCGTTTTCATGCAGATGGTGACGCCGCAACTCCCCCGAACGTGGGTCTTTTGAAATCCG